>Ga0302320_10000429_pt1 | contig 99578 bp, 83 predicted proteins | sample Bog_T0_3_FD_202130 | JGI IMG/M metagenome (GOLD analysis project Ga0302320, IMG submission 202130) | Peat permafrost microbial communities from Stordalen Mire near Abisko, Sweden - Bog_T0_3 | ecosystem: Environmental > Terrestrial > Soil > Wetlands > Peat | place: Sweden: Abisko, Stordalen Mire... | reverse complement strand
GAAGGGGGCAACCTGCACGATCTGGAGCGCGCCCTCGGCGTGACCGGGGACGAGGTGCTCTACGTCGGCGATCACATCTATGGCGACATTCTCCGGTCGAAGAAGGAGAGCTCGTGGCGCACCGCCATGATCATCCAGGAGCTCGAGGTCGAGGTCGCGGCGTACGAGTCGCGCAAGGCCGAGATCGAGCTGACCGAGAAGCTGGAAGAGGCGCGCGAGAAGCTCGAGGACGATCTCCGGTACCTCCAGGCGCGCTTCAAGGACCTTTCGCGCCAGATCGATCACGTCAAAGAAAAGCCGAACGGCGTGCCACTGGCGGAGCTCGACGGGGAGCGCGGTCGAGCGAAGCGCGCCCTCGAGCGGGTGCGCGGCAAGCTCCGGAACCTCGACGCCGAGATCGACGTCATCGAGCGGCGCGTGGACCAGCGCTTCCACCCGTATTGGGGCTCGCTCCTCAAAGAGGCGAACGAGCAGTCGAGCTTCGGCGCGCAGGTCGAGGAGTACGCGTGCGTGTACACGTCGCGCGTATCGAACTTCCTCGCGTATTCGCCGCAGCAGTACTTTCGAAGCCCTCGTGACGTCATGGCGCACGAGATCGGCGCCTGACCGATCGCGGGCCTCGCCTGACGCGCGCCTGATCGGCGGGAATCGTGGTATCGCCACCGCGTGTTACCGCGCGGCGTGATCAAGCAGAAGCCCGAGGACTTCGTCGTCGACGAGCTTCCGCTCTACGAGCCGAGCGGACAGGGGGAGCACCTCTACGTTCGGTTCACCAAGCGCGAGCTGACGACCGACGCCGTCGTCCGCGCCATCGCGCGCGCGGCGCAGGTGCACCCGCGCGACGTCGGCGTGCCCGGCCTGAAGGACAAGGTCGGCATCACGACGCAGACCATCTCGCTCCCCATCCCGCCGGCCGTGCGCACGGATGCGTCGTACGAGGAGCGTGTGCGATCGATCGCGATCGAGGGGGTCACGATCCACGACGTGCGCAAGCACGGGAACAAGCTCCGCACCGGGCACCTCGCGGGGAACCGCTTCGCGATCGTCGTGCGCGACGTGGAGACGGCGCGGGTCGACGAGGTGGTGAAGACCTTCGAGCGCGTCGCGCGCGAAGGGGCGCCGAACGCTTTCGGGTCGCAGCGGTTCGGACGGCAGGGGGACAACGCGGAGCGCGCGCGATCCTGGCTCCGCGGGGAGTGGAGCGGGCCGCGCGACGGACGGGCGCGACGCTTCCTCTGGTCGTCGCTCCAGTCGGCCATCTTCAATGACGTGCTGCAGCGCCGCCTCGCGGATGGCACGTGGACGACGCCGCTGCTGGGGGACCTCCTGCAGAAGGAGGACTCCGGTGGACTCTTCCTCTGCGCCGACGTTCAGGCAGACGGAGCGCGGGCAGGGCGCGGCGAAGTGTCTCCTACCGGACCCCTCCCTGGGATCAAGATGCGCGCGCCCGAGGGGGCACCGGCTGAGCTGGAGACCGACGTCATCAAGAAGTGGCTGGGCGATTCGTTCGATTTCGCGGCCGTTCGCGCGCTGGGCGACGGCACGCGACGAGCATTGCGTGTGCTCGTGAGCGAGCTCCACGTCGCTGTCGAACCTGGAAATACCGGGGAACAACGCTCCAGCGTGCGGGTTAACTTTGTGCTACCGAAGGGGGCCTACGCGACGACCGTGCTGGAAGCAGCTTTCGCGGTGGAAGAGACCCCGCACGCGCAGACCGCATCGGACGACGCAGTAGAACCCGACGGCAATGACCCCGCCCCTGAACCCGGATGAAGTGAAGCGAGGCGACCGAGACACGCGATGATCGAGCGAATCAAGAGCGCGATGGTGGGCGCAGGGGCCGCATGGGTTCTCTGGCTGATGTTGGCGTTGAGCGTGGTTTCCCTGGCAATCATGCTGGAGAGGGCGTGGCTCTACTGGACGCTCCGTGACGACATCGAAGGGCTCATGCGCGAGCTCGGCCGTTTCCTCCGCGCGGGGGACCTCGAGGGGGCGCGTCGCCGACTGGAAGCCTCGCCGAGCGCGGAGGCCGCCGTGGTCGTCGCCGGTATCGTGGAGGCCGACCTTGGGGCCGACGCCGCCGAAGAGGCGATGGCCGGCGCGAGCGCGCTTCAGCGCATGAAGCTCGAGAAGCGTCTCGCGTACCTCGGGACGCTCGGGAACAACGCCCCGTTCATCGGCCTGCTCGGAACCGTCATCGGCATCGTCGGCGCGTTCGAGGAGCTCGGGAAGACCGCGTCGCCGCAGCCGGGCGCCGCAGCCGCGGCAGCAACGGCCGCCTCGCAGCTCGCCCCCCAAGCGGTCATGACGAACATCGCCGAAGCGCTCGTCGCCACGGCGGTCGGCCTGCTCGTCGCCATCCCCGCGGTCGCGTCGTTCAACATGTTCCAGCGCATCGTGAAGACGACGCTCGCGAGCACGGACGCGCTCTCTCACGTGCTCCTGGCACACCTGAAGTCGAACGGCGGCGAGCGCGCCGGCGAAGAGTCGTCGGAGCCGGCGCCCGCAAGGTCGTCCAAGGCACCGCCCGCGCGCGAGAAGCCTCGCCGGCGCGAAGAGGTCGAGGGTGAGGGCTGATGGCCGGAGGCGCGCAAGACGATCCGGATAGCGAGATCTCGGGGATCAACGTCACCCCGCTCGTCGATATCACGCTCGTTCTCCTGATCATCTTCATGGTGACGGCGAAGATCATCGTCTCCCAGTCGGTGCCCCTCGACCTCCCCAAGGCCGCGTCCGGCACTGACGTGCAGACGGTCTTCAGCGTGACCATGGCCGTCGATGGCTCGACGCAGGTCGACGGCAAGCCCGTGCCGAACGACGACGCGATCATGCCGCTGGCCCAGGCGGCGCACGCGAAGAACCCCGAGCTGCGCGCGGTCATCAAGGCCGACAGCGCGGTGCCGCACGGCCGCGTGATCCACGTGCTGGACATTCTGAAGCAGGGTGGCGTGTCGAAAATTGCGTTCGGGGTGACCCCCGTTCCCCCGATGGTCCCTGCGGCGGGCGGCACGATCGTCCCCGCACCTGCTACATCCAAGTGAAGCGATGCAGGCGGCGACGACGACCCGGCTCCGTGCGCGAAGCGGCCTGCGCTCATCGGTGATCCGACGCGACAACGATCACGATCCGATGTCGGACGTGATCAAGCTGGGTCACCATCACCACACGTTCGCGGCGATCATGGCCGTGCTCGTTGCGCTCTTCGTGCACGGGACGGCGGCGGCACGCGTCGCGATGATCGACGTGGAGCTGCTCGCATGGACGCGCACGGTGCGGCTCGAGATCAACGACAGGCTGGCGACGACGTACGACATCGAGCTGGAGAAGCCGAAGCCCGTCGAGCCCGCCGCCCCGGAGCCGCCGAAAGAGGAGCCGAAGGATCAACCGAAGCCCCCGCCGGCCCCGCCGCCGAGAGCGAACGAGCCCCCTCCCCCGCCCCCTGCCGCTGCCCAAGCGGGCAGGGTGCTGATGCAGGAGCCCGATCCCAATACGCCGGTCGACTTCACCAACACGTTCGTCGTCGGCAACGGCGACTCCTACGCGGGCGGGGTCACGCTGGCGGCGGGGACCAGCACGAAGGCCGTCTACGACCGGAGCGCGCAAGCCGGTGGGGTGATCGGCGGGCACGGAACCGCACCGTCGAAGGGGGCGCTCGTCGATCGCTCACGGACGCTCAGCGTTCGCAACTCGAACTGGCACTGCGACTTCCCGTCCGAAGCCGACTCGGAGCAGATCGATCAGATGGTGGTGCCGACCGAGGTGACCGTGGGCGCCGACGGACGCGTCACGAACGCTCGTGCGACGAAAGATCCAGGGTTCGGCTTCGCGCGTGCGGCGGTGCAGTGCGCACTGCGGCAGGGGGCGGCGACGTTCGACCTCGCGCTCGACATCGACGGACACCCGATTCCGGGCACGCGCGTCTTCAACGTCCACTTCGAGCGCTGAGATGACCACGAGCGACCCGCGCGCCGAGCTGGCGTCACTGGCTGCGTCGCTGCGGGCGTACCTGGAGATCCAGGCGGAGACGGGGGCGATCGGGATTCCGAGGGGGGCGAAGGGGGCAGCGGCTGCGAGCCATGGAGCTCCCCGCGAGCCCTCACCCTCCGCCCCCTCTCCCATGAAGGGAGAGGGGGAGCCGACGAACTCTCCACCCCTCTCCCCCCGTGGGAGAGGGGCCGGGGGTGAGGGTTCGCAGGAGGAGCGGCCCGGCGTAGCGAGTCCGCGAGAGGCGACCTCGACTCAAGCCGCGAAGCCAACCCCAATCGCCCCTGCGCCCCCAACGCCCGCCACGGCCTCCGCCCCCACCCTCGCCCGCCTCCCCCTCCTCGCCGCCGAAGTGGCCGCCTGCACCAAGTGCGTCCTCCACGAGACCCGCACCCAGACCGTCTTCGCTCGCGGCAACCCCCTCGCCAAGCTCGCCATCGTCGGCGAGGCGCCCGGCGCGGACGAGGACGAGCAAGGGCTCCCTTTCGTGGGGCGCGCGGGGCAGCTTCTCGACAAGATGATCGGCGCGATGGGGCTCGACCCGGCGCAAGACGTCTACGTCTGCAACATCCTCAAGTGCCGCCCGCCGGGCAATCGTCGCCCCGAGGCCGACGAGACGGACAAGTGCATCCCGTATCTCCACGAGCAGCTGGCCATCGTGAAGCCGAAGGTGATCGTCGCCATGGGGAACAGCGCGGTGCAGGCGCTGCTCGGCACGAAGCTCGGAATCACGAAGGTGCGCGGGCAGTGGAAGCTCTACAAGGGCGAGACGCTCGTGATGCCGACGTATCATCCGTCGTACCTGCTTCGCCCCTCACCGCAGCAGGTCGAGGCCAAGAAGCAGGCGTGGGAGGACTTGCAGGCCGTGATGAAAGAGCTCGGCCTCGCTCTTCCGGCAAAGAAATAGCCGCACTGCGGTACGGAAATACTCGCGGTTGAGACGTCGATTGGCCCCTGCCCCATGGGGGCCCCGTTCGTAGAGTGCGCGCCGAGGCTCTTTGGGGCCGAGCTCGCTTAACGGAGGAGACGCGCGATGAAGCTGGGGCGAACGCTGACGGGGCTTTGCGCGGGACTCGTGGTCTCGATCGTCGCGATCGAGGGGTGCGGCGGGAACGAAAAGAACGGCTTCATGGCCGACGGAGGCGGCGTGGGCCCCAGCGTGGGCAGCGACGGCTCCAACGTGACCGACGAGGACGGCTCCTCGATCTCGCTCCTCGACGACGGCTCGCTGCCTCCGGGGACCGGCGAAGAGGGGGGCCACTACGCCGACGCGACGCCCGACGTGGACGTGGACGGTGCGGCGTGCGTCGTCGGCGACGCGGGGCCCGCTCCCTATCCGCAGAAGTGCGCCCCTGCGACCGCCAACGAGTGCGCCGGAGCGACCGACACTTACCTCACGTCGATCGGCGTCGGCGCGTCGCTGCTCAACGGAACGAACGGCAACGGGTTCGACGACGACTGCGACGGAGAGGTCGACGAGGGGTGCACGTGCAGCAACGCGGGGTCGACGAAGAACTGCTACCTCGTGCCGGCGTCGCAGATCGATCCGACCACCGGGCAGCCCGTCGGCTGGTGCACGACGAACTCGCTCGGCTCGATGGAGTGCAACGGGACCGAGTTCCCGGCGTGGTCGGGGACGTGCCGCGGTGCGCAGCCCCCCTATGCACACGACATCTGTGCGCTCGGTGACTTCAACTGCGACGGGCTCCCGGAGAACAGCGACCTCCAGAACTGCACTTGCCAGCCGGCGGTCGTGACCTGCCCTACCGCACCGATCGTCGAAGCCCCGTATCCGTCGCCGACGAACATCACGGCGGTCGACGGCTCGACGTGGGTCGGCGGCGGGCAGCTCGCGCAGACGACGGGGTGGAAGTGGACCGTCATCGGCGGCGACTGCGACAACATCCTGCCGCACCCGACGTTCGCGCTGTACTCGGGGAAGGACTCGACGGCGACGAACGCGCGCATCGGGACCCGCACGCCCGTGGCCTTCGAGACGACGACCGCTCCGGACGAGTACGTCGCGACCGCGAACGCACCGCTCATCTCGATCCAGGCCTCGACGAGCTCCGGAGCCGCGGGCGCGACCGTGTATCCGGCGTTCGGCCTGAGCGGCGACTACATCGTGCAAGGGGAGTTCGACCTCTCGGGGACGCACTACGTCTGCACGCAGCAGGTGCAGGTTCGTGCTCCCGGCATTCGCGCCGAGCTGTGCTGGGACACGGTCGGCGGCGTCAACGGCAACGCCATGGGCGCGAACGGGACCGCCGGCGCGAACGACATCGACATCCACTTCGCGCGCTTGCAGGGGACGACCTGCACGACCCACGGATGGGACGACATGTGCCCGACCGGGGGGACGTACCAGGACTGCTGGTACGACGACTCGTCCGGCTGCCGCGACTTCAGCACGACCGGGCCGAGCTGGGGTTACGCGGACTCCGCGCAGACGGCGTGCATCGGCTGGGGCTCGGAGCGCAGCGCGCCCGACGGCGTCAACTACACCCAAGGGTGCACCAATCCCCGGCTCGATCGCGACAACATCACGTGCGATCCCACGGTCGAGGATCCGACGAACACGGGCGGCGGCGACGAGCTCTCGTCAGGGGGCGGATTCTGCGGGCCCGAGAACATCAACCTCGACAACCCGAAGAACGGCGACCAGTTCGTCGTCGGCGTGAACGACTACGACACGCACGGCGGGACGGCGCATGCGCACACGCACGTGAACATCTACTGCAACGGCGTGCGCGTGGTGTCGGTCGGGTACGATCCGCTGACGGCGACCTCGGCGGGGACCGGTCCCGTGCTCGAGACGCCCGGACAGGAGCTCACGGGCGACTGGTGGGAGGTCGCGACCGTGAAGTGGGACACGTCGGCCGCGCAGGGGTGCGACGTGGGGAGCGTCGGGTCGACGTCGCCGGACCCTGCGCGAGACGGAACGGGGAACACGGCGGTGTGCGTCGACTCGCACGCCACCGGCGCCCCGAAGCCGTACAAGAACCACGAGTTCATCGAAGCGACGGGCGCCCAGCCGACGACGGCGAGCGGCTTCTGCAAGCATTGAGCGCCGCACCGGCACTCGGTGCTTCCACTCAGCGACTCTCTTCGCGCTCTTCTTCCGCGCGCTCGTTCTGCGCAACGTTCACCTGCGACGCCTTCGCCGCCGCGGTGAAGGCCGCCGAGGCGAGCTGCGCGTAGGCGTCCACGCGCGTGTACACGTGGTTACCGGACGCCGAGCAGCTCGCGCCGCGCGACACGACGCCGACGATCTCGCCTGTGCGCGCGTCGATCGCCGGACCACCCGAATCGCCACGGCAGGTCGCTTCGTCGACCTCGAACTCGCGCGGCCCCAGCACGGCGCCGGTGTCCGAGTTCGCCGCGGGTCCGACGGTGAGGATCGTGCTGCCGAGGCGCGCGACACGGTTGCCGATCTCGTTGGCGGCACCGCCACCGAAGCCGATCGGGAGCACGCGGTCGCCCGACTCGACGGCGCCGTGCAGACGGAGCGGGAGGACCGTCACGTCGCTCAAGGGGTGATCGATGACCAGGAAGGCGACGTCGGCGTCGCAGAGGACGCGCCCCACGGGGTGCAGCGTGCGGATCGCATGCGCGCGGATCGGGTCGCGGTCGACGTGGACGTGCGCGCCGACGTAGATGGCGATCGTCCCAGGGTCCGCGTCCTCCGCGAGGTGCAGCCCGTTGTGCGACTCGCCGCGCGCATCGCAGGCCGGCGTCGCCGTGATGGCGCGCGACACGCAGTGACGCGCGGTGAGAATCAGGTTCGGTGCGACGAGGGCGCCGCTGCAGAGGGTCACGTGGGTCGGGTCGTCGTCGAGCGCGGTGGCGACGGCGACGACGCCCTGCTGCTCCGATTCGACGGCCGCTTGGGAGAGCTCCACGACCGGGAGCGGTCGCGCGTGAACGCACCCGCCGGCGAGGAGCGCGGCGGTGGCGGCGAGCAGAGACCCTGCTCTTCCGAGCGGGTTAGGCGCACTGGGATGGGGACTGCTTCGTCCCCCTTCTCGTCCGTCTGTCATTTTGTTTTGGTTGGGCCCGCTCCGTCCGAATCGCGCGACGGGTGCCGGATGGCCCAACATGCATGATGACCGAACCGATGAGGTTTGGAGTCCCGATCGCGACGCTGTCGCGACGTTTTGTGAGCGGTTCTCCGCCGCCAACCTCCGTCACACGCCAAGCGCCGCGCGTGTGTGCGTAGCGGCGAAGACGCCGTTCCGCGCGCGCGGTATCAGTCGCGTAGACCTTCAAGTTGCGCGTTCAATTCGGCGCCGATCAGCAGCGACCAGCTCGTGAGGTAGAACCAGATGAGAAGGACGGCGACGGCGGCGACGCTTCCGTAAAAGAGCGCGTACCTCCCGAGTGAGCTGACGTAGGCGCCGAACCCCCACGAGACGACCAGCCACGCGGTGAACGCGAGCAGCGCGCCGGGCCAGACACGGCGCCGCACGCCTGCCGGGTGCCGGACAGCCACGCGATAGAACGTCGCGAGCCCTGTGAGCGCGGTGAGCGTGAACGCAAGGAGGACGGCAAGCTTCTCCCAGGCCTCGCGCAGCAACGGCAGCGGCGTATGCGCGTGGCGAACTGGAGAAGCCCCGTCGTGGGGGGCAGCGTCGCGATCTCGGTCGCGCTCCTTGGCGCGAGTTGCAGACGACGACGCGCGCGGCGCGGGGGGACGCGCGGGCTCGGGAGCGACGTGCGACGCGTCGGCGGCGACGTGCGCGACGGGAGGCTCGCGGTGGACGATGGTGTCGATCTTGAGCGCACCCCACCCGAGGACGGCGAGCACACCGAGCGTACCCGCCACCCACGAGAGAGCCAGCACGCGCTTCCTCCACCACGGGCGGAGAGGCGCGGCGGCGATGACCTCGAGCTCGTCCATCAGCCCGTGCGTGCCCGAGGCGGCGAGCCAGAGGAAGCCGAGGACGCTCAGCGGCGCGATCGTCGCCGCGTTGGCCCCCGCGAGACGTTCGAGCTCCGCGCGGACGATCTGCTCGGCCGCGTCGGGCGTCGCCTCGATGGCCGGCCCGAGCAGCGCGTCGACGCCGCGCTGGCGAACCACCAGCCCCAGCACGAAGCCGACGAGCACGAGCGCCGGGACGAGGCTGAGGAAGAAGTGGAACGCCATCGCCGGCGCCGCTCCTTGCGCGTTGTGGATACGCAGCCCTTGCGCGATGCGGAGCGCGACCCGCGCAACCCGCTGGTACGCGGGCGCGGTGCGCGGGAGCAGCGGCGGGAGAGACGGCATCCAAGGTGCATCCTAGTTCAACGCGTTCGCAGCGACGCTCCCTTGCGCGCTCGGGCCAAGGTGCGCACGTTTGCGTGCGTGAGCCTGCCCCCGGACATGACCAGCCTGCGCGAGCAGCTCGCCTGGGCCGTGGAGGAGAAGCACGGTCCGTTCGACCCGCGCCTGCTCCGCGCGCTCCGTACGGTGCCGCGCGAGCGGTTCGTGCGCCCGGGCGACGTGGATCGCAGCACCGAGGACATGCCCCTCCCGCTCGACGACGAAGGGCTGGCGACGGTGAGCGCGCCGCACGCGTATCTCCTCTCGTTCCGGCTCCTCGGGCTCGCCCCCGGCGACGCGCTCGTCGAGCTGGGGAGCGGGACGGGGTATGGCGCGGCGCTCGCGAGCTTCATCGTGGGGCCGCACGGGCGCGTGTTGACGATCGAGATCGACGAGCGACTCGCGGAGCAGGCGCGCGTGCTCCTGCGCGATCTGCCGAACGTGACGGCGCTCCACGGCGACGCCATCGGCAGCACGGCACTCTGGGGGGGCACCAAGAAGATCGTGTGCACCTTCGCCGTCGACGAGATCCCGCGCGCGTGGCTCGACGCGCTCCCCGACGGGGGGATCCTCGTCGCGCCGGTGGGGGCGCGGCCGGAAGAACAGAAGCTCGTTCGCGTGCACCGCGAAGGGGACATGCTCCGCATCACGCACCACGGCGGCGTGCGCTACGTGCGGAACCGTTCGGTGTCGCGCGCCGGGGTTACTTGAACATCTCCGCCACGGGGATCACGCGCACCGCCTTGGGATCGATCGGCACGGGGAAGGCGCTGATCTCCTTGTCGTCGGCCTGGACCTCGGGGGGCTTCGGCGCGTCGTAGACGGGCGGCGGCACGGCGTCCGCCTTGAGGAGCGCGTCGGCGATCTTCTGGCCGTCGCTCCCCACGATCGCGATCGACAGGTTCTTGGTGTCGAGAACCTTGCCGAGGAGCGCCTTCAGCTTCGTAGCGTCGAGGTCGGCCCACCCGCGGCGGAGGACGTCGACGTACGGCGCCGGGAGGGCGTCGGCGCGGTCGTCCATCGCGTGCCCGAGCCGGCTCGACTCGGTCTGCTGCTCGAGGCCCACGAGCCGCGACACGAAGGCGCGCGTCTGCGTCAGCTCGGCGTCTCCCAGCCCGTCGCTGGCGAGCTTCGTGTACGTGCGGAGCGCCGTGTGGAGCGCGAAGAGGGCGTTGGCGGGCTTCACCGGGCGGATCCACATCGACGCGTACTGCTGCCGGCGAACCAGGTTCGGCAGCGCGATGCGCCCCCCTGCCACCTGCTCGAAGTGCTCGGCGTACGCGAAGTCGCCGTAGTTGAGCCCCCGCTTCACGCGGAGCTCGCGGACGAGGCGTCCGCTCGACTCTCGATGAAGGCCCAGGGCGTCGAACGCGAGCGCGAGCCCGGGGAACTCGGCGACGTCGGAGCGCGTGACGGGGGTGGTGAAGCCGATCGAGATCGCGGTCGCGCTCGCGCCTGGCTTGTCGACGACGACGAGCTGCACGCCCTGATGTGCGGGGGGAGGCGGGAGCTTCGCGCGCTCGCCCGGGCACGCGGGGAGCTTGGCGACGTCGGCCGCGACGGTATCGTCGAAGCCGTCGGGGTAGCCGCCGGCGACGCCGAACGCGACGCGGTCCCTGCAGAAGGCGCTCGCGTACTGGGCGTGGACATCGTCGAGCGTGATCGCGGCGAGGCCATGCTCGGTCCCCTGCACGGGGTGACCGTACGGATGCCCCTCGTAGAGCATCCACTGGAGCGCCTCCTTACCGAGCTCTTCGTCGTTGGCGCCGCGGAGCTCGCTCGTGAGCGCGCTCGTCTGGCGGGCGCGCAGGCGTGCGAACGCCTCTGCGTCGAGACGCGGCGTGAGCAGCACGTCGCGAAGGAGCGGATAGAACTGATCGAGAACGCCGCGTGGCACCGTGGCCTCGAAGACGGTCTCGTCGCGGTCCACGTGAACGTCAATCGATGCGGCCAGCGGGTACAGCTTCGACGAGAGCTCTTCGTACGTGAGCGCCTGCGTCCCCCCTTCGGCCATCGCGCTCGCGGTGAGGCGTGTGAGCCCCTCCTTGCCCACGGGGTCGTCGGCAGAGCCGGTGGCGAAGGTGATGCGGATCGCCACGACCCGCGCGTCGGGCGACTTCAGCGCCGTGCGCGCCGGCAGGGCTGGAGGAGCGGGCGCGGCGGGCGGGCGGAGGTCTTCCGGCCTCGCGGTCGTCGGCGGAGGCACGCTCGGCGGAGGGGTCTCGGGAGCGCAGGCGGCCGCGACGAGCGACGCCGCGACGAGCCAGGCGACGGGCGAGCGAGGGGCAAGGCGCGCGCTCACTTCGTCCCTCCGGGCTTCGTAGTCCTCTTCGCGGCAGCCTTCGCGTCGGGCACCGGCTCGCCCCCCGTCTCCAGCGTGACCACGTCGCGGTGCGCGGGGACGAGCCCCTTGGCCACCCGCGCCACGTCTTCCGCCCTCACCGCGGTGAGCGCCTGCGTGTACGTCTCGAGCGCGTGCACGTCGCCCGTCCCCGCCGTGAGCCGCGCGAGGCGCTCGGCGAGCTGCCCGGGGGTCTGCGTCGCGAGGATCGTCTCGTTCAGAAGGTGAGAGCGCGCGGCCTCGATCCGCGCCGGGGCGAGCTCACCCTTCGCCGCGGAGTCGAGCGCGCCCTGCACTGCGCGGATGATCTCGTCGAAGCTCGTCGCCCCCTTCAGCTTCGCCGTGATCTCGAGCGTGCCCGGATCCCGCGTCTCCACGCGGTGCGGCGACGCCTCCAGCTCGAGCAACTTCTGCTCGCGCACGACCAGGCGCTGGTACAGCTCGCTCGGTCCACCGAACACCGCGGCGATGAGCGTCGCCAGCGCGGCCGCGTCGGCGACGGATGCCTTCATCGAAGGCGTCGGGTAGTCGATCGTCAGGAGCGGCTCGACGGGCGAGCGCCACCTGAGAGAGACGGCGCGCGGCTTCTTCTGCTCCGGCTCGGGCTTCACGTTCGCGCGGGCGCGCGTGCCGCGCCAGGGACCGTATGCATCCTTGATGGCGCCGAGGGTCTTCGCTCGGTCGAAGTCGCCGACGACGAAGATCACGCAGTCGTCCGGCGTGTAGAAGCGCCGGAAGAACTGCCGCGAGTATTCGTACTGGTTCGGCATGTCCTCGACGTCGTGCTTCGTGCCGATCGTCGTGTGCCCGTACGAGTGAGTCCTGAAGACGAGCGCGCTCATCGCCTCGTCCATCTGGGCGCGCGGGTCCGCGAACGACTTGTTGCGCTCGCCGAGGACGGCGCCCGTCTCGTCCTTGTACTGCGGCACCGCGACGTGCAGGTGCTGGAAGCGGTCGGCGTTCAGCGTGATGATTTCCGAGAGGGCGTCGCTCGGCGCCGTCGTCGTGAACAGGGTCAGATCGTTCGACGTCAGCCCGTGGTCCTCGGCCCCCTGGTCCTTCATGCGCCGGGAGTACTCCTCGGCCGGCACGGTGTCGGTGCCGCGGAACATCAGGTGCTCGAAGAGGTGCGCATAGCCGCTCTTGCCGGGCTCCACCTCGTCGCGCGAGCCCGCCTGCACGAGCGTGTCGTACGCGACGATCCCCGGCGAATCGAACGGCACCGTGACGACGGTGAGCCCGTCGTCGAGCTTGTCGACCTGCATCGGAGGCGGCCGCGGGCTCGCGCTCGATGCAACGGCGCCGTCGGCGTGCGCCGACACGCCCGGCCACGCGAGCGTGACGAGCGCACAGCACGCGAGCGCGCCACGCCGAAACGATTTCACCACCGCGACCTCCTCGAGCGAGAGGAGCGCGACGCTAAATCAGTTTCAGTACGTCGTCGTGCAGTATTGGAGCCCGGCGTCGCTCTCGATGGGCGACGCGAGCGTCGGCGGCGTGAGGAGCGCGGGGGTGGAAAAATCGAAGAGGTCCATGAGCGGGTCGGCGTTCGCGTCGCGGGCGCTGAGGGCCGGCACCTTGAACTTGGCTTCGATGAACCGAACGATGCTCGTGTGGTCGTAGACCGTGTGTCCGACGTACCCCTTCTTGGCGTACGGCGAGACGACGATGAGCGGGACGCGGAACCCGTAGCGCGTGAAGTCGCCGACGGTGCCGACGTCGTTGCCGGCGAGGATGGGCGCCGTCGTGTCCGGAGCGCATGCGGCCGGCGGCGGAACGTGGTCGTACTCGCCGCCGTTCTCGTCCCACGTGATGAAGAGCGCGGTGTGCGCCCACTGCGGGCTCGTCATGACCGCGTTCACGATCTGCTGCATCCAGAACGAGCCGATCTGCACGTCGCTCGGCGGATGCTGGTCGTTGTTCGTGGGGGTCGAATCGGCCGTCCCGATGTTCGGATCGACGAACGAGACCTGCGGCATCGTCCCGGCCGCCGCTGCTTTGAGGAAGTCGGAGATTCCCGCGTGCGTCGTCTGCGGGTAGCGCGTGACGACGCCGACCTGGAGCACGGTCGCGAGTCCCGGAGTCCCGTCGGTGAACAGCTCCCACGAGACGCCGCGCTGCTGAAGCTCGTCGGTGATGACGATGTTGTCGGTCAGGTTCGCGCTGATGTTCGGGAAGCCGTTCTCCGTCAGGCCGAAGCTCGTCCCCGCCACGAGGTAGTCGCGGTTCGGGTACGTCGGCCCGAGCGTCGAGCAGAAGTAGTGGTCGGCGATCGCGAACGAGTTGGCGAGCGAGTACTCGAACGGCAGATCGGTGTTGTCGTACCACCAGAGCGCGCGTTCCCCGTCGTAGAGCGGGTTCGGGGGGCCAGCGTCGAAGCCGGCGTCGGCGAGCCCGTTGCCGTTGTCGTCGTGCTGGTCGTTCGTGAAGTAGAAGCCGTCGTTCGCGCCGTTGTCCCACGACACGTGCTGCCCATGCCAGGTGTGGTCCGTGTCGGCGAAGCACTCTTCGGGGGCGTGCGTGAACGGGTGAACGCCGGCGTCGCCCGCGGCTGCGCCTGCATCAGGACCCCCGCTCGGAACGTCGGGGTTGAATGCGCCGACGGGCGCTTCTTCGACGTCGGTGCGCGCGAAGGCCTGGTTCATGTGGCCGAGCAGCGTGTCGAAGGAGCGGTTCTCCATCATGATGACGACGACGTTGTCGATCGGGATCTTCGCGTCGAGCGGCGTGCTCGTGCCGAGCGTGGAGGCGGGCATGGCGCCGCGGGTGAAGGTGCAGGCGGCGCGACCGGACGTGGCGACGGGGTCGGTCGGCTGCGTGATGGGCGCGTTCCACCCCGGGGGGACGACGTACCCGCTGTCCTCTCCGGAGCCGGCGTCCTCGGCCGGGGCGCTGGAGTCCTGCGGAACGCTCGAGTCGATGCCCGGCGAAGGGCCGGAGTCGGGGGTCGGGTTGTTCCCCGAACCGCCGCCCGAGCTGCTGCTGCACGATGCGACCGAGACCAAACCCGTCGCGACGAGGACCGCCGCGCCAATTCCGAGGAAGCGCATGCCGGTCCGTCTAGCACGAACGCACGCGGCGTCAGGTGTCGGGAGCGTGTCAGCCGATGCGCGTTTTAGGGTCTTCTGGAGCGTCTTTGCCGGGAGCCGCTTTCGTCTCGCCCGAGGCGCCGTCGGTCGCCTGGGGGGGCGGCGTCGGCTCGGTCTTCGCCGGCTCATCCGCGGCGCGCGCGGTGGGCTTCCGGAGGAACTGCTCCTCGACGGTGTGCGTGACGTTCTCCAGCGCGCGCCCGACTTCCTTCGCGCCGGAGAGGACCGCCTCTTCGATCTGCTCGGTGGGGAGCTTCTCGAACGTCGTCTTCGCGGCGCGGAAGAGGAGGCCGAGACCCTTGCGCAGGTCGTCGACGGGGTTCGGCTTGTCGGGGTCGGACATCGTACAAAGATGGGGATTGGAAGGGGGGAAGGCAAGGGCCTCAGGCGGCACGCTCGGTGCACCGCAGGACGGCAGGTAGGCACGGTCCCGGTGACTTCGAGCACGGATCGGCGGGCGCCGCTCGCGCTCACGGTGATCGGAGCGTCGGGGGGAGTGTGCCATCGCGGTCTCGACGGATGCCGGGTCTCCAGGCTTCCCTCTCAACGTCGACAACTACCCCGTGTGCGAATACGGAGAGCCCCACTGCCCTGCGATGTTCTCGTGCAGCGAGGGCAACTGGATGACCTACGTCGGGAACGGGGCGGAGAGCTGCACTGCGAGCGCAGCGGGGTGCCCCGCGACGTATCAGGCGGCGAGCGATGCGGGGGCGTGCCCGGCGAACGTGGCGTGCACGTACCCGGAAGGGCGATGCACGTGCGTCGGGTGCGTTGCGTCCGCAGAGAGGGCCATGCGATGGCGCGCCGGAACGAACTCACCCGCTGGGTCAACGCTCAGAGCACGGGCGCGCGCCAGTTCACCAGCGGAGCGCACGTCCGGTGGAGGAACACGCACGTGTTCGCGACCGAGAGCCTCGATTTGTCTTACCGGAGGCGCAGGGTCGCGCCGCCCGTACACGCGATCTCGACCTGTACGTCCACGCTCTCACCGCGGGCACACGCGATCCCGACCTGTACGTCCACGCTCCCACCGCGCGCACAGGCGATCTCGACCTGTACGCTCACGCTCCCACGGTGGGCACACGCGATCTCGACCTGTACGCCCACGCTCCTAGCGTGGGCACGCGCGATCTCGACCTGTACGCTCGAGCTCCTACCGTCGGCACACGCGATCTCGACCTGTACGCCCATGGTCCCGCCAGGGGCGCAAACGGTCTCGACCTGTAAGCCCATGGTCTCGGCTGGGGCGCACGCGATCTCGTCGAGAACTCACGTCCCCTCCGCCAGGCGCACCGTGCCTGCGCGAGGGAGCACGCGTACAACTCCAGGCGCCCCGTGCCGGCGCGAGAGAGCACGTGTCCAACTCCAGGCGCGCCGTGCCTGCGCGAGAGAGCACGTGTCCAACTCCAGGCGCGCCGTGCCGGCGCGAGAGACCACGCTTACAACTCCAGGCGCCCCGTGCCCGCGCGAGGGAGCACGCGTACAACTTCAGGCGCCCCGTGCCTACGCGAGAGAGCACGCGTACAACTCCAGGCGCGCCGTGCCGGCGCGAGAGACCACGCGTACAACTCCAGGCGCCCCGTGCCGGCGTGAGAGACCACGCGTACAACTCCAGGCGCCCCGTGCCGGCGCGAGAGACCACGCGTACAACTCCAGGCGCGCCGTGCCTGCGCGAGAGAGCACGCGTACAACTCCGGACACCACGTCCCTGCGCGGAGAGAGCGCGCGTTCAACTCCGGGCACACCGCGCCCGCGCGGAGAGAGCACGCGTTCAACTCCAGGCACACCGTGCCCGCGCGGAGAGAGCGCGCGTTCAACTCCGGGCAGAACGTGCCTGCGCGAGAAAAGCGCTGCACCACGTGAAGAGACCCTCACCCCCCGAAGCGTCCCCCCACGATCCCGACTCGGACGCAGCCCCGCAGCTCGAACGTCACGCCGATCGCGACGTTATCGCGCGCCCCCGGCTCCGCCATCCCCTCGCTCATGAGGTCGGGGTCGGGGTCGGGGTCGCGTTCGGGGTCCGGGTCCCGCTCGGGGTCGCGTTCGCGTTCGCGTTCGAGAGTCCCTACCCCGCCGCCTTCACCCTCGCCGCGCTCACCCCATTGCCCCGCGCGCTCCACGCCGTGCTCCGATTCCTCCCCGACCGCTTCGACACGTACAGCGCCTCGTCCGCGCTCTTGAACAGCGACTCCCAGTCCCTCCCCGCCTCCGGGAACGTCGCGATCCCGATCGAGCACGTCACCCCGAACGTCCCCGCCGGCGCGTGGAACGCGATCTTCCCCAGCTCCTCGCGGATCCGCTCCGCCAGCAGCATCGCCCCGTTCGCGTCCGTCTGCTCGCAGAGCACCACGAACTCCTCGCCGCCGTACCGCGCCACGAAGTCCGTGTTCCGCTTCTGCCGCTTCAGCACGTCGCCGAGCCCGCGAATCACGACGTCGCCGATGTCATGACCGTACGTGTCGTTCACCTTCTTGAAGAAGTCGATGTCCGCGACGAGCACGCTCAGCGGCCGTCCGAAGCGCGCTGCGGCCGCGACCTTGCGGTCCGCTTCGTCGAGCATCGCTCGCTTGTTCAAGAGGCCGGTCATCCCGTCGGTCGTCGCCATCTTCTCGAGCTGCGCGATCATCCGCGCGTTCGAGAGCGACGTCGCGAGGTGACTGGCGAGCACTTCGAGCGTCGGGCGCGCCGCTTCGCCGAACGCATGGTGCCGCTTGGCGCCGAGAATGAGCGTACCGAGCGCACGGTCGTGAAGGACGAGCGGCAGCACCAGCAGCGACGGCACCTTCGGCCACGGGAACCTGCGCGTCAGCACCACCTGGTGGGCGCCGTCGAACTCGCCGCGGTACGGCAGCGCGCAACGGTTCTGCACGACCATCGAGACGAGCCCCGCGTTGGGCGCGAAGCGCGCGCCGACCAGGTCCTCGATGTCGCCGTTAGCCGCGACGACCTCGTGCATGCGCGCCGCCTCGTCGAAGATCGTGACCGCCGCGAAGTCGAAGCTGGCGATCTCGCGCGCGCTCCGCACGGCCGCGTCGAGGACGTCCTTCTCCGTGCGCGCGTCGCTGAGCGAGCGCGCAGCGCGGTACAGCTTCCCCTGCTCCACCTTGGCCCGCTCCAGCTGGATGAAGACGCGTTCGTTCTGGATGGCGCGCAGGCAGTGGCGCGCGGCCTGCCCCGCGAGCTCCTCTTCGTGCGGCGTGAACGCGCGGTTCTCCGTGCGATCGATGGCGAGCACGCCGCGGAGGTTCCCCTCCTCGAGCACCGGGATGGCCAGGAGCGCGCGCACCGGGCACGGACCGTCGTAGTACGGGACCTTGTACGAGGGCTTCAGGTCGTGCAGCGACACGATCTCGCGCCGCGCGATGACCGCGCCGAGTACGCCGTCGCCCGCGAGGAACGGCGCTTCGCGGACCTCCTCCGACGTGGTCGAGAGCTCGCTGATGCGCAGGTGCGTGCCGGAGTCGTTCAGCCAGAGGAGGACGGCGGTGTTGAGGTCGAGCGTGCGACGGAGCAGGTCGAGCGCGTAGTGCACCGACTGGTGAATCTCCTCGACGCTCGACCGCGCGAGTCGGTCCGCGCGCGACTCTTCCTTCGCGGCCTCCTGCTTCCCCTCGCGCGCTTCTCCCGCGCCGAGCAGCCGGTAACTCCGCGCGTCTTCCTTGAGCCGTACGATCTCCTCGTCCACCTTCGCGCGCGCCATCGCGCGGATGCGGGCCACCTCGGCGCGGAGGAACGTCAGGTTCAGGAGCGCGAAGGCGGCGACGAACGCGGCGTGGATGGCGAGCGTCCGCGGATCGTCCTCGCCGAGCGTGAACCTGCGAATTGCCCCCTCGAGCACGACGACCCACGCCACGACCATGCCCCCCGCGAGCGGCCGCGCGAACGCGGCCACGACCGCGACGAGCACGTACAGCGCCGGCGACAGCGACCCGTCGAGCGTCCCTTCGAAGCGCAGAAGCGCCGCGTCGAGCCCCACCGCGAGCAACGCGCCGAGCTCCACGTCGACCCGCAGCGGCGCCTCCCCGGTCGTCTTCAGCTTCGCGCGCAGACGCGAGACGAGCAGGACGGCCCACACCACGCACGCCGCCCCCTGCCCCACCCCGAACGGCGAGGTCGCCGCGCCCGAGACGACGAACGCCCCGAGCAGCACGGCGAGCCCGAGGCCGTGCCCACGCCGGACGGCGCCGCGAACGACGAGCGCGCCTCGTACGAGTGGGTCCATCGTGATCTGGCGGTATCAGCGGCCGTACGAAACGGCCAAATTCACGGTCCGCCGTGCATCCCGTGCGCACATGCACGCACGGATGACGTACAAGACGGGTGTGGCGAGAAGCGTTCGACCGGAACCGGTGCGCTGGTTCGGATTGGGGCCGGTAACGGCGCTGATCCTGGTGTCGAACCTCGTCATCTTCGCCGGCGAGGTCATCACCGCGCGCTCGGGCGACGCCGTCGTGGCCGTTCCGCTGCGGGTGTGCCTCGCCTTCGGCGCAAACTACGCGCCCCTCACGCTCGGGCTCGGTCAGTACGACCGCCTTCTCGCCTGGTCGTTCGTGCACGGCTCGATCCTGCACGTGGGGCTGAACATGTGGTCGCTCCGGCAGATCGGCCCGTTCGTCGAGCGGACGGTCGGCAGCGCCCGCTACGCCATCCTCTACGTGCTCGCCGCGCTCGCCTCGGGGGCGACGAGCCTCGCATGGGGCCTCGCGCGCAGCGCACCCGTCCCCAGCATCGGCGCATCGGGGGCGATCTGCGGGGTGATGGGGGCTGCGTTCGTGCTCGGCGTGCGCCTCGAGGGGTGGAAGGCGGGGGGCATCGCGCGCCAGATCGGGTTCTGGCTCCTCATGATCGTGGCGTACGGCGCCGCGATGAAGAACATCGACAACGCGGCGCACGTAGGGGGCGTGCTCGCCGGCGCCGGGATCGCGACGACGTGGCGGCGCGGCGTCGCGTACTCGAGCGTGGCGACGTTCGTCAGCGTCGCATTGTGCGTGGTGCTCTGCGTCGCCTCGGGCGCGGCCACGGCGTACCGCGACGCGACCGATCCGTTCTCGAGCCTAGGCCTGAACGAGCGTGTGGAGGTCGTCCAGAAAGCGATGAGCCGCGGCGACTGCCCGCTGGCGTGGCGCGCGCTGGTCGCGGCCGAGGCCGTGGCCGAAGGCTCGCCGGAGATCCGGGGGCTACGCGCGGACGTCGAGAGCGCGTGTCCGCCCGGGACCCACTAGGTCCCCCCGACTCGCGAGCTAGCCGGCGAAGTGCACGCTCATCGGAGCGTCGGGCAGGGGCTCGCCCTCGATGGCCTCGCGGACCGCATCGATGAAGCGCGCCGATGCGTTGTCGTCCGGGAGCCCGATGAACAACGACGTGCGCTTGCCGACGATGACGACGAGCGGCGCGGCCGCTTCGACGTTCGCGAGGTCGCGCTCCTCGAGCGTGATCGCGTCGTCGAACGTCGCGAGGAGCGCGGGCTTCACGGCCGCTTCGAAGAAAGCGCAGGCGCCGCAGCCGGCCCGTTTGTACGCGACGACGCGAACGGGCAAGCCCCCCTCGGCACGAGGCTCGGCGAGAACCCCCTTCGCGAGCGCGTCTGCGTTCGCACGCCACACGCGGGCCTGGCGCGCGCGTGCGGCCGGGAGAGCCGCGACGAGGGCCGCGCCGGCTGCGAGAGCCGCGACGACGAAGTGCACGGCGTGTGCATTGTCGCGCGAGACCGAGAGCACTCCGGCGCCGAGCGCGCACGCAGCGACGAAGAGGCACGGCGGACACGCGAGCTTCGCGCGCGCGAGCGCCGACACGAGGGCGACGTGCGCGCCCACGGCTGCGCCGAGGGCGAGCGTCGTCGCGATCGCAGGGACGGGAGCGAACGCGCTCACGAGCAGCGCTCCGTAGAACAGCGCCCCCGCCTGCGCGAGCGGCAGGTCACCCGCGAGCTGACGCGCGCGACTGCACAGCGGGCAGACCACCACCCACGACCAGAGCGACCCCGCACACGCGGCTGCGACGAGCACAGTCCACGCGTCCAGTGCGTTCGCCCGCGGCGCGACGAAGACGACCGCGACCAGCACCACCCACGCGGCGAGCATCGCGTACTTCGGCCCGTAGGGTCGCGTCCACCCCACGGCGCGCAGCACACGCTTCACGCCGTCGCGAAGCTCGACCAGCCGTGCAGCGAGCGCGCGACGCTCTTCCTCAATCGGGAGCACTTGCACGACGCTCCCGGTCCAGAGCGCGCAGAAGCGTTCGCGCGTCCACGGCGTCACCTCTCCCGTCAGCGGGTCACCGACCGTCGCGCCCTCGTCATCGAACGCGAAGAGCACGGCGTAGCGGTCGCTTTCCCCTTCGCGCAGCGCGACGAGCAGCGGCAAGGTCACGTCGGGTAGGTCGCCGTACCCCCCCTCCATCGCGGTCGCCTCGAACCCGAGCGCGCGTGCCATCACCAGCACGGTCCCCTCTTCGACGACCGCGAGCCCCTGCGTATACGTCAGCTCGGCGATCTCGCCCACGTCGACCGTGACCCCGTGCTGCGCGCTCACCGTGGCGAGCGCCGCGGCCCCGCTCCACGCCGCGCTCGCGACGACGCACCGCGCGGGGAGATCGCTCACACGTGCCAGCGTCGCAAATCAGTCGCACGAAGTCCAAGCCTCGCGTGGGACCAATTAAGGACTCGTCGCAATCGCGGCGAACGAAGCGCCCGAGATGCCCGTGATCGGCGTCGGCGTGACCCACGCGCCGCTCGCGTAAGTGCTGATGGTGACCGCCCCTTCGGTCGCCAGCGCGGCGACGGCCTCGTTCCCGCACGTGCCGGTCGCCAGACTCGGGGCCGACGTGATGTTCCCCGAGGCAGCCATCGGCACCGGAACGCTCCATGCGGGGCTCGGCGACGGCGTGAACTCCATCGAGTACGGGAGGTTGTTCCCTCCGCGCCATCCGACGATCGCGCGCCCGCCGCTCATCGGCGCGAGCGAGGGGGCATAGAGCGTGTACGCCGTGCCGTTGGTCGCGGCGGGCGTCGACCACGTCTTGGTCGAGGCGGTACGGAGCGCGTAGTTGAGGTAGTTCGTCGCTTGCGTGCTGGCGAGCGCGTAGACGACGAGGAGATCGCTCGTGCCGCCCGAGAGCGCGACGATCGCCGGCGCGGTGTTGGTGGCGAGCGTATCGTCGCCGATCTTCACCGCGGTCTGCCACCCTCCGGTCGTCAGCCACGACTGCGCGTAGATGTGCCCGTCGTTCCCCTCGTAGGTGATCACGAGCTCGGTGGACGACGCGGCCGCCGCTGCCGCGCGCACGGGGCCGAATGACTGCGGTGCCGTGCCCACCTGCACGGGATCAGCGCCAGTGTCCCACGACGTTCCGCTGAACTGCGCGTGGAAGTAGAGGTGACCCGGGTCGAGATAGACCCCCTGCAGGGTCGTCCCCAACGCAGCGATGGCCGGCGCGTCGATGGCGCTCGCGCTCCCGCCGAGCGCGGCGGGCGAGCCCCACGTCGTCCCGCTGAGCCCCACGCCGTAGAGCGCGCCGCCGCCCCCGGCGTCCACGTTCATGGCGACCAGCGCCTCGAAGCCGTTGCTCGACGCGACGAGCGCGGGCCCGTACACCGCGGAGCCGGTGAGCGACTGCGTGGTAAACGCGCCCGCACCAATGGAGACGGCGCCGACCAGCGTGGAGCCGCTCCCTGCGAGCACGACGGTAGGCGAGGTGCAGTTCGCGGTGGCCCCATCGCTCGCGTCGGAAGCGCCCGCATCGGAGCTACTGCCGTCGTCGCCGTTCCTCTCGTTCGCGTCGGAACCAGGAGCATCCGTGACCGAAGCCTCGTTCGGAGGGGCGTTGCCGTTACCGTCGTTGACCGCACCGCCATCGGAGCTCCCCGAGGTGCTCCCGTCGAACACGAACACGGGTCCGTGCGTCTCTCCGTTCTCGGCCCCCGCACACCCCGCGAAGACGAACGGCACCGAGACGGCGACGAACGCGAGGAGCACCATGACGGGCGCGACCGAGCGAGGCATGCGGGCGACTCTAGCAACGCGGAGACGAGAGTTCACTCCTCGATGAGGCGCGACAAACGACGCCGCGCGTCGAGCGCGTCACGAAGCGCACGCTCGAGCCGCGCCGAGAGAGCCTTGCGCACCCGGAGACGCTCCGGCTCGACGCGCATCGACAGCAGCAGCTCACGCGGGACACGCGGGTGGTGCCCCCCTTCCTGGGCCGCGGCGAGGATGGCCTGGGTCTCGTCCCCCAGGAGCCACGGCAACAGGAACGCGAGGCTCTCACCAGGCGTGCGCGGCGAGAGAACGTAGAACTCCGTCGAGCACGCCATCGCTCGACCGCCGCACGCGGTGCGCACGGACGGGAGAACCAGCGCGATCTGACGCAGGTATGGGCGCAGCCGCGACACCAGGAGGTCCCCCGCGTGCACGCGCTTCTTGGCGCTCGACGGAGGAGCCGAGGCTCGCAGCGCCGCGCGGACATCGAGGATGCCGTCGCGCGCGTGCGTCGTATCGAACACCACGGCGTGCGCGAGGTCGTCCCCCTCGACGCGCTCGCTCCGCACGTCGACGAGCGTGCCGAGCGGCGCTCCGTCGCCCGAGACGAGGCGCGTGGCCAGGTGCCGTTCGGGCGCGAGAGTGATCGCGTCGCCGAGCTCGGCGAGCGTGCGGACGACGTGCGCGCTCACGACGCGAACCCCTCGGTGCGGAGGAAGCTCGCGAGCGGCGTCGCGATGGCGTCGAGATCGTGATCGACGTCGCGCCAGGTCGCGTCGTCTCCCCCCGCGCGGAAGATCGGCTCTCCCGCCGCGTCCTTCCCGGCCCGCTCGCTCGCCGCGAAGAACGTCCGCTCCCCGCGATCGACCTGCGCGAACGACACCGGCTGCGCGCGCTTCTTCGCGAAGACGACGACCGCTTTCTGCGAGGTGTGCGGAAGGAACGTCTCGCGCGGCAAGCTCACGACCGCCAGCACCCGCGCGTTCTCCATCAGCCACGTCCGCATGCCGCTCCACGCGCGCGACGCCACCTTGTTGTGCGGCAGCACGATCGCGAGCCGCCCGCCTGGCCGGAGCATCTCGACGCACCGCTCGACGAACAGCGCGTCCCGCTCCGCGCGCTTCCCTGTGCGCGCGACGGCGTACCCCGCGTACTCCACGTCGCCGGCGAACGGAGGGTTCGTCACGACCACGTCGGCCTCGCGTGGTCCCCCTTCGTCGCGACGCAGGCTGTCGCCCCGCGCGATGCGCGACGGGTCCTCCCCGCCGACGACCGAGACGAGCCGCGCGACGCGAACGGCACGCGCGTCGACGTCCATCCCCCACGTCTCCACCTTCGCGTTCGCCCGCGCATGCACCAGAAACGCCCCCGAGCCGCACGCGGGATCGACCACGCGCTCGTGTCGCGCGAGGAGCAGCGAGCGCACGACCCAGTCGACCACGTGCCGCGGCGTGAAGAACTGCCCCTTGTCCCCCTTCCCCACGCGCGTCACGAGCTGCTCGAAGACAGCGTCCAGCGCCTCGGCGTCCCCTTCGAGCGAGGCGCGGTCCAGCAGCGCGCACACCTCGTCGAGCGTCGCGTCCGGCACGTCGAGCGACGGCGAGGCTTCGAGCCCCGGCCACCGCTTCGCCGCATCGCGCAAGCCACGGGCGAGTGCGTCACGCGTGCCACGCGCTCCCGAAAGGCGCGCGGCGATCAGCGAAAACACCAGCTCGAACGCGTCCGCGCCGCTCGAGGCGAGCACGACCTCTTCGATGCGCGCGACGACGCTGCGCTGGCTCGCCTGGACGCGATGGCGCTTCGCCATGGGTCGAGCATTAGCATCTCGCGATGCTTCAGGGGTGGACGCGCCGCCCCCACCCGGGCGCCCGCACCGCGAGCGCCCTTCCGCGCCGGACGATCGCGAGCTACACCTCGCGGCATGGACGCCAAGGTTCTCCACGCCAAGCTGGCCGACGCTGCAGCACGTTTCCACTCTGAATCGATCGACGAGCGGGGCGGCCGCGACCCCATCGCAGCGCTCTACACCGAGCGTCGCGCCGCGTACTCGCTCTTCGCGCTGCACATGAGCGACCTCGACTGCGAGGCGCTCCGGCCGTACCTCTTCGGCCGCCCCATCCCGCGCAAGGCAGGCGACACGCCGGTGAAGTGCCTGAACCTGGTGGACGGCGAGTGGAGACGCCCGGCCGAGCTCGCGCCGATGAAGTCGCTCGCCGACAAGCGGATCACGCTGATGGAGATCGCACGCTCCACGGAGGCCGACGTCGCCCACTGCATCGAGCGCGCGCACTCCTTCTGGACGTCGCTCGAATGGGCGAACGAGGCGCTCGCGTACCGCAAGCACGTCATCAAGAACTTCTCGCGCTTGCTCCACTACTTCTACGAGGAGTGCCTCGACGAGCTCCGGCAGCAGACGCCGAAGACGCGGCTCGAGGCCAACAAGGACTTCTTCGAGGCCAAGCGCGCGGCCGATCACCTCGAGGGGAACGCCGAGAAGGCGATGCGCGGCGAGCTCGTCCCGATGATGGTCCCCGGCCAGTCGTACTGGAAGGACTCGTACCTGCCGGCCGGCGTGTGCGCGGTCATCACGCCGATGAACTTCATCTACGGCATCCCCGGGATCCAGATCGTCGGCTGCTATCTGAGCGGCTCGCCCATGATCTTCAAGGGGCACCCGTTCAGCGCGATCACGAGCACGACGCTCATCCGCATGCTCATCGCGGCCGGCGCCGACCCGCGCGCGGTGCACAAGCTCGAGGGGTTCGGTGGCGACATCGCGACGCTCACGCGCGATCACCGCATCGCCGTCGTCAGCGTCACGGGGAGCGCGGAGACGGCGAAGAACATCCAGGCCGGACGCGACGTGCGCCCGGTGAAGTTCGAAGGGGGCGGCTGCAACTGGGCCTACCTCGACGACGGATACTCGGACGCCGACCTGAACAAGATCGCCGTGCGCCTCTCGTACTCGAAGCTCGGAATGGGGTCGCACAAGTGCACCTCGCTCCACGGCATCGCGGCCAGCAAGGCGACGCTCGACCGGCTCGAGCCGATGATCGCCAAGGAGATGAAGTCGTGGCGCTCGGTCGACCCGCGCACGGCGGCGGCGGAGGACACGAAGATCGTGAGCCCGCTGATGGTCCACAAGGCGGCGACGCTCCTGTCGATCCAGGCGGCTGCGAAGAAGGCGGGCGTGCCCATCGTGGTCGAGGGGGCGCGGCTCACCGATAGCGAGTACGGCCAGAACGCCGAGGTCTGCTCCCCGGTCGTGCTCGGCCGCGTGACGCCGACGACGCGCGTCACGGTGGACTGGGACGGCAAGGAGCAGACGATCGCGCTCGCGACGACCGAGTTCTTCATGCCCATCCTCTGCACGATGGAGATGGCGAGCTTCGACGACTTCATCCGCTTCTCGTTGACCGTGAACCCGCACGACCTCGCGACGAGCATCTGGACGCGCGACGACGTGAAGATCCAGCGCGCGCGCCGCGTGCTCGGCGGGATGCTCAAGGAGAACGACGGCACCGACAGCGCGCTCGAATGGGAGGAGTTCGGCTCGTCCGGCATCGGCGACAGCGGCAACACCGGCGTCGGTGACGCGACGACGACGATCGCGATGTTCTCCCGCAAGCAGAAGGGGCGTCACTTCACGTTCTGATACATTTGCGTGGTTGAGCGCGAAGACCACGAGAGCCAAGGGGACGAACTTCCGGTCGTTCGCCCCGGCGCTGCGTCGCTTGCATGGCGACGCGGTCCTGGACCGCACGCTCGCGCTCTGTCCTCGCGAGCTCGGAGACGCCATGCGGATGCATGCGTTCGTGTCGAGCGGGTGGTACCCCATCGAACAGCTCGCGCAGCTCCACGAGGCCGCGATGCGCGCGTGCGACAAGGGGCCCGAGCTGTCGCGCGCGCTTGGACGCGAGGGGGTCCTCGATGACTTCCGGACGGGAGTGAACCGCCTCATCACCCTGGCGATCACCCCGGAGTCGATCCTGAAGTGGGCACCGCGAATCCTCGGGCTCTACTACGACCGCGGGCGCATCGTGGTCGAGGAGTCGGGGGAGGGTCGCGGGATGGCGCGCTTCGAGGGGTTCGACGGGTTCTCGCGCCCCGTGTGGGAGGATCTGATCGGCGGCTGCCTCGGCACGCTCGAAGTCGCCGGGGGCAAGACCGCCAGCGCGCGCGTGCTCTCGGGGGGCCAGGACGGCGACTCGCACCTTGGGGTCGCCTTCCGCTGGACGCACTGAGCGACGCGCTCGTTCTGATACGCTCGCCGTTCGCTCGATGACGAAGGTGAAAGGGCTCGCGTTCCGCTCCTACTCGGCAACGTTCAAGCGTCTGCACGGGGACGAGGCGCACGCCCGGATGCTCGAACGGCTCCCGTCCGAGCTGGGCGACGCTCTTCGCATGGGGGCGATCCTCACGGGGGGCTGGTATCCCGTCGCGTGGCTCGACCAGCTTCAAGTCGCCGTGCGCACCCAGTGCAACCAAGGGGTCGAGCTGACGCGCGCGATCGCGCGCGAGGCCGTGAAGGAGGACTTCCGGTCGGGGGTGCATCGCCTGGTGACGCTCGCCACGTCGCCGGAGTGGCTCATCAAGTCGTCGCCGCGGATCGTCGGCTTTTATTACGACTCGGGGCGGCTCGTGGTCGAGGACGCCGGGGCCGGGCGCGCGATGGGCCGGTACGAGGGGTTCGAAGGGTTCACGCAAGACCTCTGGGTGCAGCTCATCGGCGGCAGCATGGGCGTCATCGAGCTCGCCGGAGCCAAGGCGCCGGTGGCGAAGGTGCTCGCCGGTGGCAACGCCGGGGACGGGCACATGACGTTCACCATCAAGTGGTCGTGACGATGCGGGCGCTCGTCTTCGACCTTTCGATCCCGAAGTACCTCCTCGCCAGAGCCATCGGCGCGAAGCGCGCGCCGCGCCTCTTCTACGGGCCGCACTCCTGCTTCACGCTCCGCGACGTCCCCACCCCCACGCCCCCGAACGACGAGTGGCTCGTGCTCCGCCCCCGGCTCGCCGGGCTGTGCGGGAGCGATCTGTCGGCCATCTTCCTCAAGATGAGCCCGGCGATGAGCGCGGTCACCATCGGCGCGGGCGAGAGCGCCGTGTTCGGGCACGAAGTGCTCGCCGACGTGGAGCACGTGGGGGTCGGAGCGCGCGGTCGCGGCGTGAAGGAAGGGGATCGGGTGGTCGTCGATCCGGTCCTCGGGTGTGCGGCGCGCAGTCTCGTGCCGTGCGCGCGATGCGCGGCGGGCGAGTACGGGACGTGCGCGCGCATCGGGAGCGTGATGCCGAAGGGGGTGATCCTCGGCGCGTGCCCGTCGTGGCCCGGCGGGTTCGGCGAGCGGATGGTCGCGCATCGATCGCAGGTGTTCCGCGTCCCCGATTCGATCGCCGACGAGCTCGCCGTGCTCACCGAGCCGCTTTCGGTCGCGGTGCACGCGGTGCTCCGTCACCCGCCGGTCGACGACGAAGAGGTGCTCGTCATCGGCGGCGGTCCCATCGCGTTCGGCGTCCTCTGGGCCCTCCGGGAGATCGCCCCCCGCGCGCGCGTGACGCTCTACACGGTCGAGGACTACCAGCTCCCGATCGCGACCTCACTCGGCGCGGCGCGCGCATGGTCCCCCCGCGGGGGCGCGCTGCTCGACCGCACCGCGACGGCCACGTCGTCGGCCGTGCTTCGCCCCGTGCTCGGGCGCGAGTACCTCGCCGGCGGCTTCTCCCGCGTCTTCGACTGCGTTGGCTCGCAAGCGAGCCTCGACGACGCGCTCCGCATCACGGCGCCGGGAGGGACCATCGTGCTGGTGGGCGCCGCCGGCGTGACCCCAACGCTGGACCTCACCTTCCTCTGGCACAAAGAGCTGAAGGTCGAAGGGACGGCGTACTACGCCGAGGAGGACTGGAAGGGGCGGAGCGCGCGGACATTCGAAGCGACGCTCGAGCTCCTCGGCTCCACGCGCGCCCCTCTGGCCGCCCTGGTGACGCACAGGTACCCGCTCGGCGACTACGCGCGCGCCATCGAGGCGAGCGTCCATCGCACGGCGCACCGGAGCGTGAAGGCCGTGTTCGCACCGCAAGCTTGATCGCGCGCCCACGGTGCTAGATTGCGCCTCCATGGACGGGCTTCTTCGCGGGACCACTCGATTGAACGACTTCGACGCCGCGTGGAGCGTCGCCCGTGGAGGCCCCGCGCTGCGCGCCATCCGGGTGGCCGCCGAGAAGCTGCGCGACCGCTTCCTGGCCGGCCCGCGCGTCGTCGCGGTGCGCACGCTCCCCCTCACGACGCTCCTCTACCCGACGAAGTACGCCTTCAACTCGGCCGCCATGTCGCCGGCGCCGTACGTCGTCTTGACCCACCGCTGCGTGCTCGTGCAGTTCCTCCAGGCGGGCGCGCTGAAGACGCTGCTGTTCAACCCGTCGGACATCGAGGCCGCGCGCGCCACGCCGTACTTCGCGCGCATGATCGACCGGTTCGGCGAGCGGGCGACGAACATGCTCGTCCAGAAGTTCGAGCCGCTGGAGACCCAGCTCTCGACACTCGGTCTGTCGGCCGCCGACATCGACTACGTCGCTTTCGATCACTTCCACACGCAGGACGTTCGCCCCATCGTCGGCACGACCGACGGCGTCTCCAGGGCGCGCTTCCCCAACGCCACGCTGTTCGCGCCGCAGTGCGAGTGGGACGACTGGGACGACCTGCACCCGTACCAGCGCGCCTGGTTCGTCCGTGACGGGAAGCGCAACGCGAAGACCGACCGCATCGCCTTCACCAACTGCGACCTCGCGCTCGGCGACGGCGTCATGCTGGTGCGGACGCCCGGGCACACCTCGGGGAACCAGACGCTCTTCGTCGGCACCGAGCAGGGTGTTTGGGGAGTGAGCGAGAACGGGACGAGCGCCGACAACTGGTCGCCGCACGACAGCCGCATCGCGGGGCTCGCCACGATGTGCCGCAAGAGCGAGCTCGACATGGTGGTGAACTCGAACACGCCCGAAGGGGGCGCGACGCAGTACACGTCGATGATGCTGGAGCGGACGCTCGTCGACCGCGTGCGACGCGCGCCGGCGTTCGTGCAGATGTTCCCGTCCAGCGAGGTGACGCCGTCAGCGCTCGCGCCGGGCCTCGCGCCGACGCTGCTTCATCGCGCGATCACGAGCGGTGACGTCGTGAGCACGCGCGTCTCGCCGCGGCAGATGGCCGAAGCGAGGTAACGCAAACCCCACCCCCCTGGCCCCCCGCCCCGCAGGCGAGGCGGAGGGGACGTGAACGTCTTCTCTCCGTAGACGGTCTGCAGGCACTCCCCTCGTCGCTCGCGCTCAGCATTCATCGCATCTCGCTGGGAGAAACCCCATCCCCCCCGCCCCTTCCCCGCGAGCGAGGAAGGGGCGTTCCTACGATGCTGATTCGCCGAACCCGTGTGACGGAGTCCTTCCGCCGTTCATTCCTTGGGTTCCCGCGACGCCCCTTCCTCGCTCGCGGGGAAGGGGACGGGGGATGGGGTTTCGGCGACGGAGCGTGAGATGCGATGAATGCTCAGCGCCGGGAGGGGCCGGGGCGGGGTTTCTCTACTCGATCGGCTCGACGCGCACGTCCACGGTGAGCGCCTCGGTCCCGCCGCCGACGTAGATCGTCCCCGACGTCGGGGTCGCATCGACGTAGCTCCGCCCGACCGCGATCCGCACGTGATCGGTCTGCGTGAGGATGCCGTTGGTCGGGTCGAATCCCTTCCAGCCGACCTCCGGCAAGTAGAGCTGCACCCAGGCGTGCGAGGCCTCCGACTGCGTGCGGTTCTCCGCCTTGGGCCCCGTGTACACGTAGCCGCACGTGTAGCGCGCCGGGACGCCGAGGAGGCGCGCGAGGCAGATGAGCAGGTTCGTGAAGTCCTGACAGACGCCGCGCCGGTTCGCGTACACCTCGAACGCGGTCGTCGACATCGTCGTCGAGCCCTGGCTGTACTTGTACTCCTTGTAGATCGACCGATTCATGTCGAGCAGCGTGCCGATGAGGTCGTAGTCGTTGCGCTCCACGAACGACATCGCGTAGTCCGCGAGCTCCTGGAGCTGCGTCTCGGGGAGCTCGGCCGGCAGGAGGTACGGCGCCATCATTTCGCGCTGCCACGGCATCCACACGAGCGGGATCGCGCGGCGGGCATGGAGCGGCTTGAACTCGAGCGGCTCCGAGTCGAGCACGGCGACCTTCGACCGCGCCTCCACGAGCAGCTCGCGGAACGGGCGCTCGATGATCACGCGCCGCGCACGGTTGCCGAACACGTCATCGAACTCGATCTGCTTCCCCTCGATCTCGACGCCGTCGTGCTTGAGCACGAGCGAGTGCTCGAGCAGCGACTGCACGCGGTCGTGCACCGGGAGGAGGCGGAGGAGGTGGCTGCTCCGCTCGACCGGCTTGTCGTACCGGTAGACGGTGCGATGAAGCACGTCGAAGTGCTTCGGCTCCGCGCGCCTGGGCGCCGCCTGCACGTGCTTGAGCTTTCGCTGGCTCGTGCGCCGCTCCTCGGGCCCCGTACCGAGCTCGGTGATGATCGCCCCTTGCCGCACGATGAGCATTCGCCCAGGGGGGATGCGCTTCCAGTCGATCGGCGGGCCGCTGTCCCGCATGAGCGGCGCGGACGAGACGATGACCCCCTTGCGGCTGATCTCGCCCCGGCGCGTGAGCTCGACCCACAGGTCATCGTCGCCGAACGAGAGCTGCGGCCCGTGCGGCGGGAAGAGCTGCGCCACGTGCAGTCCCCCTTCGTCCCGCGCGTCCGAGTAGACGAGCAGATCCTGCCCGTCGCTCATCACGATGCTGAGGCTCCCGTGCTGGTTCAGCTCCTCGAGCTCCTGCCGCAGGCGCACGAGGTCGACCTCGCCGATCGACGACCACCCCGCGTCGGCGATGCGGTTGAGCAGATCGCAGAAGATGAGCTCCGTGTCGGTCGAGCCCACCGGCTGGAAGCGGCCGTCGACGACGAGGCGATCGCGCAAGCTGCCGCTGTGGCCGAAGAGCCACTCGCGCCCGCCGTGCGCACGAAGGAACGGCTGCGTGTTCGCATCGCTGTTCTGCCCCCACGTCGCGGTACGGATGTGGACGACGAAGATCGACGACGCGAGGTGGTCCCACGCCTTCACGATCTCGCTGCGAATGCTGCCGTTCTCGGGAGCCGGCTCCTTCAGGACCGACGCCGAAGGCTCGCCGCCCGGGTAGTAGCCGATGCCCCAGCCGTCCGGCGGCTTTCGCCCGGGATGCAGGCAGCGGAGGTCGAAGGACGGTGCCAGCGTCCCCTCGAAGGACATCGCGAACAGGTTCGGCATGCGTGAAGTCCGATGCTAGCGCAGCGGGGCGCTCGTCACTGCGACTGGATCTGCACCTGCGACGGCGCGTCGTACCCCAACAGCTTGCTCCCGATCGAATTGCAGACGGCGTGCGCCTCGTTCACGACGCGCGTGAGGACCTCGTGGACACGCGCGCCGTGAAGCTCGTCGGGGACGAGCGCCTGGAGCGACGCTTCGAGGGCCGAGAGCGTCGCGACGGCTTCCTCCGCCGGCAGCTCCCCTTCCTCGCAAAGCGCCACGACGCGCTCCTTCGCCGCGGTGACGCAGTAGCGCACCGAGCGGGGGAAGCGCGGCTCCAGGATCAGGAACCCGGCGACGGCGGGCCCCGTCACTTTGCCGCGGCTCCGCTTCATGAACGCCTCGAAGCCCGAGCAGGCGCGGAGGAGCGAGAGCCAGAGGGCAGTCTCGAGCACGGCGTGCGGCGCCCCTTCGGCGACGAGCGCGTGATGCTGCACGTCGAGCATGCGCGCAGTCTGGCCGACGCGCTCGAGCAACACTCCGAGCCACACGAAGTCGAGCGGCGCATCGTGCAGCATCGTGCTGCGCAGCAGACCGAGCGCGAGCTGCGTCGAGCGCTGCACGCGCGCGTACAGCGCGTCGCGATCGCGCTCGTACATCGCGTCCGCCTCCTCCGAAGCGAGGAACACGTGAAGCTCGTTGACGACCTGCCAGAGCTCGAGGCTGATGACCTCGCGAATCGAGCGCGCGTTCTCGCGCGCCGCGGCGATGGATCGCAGGAGCGACACCGGGTTCTTCGGGTCGCGCGTGAGGTAGCGCTGCACGCGCTCAGCGTCGCCGAGCGCGTCTCGCCCGAAGCGCGCGACGTAGTCCTCCTCCTGGCCGGACACGATGACGAGCGGGTGCCAGCACCGGCGCGCCGGCAGCTCGGCGTCCAGCGCGAGCGCGCCGGTCACCTGGAGGACGCGCGCGGTGTTCTCGGTGCGCTCGATGTACCGCCCGAGCCAGAAGCAGTGGTCGGCGACGCGCGCGATCATTTCCCCCCCGCGTCGGAGTCGCTCGGCCGCGGAGCATCTGCGACGCCGTCCTGCAAAACCCAGGTGTCCTTGGAGCCCCCCCCCTGGCTGGAGTTGACCACGTACGACCCGTCGCGCAGGGCGACGCGCGTGAGCCCCCCGGGGAGCACCCACGACCCCTCGGGGCTGGTGAGAGCGAAGGGGCGCAGATCGACCCGCCGCGGCACGAGCGCCCTCGTCGCCCCGTCCCAGGTCGGGCACGTCGAGAGCTCGATGCGGTGCTGCGCGACGTACTTCCGGGGCTCGGCCTCGATGCGCCGCTTGAACTCGTCGCGCTCCGCGGCCGTCGACTGCGGCCCCATGAGCATGCCGTACCCGCCTGCCTCGTCGACCGCCTTCACCACCAGCTCGCCGAGGTGCTCCAGCACGTAGCGGCGATCGTCGTCGCGGGCGCACACGTACGTCTTCACGTCGGCGAGGAGCGGCTCCTCGCCCAGGTAGAAGCGGATCATCTCCGGCACCAGCGCGCAGACCGCCTTGTCGTCGGCGACGCCGTTGCCGGGCGCGTTGGCGATGGTGACGTTCCCCTTGGCGTACGCCCGGACCAGGCCGCGCACGCCGAGCAAGCTGTCCGGACGGAACGCCTCGGGATCGAGGAACGCATCGTCGACGCGGCGGTACACCACGTGGACGCGCACGAGCCCGCGCGTCGTGCGGAGGAAGACCTTGTCGTCGTCCACGCAGAGGTCCGACCCCTCCACGAGCTCGACGCCCATCGTGCGCGCGAGGAAGCTGTGCTCGAAGTACGCCGAGTTGAAGGGGCCGGGCGTCAGCACCACGGCGACCGGCGCGCCCGAGCCTGGAGGAGCCGTCGCGCGGAGCGACTGCGCGAGGTGCGCGGGGTAGTGGTCGACGCGTCGCACGCGCGCGGCGGCGAAGATCGTCGGGAAGACGCGCTTGGTGACCAGGCGGTTCTCCATGACGTAGGAGACGCCCGACGGCGTGCGCAGGTTGTCCTCGAGCACGCGGAAGACGCCCGCCGGATCGCGGATCAGGTCGATGCCGGCGACGTGGATGCGGATACCGTGCGGCGGGCGCACGCCGCGCAGCTGGGGAAGGTAGTGCTTCGCTCCGAGGACTACCTCGGGGGGTATCCGCTTGGCGGCGAGGATGCGCTGATCGCCGTAGACGTCGTCGAGGAACGCCTCGAGCGCCGCGATGCGCTGCGCGATGCCCCGCTCGACGCGAGTCCAGTCCGCCGCCGCGACCACGCGAGGGACCAGGCAGAACGGGAAGATCTTCTCGGCGCCTCGATGGTCGTCGTAGACCGAGAACGTCACCCCTTGATTCAAGAGCGAGCGCTCCGCCAGCGCCTGCGCGCGCGCGAGCTCCTCCGGCTGCGAAGCAAACAGTGTGGTGAGCGCGGCGGCGAGGCTCTCGCGCGCGACCCCCGCCGCGGAGAACAGCTCATCGAACGTCCCGGCGAGCGGCGCGTACGACGAGAAAAGAGGCGAGAGGGACGACACCGACGGCGAGCGTTCGCCCCCCGTGATGGGCGCGGCGCTCACGAAGCCGCCTCCGCGTCGCCATCTTCCTCCGGCTCCGGCATCGGGTGGTCGATGGGGAAGCGGCGGAGGTCGAGCGTGTACGGCGCGTCGGGGTGCGCCGGCGCGGGGCGGACGGCGACGGGCTGCGTCGACGGCCCCTCGAGCGTGAAGCGTTGCGCGCGGCGGGCGCTGGCCTCGAAGCGTGTGAGCGGCGCCGTCCCGTACCCGCGACCTTCGGGGTGCCACACGTGGTAACCGCACGCCCCCATCGAGCGCCGGGCCCAGGTGTCCACGACGTCGAAGCGGAGCGGATGATGGATGCCGAGGTGCGGGTGCAAGCTGTGCGGAGGCGCCCACGCGCGGAAGCGGACGCCCCCCACGTACTCGCCGGCCATGGCCGTCGGGCGAAGGGGGAGCGCGAGGCCGTTCACGATCACGACGTGTCGCTCGGCCACCAGCCCCTCGACGCGCACCTCGACACGCTCCATCGACGAGTCGACGAAGCGAGAGGTGCCCGTCGTGGTCGACTCTTCGCCGAGCACGGGCCACGGCTCGATGGCGTTCCGCAGCTCGAGGCGCACGTCCTTCGCCTGCAGCGCGCCGACGATCGGGCAGCGTGCCTCGAGGAACGCGCGGTACGCCTCGCGCGGAAGAGCGAGGTCCGCCCGCTCCAGGTACGCGAGCACGTCCTCGAAGTCGGTCCACAGCCAGGTCGGCAAGAGGAAGCGATCGTGGAGCGCCTCCCCCCAGCGCACGAGCGGCTGCTGGTACGGCGTGCGCGCGAACGACGCGACGAGCGCGCGGACGAGGGCGACCTGGGCGATCGTCATGCGCACGTGCGGCGGCATCTCGAACGCGCGCAGCTCGACGATCCCCTGCCGGCCGTGCGGCGTGACGGGGTCGAAGAGCTTGTCGATGCAGATCTCGGCGCGGTGCGTGTTGCCCGAGACGTCGACCAAGAGGTGCCGGAAGAGCGCGTCGCAGAGCCACGGCGGAGGGGGCTCGGTCCCACGCTCGAACGCGCGGTCGAGCGCGATCTCGAGCTCGTACAGCGCGTCGTGACGAGCCTCGTCGAGACGCGGCGCCTGCGACGTCGGCCCCACGAACAGCCCCGTGAACAGGAACGAGAGCGACGGGTGGTGCTGCGCGAACGTGACGAGGCTCGCCAGCAGATCGGGGCGCTTCACGAACGGGCTGTTCAGAGGCGACGGCCCGCCGAGCGTCACGTGATTGCCGCCGCCGCTCCCCGATTGCCGCCCGTCGAGCTGGTACTTCTCGGCGTGCAGGCCGGCGTGCAGCGCGGCGTCGAAGACCTTCTCCATCAAGGCGACGTGCTCGCGCGAGGTGCGCGTCGGCGGGATGTTCACCTCGAGCACGCCGGGATCCGGCGTGATGGCCAGGTGGAGGAGCTCGGGCGACTTCGGCGGCGGGTACCCTTCGAGCACGACGCGGAGGTCGAGCGAGGACGCGGTCGCGTCGATCGCGCCGACGAGCTCCATGAAGCGCGCGGCGCTCGTGAGCGGAGGGAGGAACACGAAGAGTCGTCCGTCGCGCGGCTCGACGCACAGCGCGGTCCGGACGCCGTGCCTCGGTGCGGCGTGCGGCGCGGCCGCGATCCTCGCCTGCGCCTTCTCGGCCTCGTCGTCGAGCTCGGCGCGGCGCGGGTCGCGCGGGCCTTCGAACGCCTCCTCTTCGATCGGTAGCGGCGACGCGCCGTCGATCGAGTCGAGCGGGAGGCGCAGACCGATGGGGCTGTCGCCGGGCACGACGTAGAGGTGCTCACGCCGGAACGTCCACGCGTGGCTCCGCCACCCCTGCGCATCGCAGGACAGGGGGAGGACGAAGCCCGCCTCGGTGGCGAGACCGCGATCCAGCAGGCGCGCGAGCCTCCGTCGCTCCTCGGAGTCGCGAAGCTCGGCGCGGAGCGGATCGACGCCGACGGGGAGTCGCGCCTCTTCGCGCAGCTGGTGCCACGGGTCCTCGAACGCGTCGAGCGCGTGGTTCGGCGAGACGCCGAGGCGCACCGCGAGCGCGTTCACGAGGCGCCTCGCGTCGGCGACCGTCGCCGGGCCACGCGCGGTCGCGCTCCGACTCGTCACCAGCGGAACGCCGTCGCGACGCGCGAGGATGTCGAGCGCCCACCTCGGGAGGCTCTCGCCCGGATAGAGCTTGCCGTACCGGTGCAGGATGACGCCGCCGGGGGCGAGGCGGGCGCGCAGCTCGTCGGTGAGCGCGACCCCCTGCTCCCACTTCGTCGCGCCGAGCGCGTCGCCGTTCCACTCGGGCGCCTCGGGGTGGAGGCGCGACGTGAACGTCGGTTCGCCGCCGAGCGTGAGCTGAATACCTTGCGCGTCCAGCGCCGCGTCCGTGCGGTCTCCCGCCACCAGCAGCTCTTGCCACGTCTCTTCGGGGAACGGCGCCGTTGGCCGAGGCTCGTGACCGAGGCGCCCCACCTTCATCTCGAAGGTGACCTCTTTGGCCGGAACGTCGCTCGTCCCCTGCGTCGGAGAGGCGGCGTCCGGGCGCGCCGTGCACGCGAGCGGGATGTGCCCCTCGCCGCAGAGGAGGCCGCTGGTCGCGTCGAAGCCGATCCACCCCGCGCCGAGCAGGTAGACCTCGGCCCAGGCGTGCAGATCGACCACGTCGCGCGAGACCCCCTTCGGCTGATCGGGGATCATCCCTTCGTCGGTGATCTGCACGAGGTACCCGCTCACGAAGCGCGCGGCGAGGCCGCTCTCGCGCATCAGGGCGATGAGCAGCGTCGCCGAGTCGCGGCAGCTCCCGCGTCCCTGGGAGAGCGTCTGCTCCGGCGTCCACACGCCGCTCTCTTCGCGGATGACGTACTTGAGGTGCGAATGCACCGCCTGGTTGAGCGCCACGAGCCGGTCGATGGTCTTCTTCGGCCTCGGGACCTTCGCGAGGAACGCTTCGAACAGCGGCCCCTTCGCATACGCCGGATCGGTCGTGTCGAGGTACGGCGCGAGGTCGCGCGTGAGCTCGCTCGGGTACTCGAACGGCATCGTCTCGCCGCGCGCGTCGAGGAAGAAGTCGAACGGGTTCACGGGGCGGATGTCGATCGCCATCTCGACCAGGAGATCGAACGCGCTCACGCGCTCGCCCGCGTCGAAGCTGACGCGCGCGACGTGGTTGCCCGCCGGGTCCTGCTGCCACCGCAGGCGACAAGGCTGCGCCACGCTCAGCGCATACGTCTCGATCTTCGCCTTCGCGTGACCCGCCGGGCGGAGGCGCACGGTGTGTGGCCCGAGGGCAGCGGGGCGGTCGTAGCCGTAGTGGGTTCTGTGTTGGATGAGGAGCCGCACGTTTGCCTCGGGGGTTGACACCCGAGAGTAACCTTACGCGGTGCGGCGTTTCGGGATCGTTTCGGCGGAAGGGCGGCGACGCGCTCCGCCGAAGCAGTTCAGTAAGGGGAGGTCAGTAAGGGCAGGTCGAGAGCGCCATCAGCGCGGCCAGGCGCGCCTTCACGACATTGAACTCGGCCACGGCGAGCCCCTGCTCCGCCTCGCGGTGAGCCTCCGACGCGGTGACGAGATCGACGCTCGTCCCCTTCCCTTGCATGAAGCCCGCCTGCGTCATCGAGTCGTTCTGCGCGGCGAGGTCGCGCTGCTCGCGCGCGACGTCGTACGAGACCTGCGCCACCGAGATCCCGCGCTGCGCCTGCTCGACCTGGATGATCGCCTGTCGCTTCAGCGTGTCCAGCTGCTGCGCAGCGATGTCCGCCTGGGCCTTCTCGCTCTTGATCATCCCGTAGCGTATGCCGCCGTCCCAGATGGGGATCGAGAGCGCCGCGCCGATGCTCCAGGTGGGGTTGGGGTACCCGGCGTTCGGGACCGACGTCGCGCCGAGAGAGCTCGTGCCAGTGAGGACAGGGATGAACGAATAGTACGTGTTGCGCAGGTTCCGCTTGGCGACCTCGAGGTTCTCGCGCGCCGCGGTGATGTCCGGTCGCTCGTCCACGCTGCTCACGGCACGGCAGGCACGCAGGGCGTCGTCCGTGACGCCGTTCACGTTCATCCCCGGCGCCACGCCGACCTCCTCCGGGATCCCGAGCGCGAGACCGAGCGCCTCGCGCGCCTGGCGGAGCGCCTCGTCGCCGGCGACCAGCGACGCGCGCGCGTTCGCCGAGTTCTGCTTCGCGCGCACGACGTCGAGATCCGTGGCCGCGCCGAGAGCCTCCTTGCGAACCGCGATGTCCTGCTGCTCGAGCGCCACGCGCAGACCGCTCCGGTTGATCTCCGCGCTGCGCTCGGCGGTCACCACCGACACGATCTGCGTCGCCAGCCCGAGATCGAGCGTGCGCTTCGTGTCGCTCACAGTCATCCGCGCGACCTTCTCCATCAGCTCGTTGATGCCGATCTGGTCGAACTCCTGAAAGTTGAGGATGTCCTGCGCGAGGGTCATCGACGCCGTCAGCGTGTTGGGGATCGGTACGGTGTTGCTCAACTGCTCACCGACGACGTTCTGCGTGATGTGCCTCGTCAGCAGCTGGTGCGTGAACGTCGCGTTGCCGCACCCGCCGGGCGCTGAGCTCCCCCCCGCACACCCGCCGAGCGACGGCAGGTACTGCGCGAACGCCACGATGGTCTGCCCCTCGGCCACGAGCACGTTGTCGAGCGCGGTCTTCCACGTCGTGGAGCGCGTGAGCAGGAGCTGCTGCGCCTCCTCCCACGACGAGAGCACGCGCCGCGGCGGCGGCACGGGCGCGAGCATGACGTCGTCCACGGGGGGGGGCGGAGGAACGTTCGAAGCGTCGTTCGCGGCAGCCATGGGCGGGGGGGGGGACGCGCTTCCGGCGGGCGCCTGCGCGAAGGCGGCGGACGGAGATGCCAGGACGAGGGCCGCGAGGAGCCATGCGTTTCGCATTCGCCCTTCTTGCCACGGAGCGTGGGCTCCGCCGTAGGGTTACCGACGAAAAGCCCTCCACGGACGGCCGCCGGGGGGATCCTGGCGTCGAGGCGCCGGGGTTCCCGCTCCGGAGCGCTAACGCGGCCCGTCGTGCAGGATCCACCACGCGCTGAGCACCACCAGGAGTACCGCCGTCAGCCCGAGCAGCAGCGTCGCCAGCGGATCGGGCTTGGTGCGCGCCACCAGCGTCTCGGCCGCCCGCTTCACGGCGTCGTCCTTGGAGGAGGCCAGGAGCTTCGCGCCGTCGTCGCGCACGCGCGCGAAGTTCCCCGCGTCGAAGGCGAGGAGCAGGGCGTCGAGCTCCGGGTCCTCGGGGAAATCCTTGGCGAAAGCCGGTCGCCCGCCGTCCTTGCCGTCCGCTCGCGCTTCGTCCGCCACCGCTGGACTCCACTCGCGCCCCCCCGGACTGTCAAGCGGACATGCCTCGGGGACGTGCCTCACCGCAGGAATGAGCTGCTATACCCGCACGAATGAAGTCGCCGAAGCTCGGGCCCGCGCTCACCCTGCTCGCCACGCTGGCCACGGCCGGCGGGTTCGCCGCCTGCGGAAGCAGCGGTAGCGGCGGCGGAGGCAACCCCGGTACGACCCACGACGCGGGGACGAACGTGGTCTCCGAAGCAGGGCCCCTCAGCGACGCCAGTGAGGACGCAGGGGAAGCCGGCGGGCCGCCCCAGTCGATCTTCGTCGTCCCCACGGCGCTCAGCGATCTCACCGACGTCCACTTCTTCGATCACCCGTGGCCGAGCGACCTGCGCCGCGACGCCAACGGGATGATCGTGGTGACCGGTCTGTACAACCCGTTCGGCGAACCGATCATCGCCGACTACGTCACCGCCGTGACCGGTGTCATCCCTGGCTTCTCGGTCGCCGCGTCGGGCTTCCTCCGCTTCAACTGCGACATCGATCCGACGACGCTCCCCGCCTCCCCGCCCGACTCGCTCGCGGCGACGTCGACCGTGCAGATCATCAACGTGACGGCGAGCTCCCCCGAGCACGATCAGCGCCACCTCGCGCAGGTCTTCTGGCAGCAGGCGGTCGGCGAGTACTGGCTCCCCGACACGCTCGCCGTCATGCCGGCGCTGTCGTACATGCTGCTGCCGAAGACGCAGTACGCCATCGTCGTCACGAGCGGCGTGAAGACGCTCGGCGGCGGGTCGATCGCGCCGTCGCCGGATCTGCAGGAGGTGCTGGGCCTCGTGACGCCGTCGTCGCGCACGCAGGCGGCCCACGATCTCTACGCCCCCGCCGTCGCCGATCTGGCCGCGCTCGGCATCTCGACGTCGAGCATCATTCACCTCGCGGTCTTCACGACCAACGACCCGGCCGCCGAGCTCTTCTCGATCGCCGACGACGTGAAGGCCACGTTCCCCGCGCCCACTGTGCTCACCGAGATCGACGCCGGCGTGGACGACGCGGGCGCATCCACCTGGCAATACAACGCGGGCGACCAGGAGCCCGGCGTCTACGACGTGTACCAAGGGTGGTACGGCCCCGCGCCGAACTTCCAGCAGGGGACCCCGCCGTACACGAACACCGGCGGGAGCTTCGTGTTCGATGGCGGCCACGCCGTCATCCAGAACACGTTCCCCATGCGCTTCACGCTCGTCGTCCCCAACGCCACCGCGTGCCCGATGCCGGCCAACGGGTACCCCATCCTCCTCTACGCGCACGGCACCGGGGGCGACTGGCGCTCGATCATCGAAGAGGGGAACTCGGTCGGCGACGCGATGGCGCGGCAGTGCATCGCGTCCATCGGCATCGACGAGATCTTCAGCGGCGCGCGCCCCGGAGCCCCGGCGCCGAACGATCCGAACCTCGAGGGGGACGAGGACGCGATCTTCTTCAACTTCCAGAACCCCGACGCGATGCGCACCAACACTCGCCAGTCGGCCATCGACATCGTGCAGGAGGCGCGGCTGTTCACGCAGACGCACCTGACGGTGCCGGCCGGCGTCTCGAACACGAGCGCGACCATCGCGTTCGACGCGACCAAGGTCCTCTTCATGGGCCACTCGCAGGGGGGCCTCAGCGGTCCCCCCTACCTCGCCGCCGACAACAGCGCGCGCGGCGGAGTGCTCAGCGGCTCGTCGTCGAGCGTCCCCATCACGCTCCTCGACAAGACCGATCCGCCGCCGAGCGTCGCCGCTCTCTGGCTCATCGCGCTCGGGCTCACGCACCCGGGCGACGCCGCGGAGCTGAACATCTTCCACCCGATCATGAGCTTCGCGCAGACCGTGGTCGATCCGATCGATCCGCTCGTCTACATGCGCTACCTCGTCCAGGGACCGCGCGCGGGCTACGCGCCGAAGAGCATCTACCAGACCGAGGGGGTGTGGCCGGACGGCGGCGGGGACACGTACGCGCCGCCGCACGGGATCGAGATCGGCTCGGCGGCCATCGGCTTGCCGCGCGAGCTCCCCGGGATTCACGCGCGCGTCGAAGCGCCGTGGAGCGGCCTCGGTGACGTGACGATCGAAGACGGCGGACTCTCCGGGAACCTCGCCGACGGAAGCGCCAGCGGCGTGCTCGGCCAGTTCGAGCCCGCGCCGAACGACGACGGGCACTTCGTGTTCTTCGACGTGCCGGCGTGCCGGACGCAGGCCGCGGTGTTCTGCAAGAACCTCGCGGCGGACCCGAAGGGGCGCGTGCCGCCGCTGGGGAACTGATTTCCAAGGTAAGCCATTGATCTCACGATGGAACCCGAGGGGTCCGAGGGGGTCGAATTTCATCCTCGGAGGATGAAATTCCATCCTCCGAGGTAGGACGTTCATCCTCCGAGGTAGGACGTTCATCCTCGGAGGATGGAGCTCCATCCTCGGCAGGATGAAATTCCATCCTCGGAGGTAGGACGTTCACCCTCGGTAGGATGGAATTTCATCCTCGGAGGTAGGAGCTCCATCCTCCCCAGGGTGAAAATCCATGCTCGGAGGTAGGACGTTCCCCGCGCTGACACCCCTCTCCCCTTGTGGGAGAGGGGCCGGGGGTGAGGGTCACACCGGATCGCGACGCTTCAGCAGCACGATCAGAATCATCAGCATCAACAGGCTCATCCCGAAGAGCACGCCGATCGAGATCGCCCACGTCCCGTACTCGACGAACCCCCACGCGCCCGAGATCGTGTCGCTCGCCATCTGGGCGATCGCGCACTGGAACTTCCCGTTGGACACGAAGTCGGGCGGGCTGTTGAGCGACGACTTCAGATCGATGAGCCACGCCGGGTCGCTGGCGATGGCCAGGCGCTCCTGGGCGATCGACCCCTCGAAGCCCCAGCGCGCCGGCATGACGTACATCAGCGGCCGGAGCATCGGGTTCGTCGTCATCGGCACCATCAGGCCGCCGAGCACGACCTGCGGGATGAGCGCGATCGGCGTGAGCGCCATCGCCGCCTCGGCGCTCACGACCACAGTGGAGAGGAGCAGGCCGAGCGCCGTCGCGTTCACGGCGACCGCGATCATCGTGATGAGCTCGAGCAGGAAGGCGCCGATGCCCCCCTGGAACCCGAGCGCGAAGAACACGATGCCGAGCAGGCACACGCACTGGATGACGCAGACGCCGGCCAGGATGATGAACTTCGAGAAGACGTAGTTGACCAGCCCCAGGTTCACCATGCGCTCGCGCAGGTAGATCGCGCGCTCGGTCACGATCTCGCGCGCCGAGTTGCTCGTGCCGAACCAGACGCACGAGACGACGACGAAGAACATCGCCGCCGTGTGATCGGCCGTGGGCTTCATCGAGCTGAGAAGATCGCCCGTGGCCATCGTCTGGCTGTTCTTCGTCGCGAGCTCCTGGAGCGCGCCGAGGCACCAGAACGGCACCGCCTGCTTCTCGCCGGCGAAGACGAACGCCAGCATGATTCCGATGATCGGCGCCTGCAGGAACATGATGGCCGCGTTGGCCTTGTCGCGAACCTTCACCTTCCAGTAGCGCGACATCAGGAGCTTCAGCTGGCGGATCGCCGGCACGTCCACCTTGTGCGGCGCGCCGCGCGCGGCCGGATCGGTACCGACCGCGCGGCGCCCCGAGTACATCTTCTGGTAGATGGGGTTCCCGTTCTGGAAGAACTCCGCCCGCCAGGCGCGCGCGGCCTCGAGGCGCGCCGGAGTCCTCGGCGTGTTCGGGTCCTTCTTCTTCATCTCCTCGTGCACGGACCGCTCGCGCACGTTGAGCATGTCGAACATGTCGCGCGGGTTGTCGACGTGGCGCGGTTGCCCGAGGCGCTCGGTGATCGACCGGAAGAAGCCGTACGAGCTGTCGCCCGTGGGGCCGTAGTACGTCGGGATGCCGCCGTACCCCATGATGAAGCAGAGGTTGAACTTCTCGAACTCGTCCTTCGCCGGCTGGTGGATCGTCATCACGATCGTCTTGCCGGTCTTGCGCGTGAGGTCGTGCAGGAGATTGATGAGCGCGGTCGTGTCGTCGGCCGCGAGACCGCTCGTCGGCTCGTCGAGGAACAGGATGACCGGATCGGTCACCAGCTCCATGGCGATGTTCACGCGCTTCCGCTGGCCGCCGGAGAGGACCTTCGCCTCCGGCTTGCCGATCATCAGGTTCTGCACCGCCTCGAGGCCGAGGTCGCGCAGCGTCTCCTCGACACGACGGTTGATCTCTTCCTCGCTGTAGTCCGGCGGCAACCGGAACTTCGCCGAGTACCGCACCGCTTCGAAGACGGTCAGCTCGGGGTGGACGATGTCGTCCTGCGGGACGTAGCCGATCGAGCCGCGGAGCGCGTCGTAGATGAGGTACAGGTCCTCGCCGTTGATGCGCACCTGCCCGCTCGTCGGCGGCAGGTAGCCGTTCAGCGTGAGAAGCAGCGTCGTCTTGCCGGCGCCGCTCGGCCCCATCAGCGCGATCATGTCGCCCGGGAGCGCCTTGAAGCTGACGTGATCGAGGAGGGTCTTCATCTCCCCCTTTCGATCGCGGTCGGGCACCTGGAGGAACAGGTCCCACGCTTCGATCTCGTACGTGGGCTTCCCCGCCCACCCCGCCTGGTCGTCGATGGCGACGTTGACCTGGCTGCCGGTGATGTGGAGCACCAACGGCATCGGGCCGATGTAGACGCGCTCGTCGTTCTGGACCGGGACCTTCTGGTTCGGCGGGATGCGCTGACCGCGCACGTACGTGCCGTTGGCCGAGCCGAGATCGACGAGGAAGAGATTGTTCCCCTCCTTCACGATCTGCGCGTGCTTCGAAGACACCTGCGCGTGCTGAACGACGATCTGGTTGTCCGGCGTTCGGCCGATGGTGATGACGCTCGATCCCATGCTCTCCAGCGAGAGCTCGCCGATGATCGTCCGGTGCTTGCGAGGCGGGGCGGTGCCCGCGTCGGGGGTGCTCGGATGCCCGCCGCCGGCGACCGGCGACTGCGGCATGGCGTGCGAGACTTGCGGAGCCTGCGCCTGCTGCGCACCCGTCATCGGCGCGATGGCGGCGGCCTGCGCGATCTGGACGAGCACCTGAACGGGAACCGGGACCGGTCCGAAGGCGATGACGCCGTTGGGATCGATCGGCACCGGCTGGTTCGCCGGGATGCGCTGGCCGGCGACGTACGTGCCGCTGGTCGAGCCCTGATCGACCACCTGCATGCGATCGAGCATCACGATGGCGTGCGTTCCGCTCACCGCCGGATGCGCGAGGACGAGCGACGCCCGCGCGGCCTCGCGACCGATGATCACCTGTCCGCGCGGCGCCTGCACGGCACCGGGCGCCATCAGCATCATCGCGATGGCGGGGTGCGCCAGCGGCACCGGCGTCTGGCCGAGCGTGAACTGCGTGCGGAAGTCGAACGGTACGAGCTGGTTGGGCGCGACGGGCGCCCCGTTCGCGGTGCTCGGGGCGACGCCCGAGTCGACGAAGTACAGCGCCCCTTGCTGCTTCACGATTCGCGCGTGTTGCGGCGCGACGCCGGGTCCCTGGAGAACGACGTCGCAGTCCGGAGCGCTGCCGAGGATGACGAGCTCTTTGCCGAGGCCGGGGATCATGGGGAGTCTTTCTCGTGTGGAGCCGGGCGACTACGAATCGGGGGATCTAGGGAGCCGGTGACGCGCCGTCGGACGGCTTTGCGCGCGAGTGTCGCACGGGAGCGGAGTCAACGGGGACCAGGGGTTGGAGGTCGGCGGCATCGACGTCGCCGGGGGCGGGCGGCGCGACGGGGGCGAGGAGAACGGAGGCGGAGGGGCGCGCGGGCCCGGTGGTGATCGAGCCCGCGTCGAAGGGACTCGCCGTGCGCTTGCCGCCGCGGTCGGCGGCGTGAATCGCGAGCATCGCCACGGCGATGGCGACGCCGATCGCGGCGAGCACGAGCCCGGCAATGAGGCTCGGAGATACGACTCGCTTGGCGCGCACCGAAGCCGGCGCGGGCGGGGGTGCGGCGGGAATGATCACGAGTCCCGGGGGGACGGCCGGAGGGCGGAGCGTGGGATTGTCCCCGACGACCGTGGGTGAGACGCCGCCGGCGCCCGCGCTCGGCGCCGAGGTACGGGGGCGCGCGAGGACCACGGTGATGTTGTCGTAGCCCCCTCGCGCGTTCGCGAGATCGACGAGCTTCCCCGCAGCCTGCGCCGGCGGATCTCCGCTGACGATTCGCAGGATGTCAGCCGGCTCGAGCATGTCGCTGAGACCGTCGGAGCACAGGACGAACGTGTCGCCCGCCACGTGAGCGAGCGGCTGCGGTCGCACGGAGACCTCGACGTCGTCGTCGATGCCGAGCGCGCGCGTGATCTTGTTCGCGTCGGGGTGCGCCGAGGCCTGTGACTGCGACAGGATCTTCGCGTCGACCATCTCCTGGACCATCGAGTGGTCGCGCGTGATCTGGAACACCTGCCCCTGCTGCACGAGGTACACGCGGCTATCGCCCACGTGAGCCACCTCGGTCCCGCCCGCGTGGATGAGCACCGTCACGACCGTCGAGCCCGGGCGGCCCCCCGCTCCGCCCCCTTGTTCGCTGCTCACGCCGAGGCCGCGCACGCGCACGTTGGCGAGCCGTATCGCATCCCGCAGAACCTCGCGCGGAGACGCGCTCGACGGGGCCTGCTCGAACGCTTCGAAGATCGTCGCGAGGGCCGCGGTCGACGCCTCGCGCCCTCCGACGTGCCCCCCCATGCCGTCGCAGACGACCGCCAGGAATCCGAAGCGCGTCTCGCGGTGCCCGCAGGCGTCCTCGTTGATCTGCTTGGAGGGATCGCGTCCCGGGTCACTCCGCTCCGCGACGTCGACGGCCGGAAGCGTGATCTCGGTCTCGGCCGGCATTCGCTTCGCTCGTTACCGCGCTCAGGCGTCGAGCCGCACGGCGAAGTCGACGGGGCCGAAGCGGAGCTGCCCGCCGGGCGCAACGGGCGTCCAGCTCGCCGCGGCGATGCGCGCACCGTCGAGGTACGTCCCGTTGTTCGACGACTCGTCGCGCACCCAGAGCTGCCCGCCGTCGAAGCGCAACGTGGCGTGCACTCCGCTGATGCGAGGCTCCTGGAGGAACACGCCGCACTGGGCCGGATCACGGCCCACGCGAAGCTCGGTCCCCGGACGAATGGTGAACTGCCCGGCCGGACCGATGATCGTCGCGGCCGCGGGAGGAGCGGCGGGTGCGCCTGGTGAGTAGGGGTTCGCGGGCGGCTGGGGAGGCGCCGCCATTTGGCCCGTCAGGGGAAACGTGGGGGCAGAAACGCCCCCACCTCCTTCCTGCGCAACCGCGCCGGCTGCCAGCGGTTGCCCGCAGGAGAAGCAGACTCCCGGCTGTCCGGGCGTCGCCATGGTGATCATGTTGCACGCCGGGCAGCGGACTTGAACGACCGCAGACGCGACCGCGCTTCCGCCGGGTGCTGCGTTCCCCGGTGCCCCCCATGGTGATGCGGAAGGAGCGGGCGTCGGCGCAACCGGTGCGGGCGCCTGCGCCACGGGCGCCTGCGCCTGCGCATGGCCTTGCGGCGCGTAACCTTGTGGCGCGGAGCCCGACTGGTAGTTCCCCGGCGGTGCCGGCGGCCCTCCGTACGGCGCCCCTCCTCCACCCGCGATGATCGGCGCCGGCGGCGGTGCACCCCCGCGACGCTTCCCTCCGCCTCCCCCTCCGCCGCGCATCAGCACGATGAGGAGCAGGCCGATGACGACCACCCCTCCGACGATGCCGAGGATGAGCAGAAGGTTGAAGGGCGCGCTCTTCGCCTTGAGCGTGAGGATCGACTTCGCGTCGTGCCCGCTCGTCCGCCCCGCCTTGTTGTCGTAGATGACGACGTGGGCGACCGCGTTGTCGCCCGTCCCTTCGACGAGCTTCTCGTCGTTGGGCACGTTGAACGTCGCGAACGCATCGCCCACGTCCGTCGCAGCGCCGCGCATGTTCTCGGCGATGAGCGTCTGCATGGCCTGCTTGGCGATGGCCGGGTCGGGGCTGTTCGCGTTCGGATCGGGCTTGGTCCCCGCCGGCACGAAGTACGCTTCCGCGCGCGTCTTGTCGCCGCTCCAGCAGAAGTTCCCGTACACGCGGAACGTCCCCCCCGGGTAGATCGCGTTCTGCGTCGCTTCGGCCTGCGTCTTCTGCATGTCGATGTCGAGCGGCCACACGCTCGGATCGACGCCGATGGGAACGTCCTTGAACGAGCCGTCCGGGGCGATCACCGGCTTGGTGTTCTGGAAGACCAGGTTGAAGGTCTGCGTGACCGTCGGGTTCAAGCAGGAAAGCCGCCACTTCACGATCCACATCGCGTTGAAGCGCTGCTTCACGAGGCCGATGATCGTCGCCGCCTTCTTGGGCCCCTGCCCGCCGCGCACGATGTCGAAGAACCCGCCGATCTCGGGGTTCGCCAGCGACTGCATGAACTGCGAGTCGTTGTCCTTGTAGAGACTGTTGGCCAGGCCGCTCGTGGACGGAAACCAGATGGCCACGACCGGGAGCGGCGTCTTCGGGAGCGACGTGTTGTCGGCCGGGAAGCGCCCCGCGTCGAGGTATGCGTGAAACACGTCCGCGCTCGGCGAAGCGCTCTCGGGGTCTCCGCGGCCCGAGCCGTCGCTCAGCACGACCATCGCCTGATGAAGCGGGATCGTGTCCGGCCCCTTGCTGTTCCCCAGGTCGCCGAACGCGTCCTGCGTCATCTGCTTGATCTGGGAGAAGAGCGGGCGGTCGTTGCCGTGGCTCGGCATCGGCGACTTGACCTGATTCAGGACGGCGACCAGATCGTTGCGCTGCGCGTACGTCTTCCACTTGGAGTCGGACACGTACTGGCGCGGGCGATCGTCGAAGACCATGAGGTCCATGAGGTCGTTGGGCTGCATCGCCGCGATGAGCTGCTCGGCGACGATGCGCGCGTCGGCATAGCGAGCCCCCATCCCGTTCGACGCATCGAGCGCGATGAGCCACGCGGTGCCCACCCCCGGCTCCTTGCCCGCGCTCCCCCACTGCTCCTTCGAAGCGAACGTGGTCAGCGTGTCGGCGCCTGCGACGTTCACGAAGAAGCGAGCGTTCGCCTCGGGGAACGGGAACGGGCTCCAGAGCGCGCCCGGCTTCTCGATCGCGTTCGACCAGCAGTCGAGCGTCTGGTCGTACCCGGTCACCGAAGCGCAGGGGGTGAGGGCGTCGCTCAGTCGATTGAACTGGACGACCTCGAGCACCGTGGTGAGAAGTGGAGTGCCGTTCGCGACGCCCGCGCTGGGATCGATGCGAAGGATGTGCGCCTCGGGTGCCGCCTGAACGGGCACGGCTACCGAGAGCGCGAGGAGCGCGAAGAGCGCGCTGACCAGAACCGCGAAGGTCGAGTGGCGTCTTTTCATCTCAAAATCAAAGCCGTCCGAGGATTTTCACGAGCGTGGTGAAGCCGCCGAACCGGACTCGATCGCCGTCGCGAAGCTCGCGCCGCCCGTTCTGTCCGATGTGCTCTTCGTTGACGTAGGTGCCATTGGTGGAGCTCGTGTCTTCGATGACGACGGAGCTCGCGTCGATGACGAAGGCCGCGTGGCGCGACGAGATGGTCGCATCGGCGAGCGCGATCTCGGCGGGCTCGGGCGCATTGGAGCGGCCGACGGTGATGCGCCCCGTTCCCAGCGGCCAGAAGTCGCCGCCGGGGTTCGTCTGAAACGAGACGAGGAACCCGCGCAGCATCTTGGTTCCGGCAGGAGGCTCGGGGCGCGCGTCGTTCGTGGGCGCAGGGGGGGGCGCGTACTGCGGCGGGGGACCGGCAGGGGGGACCGCCGCCGGTTGGAACACAGGCTGCTGAGGAGCGGCCTGCGCGGGGGGGGCATACGGCTGCGGCGGCGCGTACGCCTGCGGCTGTGGCGGCGCGTAGGCCTGCGGCTGCGGCGGCTGGTACGCCTGCGGCTGTGGCGGCTGGTACGCCTGCGGCTGCGGCGGTGCGTACTGAGGGGCGCCGCCGAAGCCGAGACCCGGCGTTGGAGCTGCCATTCCGGGACCACCGAAGGGCTGAGCCGGGCGCTGTTGCGCGCCGTAGGCGTTCGGATCTCCGGCGAATTGCATCGCGTCGAGGGCAATCGGGTGCCCCTGAGCGCAGTAGCTGGCGCCCGGCGCAATCTCGTGACCCTGCTGACAACGAGCGACCGGAGCCCCGTACGGGGGAGCGGCCTGCGGGGGGGCATACGCCTGGGGCGCGTATTGCGGAGGGGGGGCGCCATAGGCGGGCGCCTGGGGTGCGGCCTGCGGGGGAGCGGCCTGCGGCGCCTGGCCCGCTTGAGGCGCCTGGCGCTGAAGCGGCGAACCGCACGTATTGCAGAATCTATCGGTCGGGTTCGCGATCGCACCGCATTGCGAACACGCGCTGCTCACGTTCATCGGACAGCCTTCCAGGCGCTCGATTCGGGGCTAGCGCCCCACCTGCGCGCGGCCAGCATAGTCGGGTGGCTGCGTGCGAGGCGAGAGGAATGGTCAGGACGGGAAAGAGCCCCGGTTCCGCCGGAGTCGCCCCCCGAGCGAGGGCGGCGGGCTTCGCGTCGTCTATGCTCGCCGCCGTGACGTGCCTGCGTGCGGCTCCCGGGATGGCGGTTTGTCTGGCGCTACCGTGCCTGTTCGCCTGCGGTGGCCAGGAGTTCACGGCCGGATCCCCCGGCACCGCGACGCCCGACGCATCGCTCGACGCCGCGAACGGCGGTGGACCTGGATTCTGCGCCTCGCAGCCGGCTGGGCTCGCGCTTTGCTCCGACTTCGACGAGCAACCGCTCCCCGAGAACTGGAACGATATCGTCGCGAACGGGGGCTCCCCGGTGTCCGAGAACGACGCCGGCAGTGTGTCGCCGCCGAACTCGCTCCTGGCGAGCACGCCCGCGCTGAGCGCCGGCGAGCCGATGACCCAGGCGTTCGTGACGAAGACCAAGCTCCCTGCGGGCGCCACGCACATCGCCTTCGAGATGCGGGTCGACGAGCTGAGCTTCCCGAGCGGGGCCGCCGGCGCGTCGCTGGTACCGGTGCTCTACACACAGCGGGGGTACGAGATCATCCTCGGGTTCGTGCCGTCGCCCTCGGCGTCCCCGTTCGAATTCGACCTCGTCGAGGCTTCTCTCGACCAGCTCCCCGACGGCGGGACCACGTACACGGCTCACGATCTCACGTCGCTCTTCACGCAGGGGAGCGGCCTCGGGGAGTGGCAGTCGATCACGCTCGACCTCGACATCGACCACGGCTCCAACGCGGCGGTCGTCACCGTGGGCTCGGCCTCGAGCACGGTCACGCTCAGGCCGCCGACGGGGACGGCCAACGGCGCTCGAACCTTCTCCCTCGGCTTGCAGGCGACGCCGCCGACGGGCGAGACGAAGATCCGCTTCGACAACGTCACCTACTCGGCGGCGAACTGATCCCCGAGGCCGCGGCCATCGCGGCGCGCATCACCTCGCGAAGGGGGACCCCTTGTGCGCGTGCGGCGGCGGCGCACGCGTCGAGCTCGGGCTTCACCTGTGCCGGACCGAACGGCCCCTCGGCGATCTTCACGGCAATCGGTCCGTACGCCGTCTCGACCGAGGCCATCCGGCGCGGGCGCTCGAGGCGCGACACGTCGTAGCGGCGGACGCCGATGGAGGTGGTCTCGCGGATCAGCGCGTGCGCGATCCGATCGGCATCGGGAGCCCGGGCCAGCGCGGCCAGCGTGAACGCCGGACGCCCCTTCTTCATCGTGATGGGGGTGGCCCAGGCGTCGAGCGCCCCTTGCGAGAGGAGCGTGTCGATCGTCGCACCGAGGAGCTCTCCCGTCGCGTCGTCGATGTTCGCCTCGATGACGACGTGGGTCGCCCCGTCGCCTGCGTCCTCGATGTGCTCGGGTTGGGCATCTCCGAGGATCGCGCGCAGCAGGTTCGGTCGGTCGGGAAGGTCGGCGGTCCCCGCCCCCCATCCGACGTGCGAGGGGGACATCGCCGGCCAGCGGGACGATCCGCGCGCGTGGCTGGCGACGATCGCCGCACCCGTCGGGGTCACGAACTCGAAGTCGAGCCCGCCGTCGTACGTCGGCCATCCACGCAAGCACTCCACCGTCGCGGGCGGCGGCAAGGGGAGGACGCCGTGCCGCGCCTTCACGAATCCACGCCCCATCGGCAGCGGCGACACCACGATCGCGGCATCCAGCCAGTCGATCGCGGCAGCGCTCCCCACGACGTCGACCAGCGCGTCGATCGCGCCGACTTCGTGGAAGTGAACCTCGTCGATGGAGGCGCGATGCACCTTCGCCTCCGCTTCGGCCAGGAGGCGAAAGGTCGCGTGCGCGAGCTGCTTCACGCGCGGGCTCAGGGAGGACGAGTCGAGGATCGCGCGAACGGCAGCGTACGTTCGCTCCGGCTGCGCCGTCTCCACGTGCACCTCGAGCTTCGAGGCCACGATGCCGCTCTTCACCGCCGTGCCGAAGTGAAGGTGGAACCCGGTAATCGGAAGCGCCGCGGCCGCCTCGGCGATGACCGTCGGAGGGACGCCGAGGTCGATCAGCGCAGCGATGATCATGTCCCCGGCGAGACCGCTCGGAGCATCGAGGAAGAGCGTCTTGCCCGTGCCCGCGCCGCGCGGGAGGTCGGGGCGCGAGGGGGCGTGCGCGTGGCCGTGGCTGTGACCGTGCGCGTGATCGTGATCGTGATCGTGATCGTGATCGTGATCGTGATCGTGCGCATGATCGTGATCGGCGTGCTCGTGCCCGTGGTCGTGCTCGTGGCCTTCCGCGTGCGTATGCGTATGCGTGTGCACGTGCGGCGACCCAGCGACGTCCTCGTGCGGGTGCGAATGATGCGTGTGGAGCTCGCGTTTCATGCGCGGGCCCCCGCTCGAAGGATGCGGGCAGCCGCGAACGCAGCGCCGAAACCGTTGTCGATGTTGACGACGGAGATGCCCGACGCGCACGACGTGAGCATTCCAAGCAGCGCGGCGAGCCCCTCGAACGACGCGCCGTACCCTACCGAGGTGGGAACGGCGACGACCGGCACCTCGACGAGGCCGCCCACGACGCTCGCGAGCGCCCCTTCCATCCCGGCGATGACGATGACCATCGAGGCGGTCTCGAACATCGCTCGCTTGTGCAGGAGGCGATGGATGCCGGCGACGCCCACGTCGTAGACCCGGTCGAAGGAGATGCCGAGCATCCGCATCGTCTCGGCGCACTCCTCGGCCACGGGCATGTCGCTCGTCCCCGCGCTGACCAGCGCGACGCGCCCTTTGCCGAGCGGCGCGATCGGCGCCTGCTCGAGCGTCGCCGTCCTCGCGAGGGGGACGTACTTCAGCGCCGGGATCTCCTTGGTCGCATGCGCGGCTTGCTCGGCCGAGAGTCGGGTGACGAGCACGTTCTGCCCCTTGCGCGCGAGCTCGCGCGCGATCCCCACAACCTGCTCCGCCGTCTTGGACTGCGCAAGGATGACCTCCGGGACCCCCTGGCGAAGGCTGCGGTGATGGTCGACGACCGCGTAGCCGAGGTCGACGAAGGGGAGGTCCTTCAGCTCGGCGAACGCTTCGTCGATCGTCGAGTCGCCGGCGCGTAGGCGCTCCAGGAGCGCGCGGAGTCGCGTGGGGTCCACGGCGCGGACCCTAGCACGCGAGGCGCGAGCCGCCGTCCCCGTCGCACGATTCCGGTGGGGCCGGCGTCGGTCACCTGAGCGCCACCCCGGAAGGCGGCTGTGCTACCGATCCCGCGTGCCCATCCCGTTCGCGTTCCTGCTCGCGTTCGCGCTCGGCGCGGCGTTCGCTCGCGCCGCGGAGCGAGAGATCGCGCGAACCGAAGGGCCGCTCGTGACCTCGCGACCCATGGCGATCGTGCTGGGATTCGCGGCGCTCGTACTCCTGCCCGTCGCCGCTTACTTCGCGGCATTTCATGGAGACTGGGCGTACCTCTACCTCATGCCCTGGCAGCGTATTCCGTCGGCGGTCGATCTGATGCTGGTGGTCGCGGCTGCGGGATGCGTTCCCGCGGGCTTCGTGGCGACCGTTCTGGCGATTCGTGCGCGGCGCGCCCAGGCCGTCACGACGCTCATCGGCACGCCGGTGGCGCTCGCCGTGGTGCTCGGGCTCGTGTGCGCCAAACGGCTCGCGGTGAGCGCCAGCGCGGCCCAGTACGCAGGGGGGTTCGGCGTGGAGCCGATTGCTGCGAGCGCGCTCGGCAAGGGGGTGCTCTGGGGCATGCTCGCGCTCGTCGCAGGCGTCGTCTGGACCGTGCGCGCCCTCCGGGCCTCCCCGTGAGAGACACCTCGACGAGGAGCTTCGAGGCGGACGCGCCGCCCCGCGCTAGATTCGAAGCGTGACCTGGGTTCGAGGCGCCGCAATCCGTCCGGTACCTGCATTCGCGAGGGTTACCGGAGACACGCTCGACGCCTTGGAGCGCGAGCTCGCGCGCGAGAGCGTGGAGGCGCAGAACGAGCTCGATCTCGCGTTCCGCCGCTTCGAGGACACGCAGCCAAACCTCGGCGAGAAGATGAGCGACGTCCTCTGCCAACCGCTCGACGAGACGGCGCTGGCGCTGGGGTACTTCCTCTCGATCGCGATCTGGTTGGCCTTCGATCGCACGTTCGGCGCACGGTTGGCGCAAGTAACGGCAGACGCCGTCCGCGCCACGGAGGATGCCCTCGCGCTGGAAGAGGAGCTGCGCGCGGCGCGTGGGGACGAGCCGCTGGATTTGGACGACATCGTGGCGATGGAGCAACCGGGAATCCTGGAGTTCGTGCACGAGCACGTGGAAGCGGCGCTCGATCCGGGGCTCGAGGGCGACGACCGGGAGGGGACCGGCGACGAACCGGCGCGACCGGAGGTGAGCGTCGATGACGTTCGAGCGGTCTACCGCGCAATTCTCGTGCTGACGCTCTCGCTCTCGCACGCCGTCGTCCCGAACGACGGTGCGGCGCAGACCCCCGAGCTGCTCGCGTAGGTGACCGAGAGCCTCCCCGGCGCGCGCATCGCGCGGAACGTACCCGACGTGGTATCCCGGCTCCATGAAGATCGAAGCGATGGTCATCCGCCGCAACGGTGGCCCCGAGGTTCTCGCGCGCGAGACGATCGATCTCCCCGAGCCGGGCCCCCGCGAGGTCCGGATCAAGGTGCGCGCCGTCGCGCTGAACCATCTGGATATCTGGACCCGGCGTGGTCTGCCGAACGTCCGACTCGAGTTCCCTCACCGGCTCGGCGCCGACATCGCCGGTACGATCGACGCGCTCGGCGCAGGCGCGCACCTGACCAACGGCCTCGCGCTCGGCGACAAGGTGCTCGTGAACCCCGGCCTGTCGTGCGGCGTCTGCGCGGCCTGCCTGGCCGGCCGCGACAACCTTTGCCGCAGCTACCACATCCTCGGGGAGAGCACGCAGGGGGGCTACGCGCGCTTCATCAACATCCCCGACACGAACATCCTCCCCTTCCCCGCCCCGCTCTCGTTCGTCGAGGCGGCGGCCTTACCTCTCGTCTTCTTGACGGCCTGGCAGATGCTCGTCGTGAAAGCCAAGCTGCGTGCCGGCGAGACCGTCCTCGTCCACGCGGCCGGCAGCGGCGTCTCCAGCGCCGCGATCCAGATCGCCAAAGTGCTCGGCGCGCGCGTCATCGCGACGGCGGGGAGCGACGCGAAGGTCGAGCTCGCGCGGAAGCTCGGAGCCGACGAGGCGATCAACTACGCAACCACCGACTTCCTCGTCGAGTGCCGGCGACTGACGGGCAAGCGCGGGGTCGACTGCGTCATCGATCACGTGGGCGGCGACGTCTTCGTCAAGAGCATCGCGGCCTGCGCCTGGGGCGGTCGTGTCGTCACGTGCGGTGCGACGGCCGGGTTCACCCCCGCCGTGGACCTCCGGCAGATCTTCTTCCGGCAGATCGACGTGCTGGGGTCGACGATGGGAAGCAAGTCGGACCTCTTCTCGGTCCTGGAGCACGTCCGCGCCGGCAAGCTCCGCCCCGTGGTCGACCGAGCCCTCCCACTATGGGAGGCCGCCAAAGCCCACGCCCTCCTCGAGTCGCGCGCCGCGTTCGGGAAGGTCGTGCTGGAGGTCGATTGAGGTCCTAGTTTTCAATTCGACCCAGTTGCCTCTATAAGGACGCCCATGCACCCGGCAGTCCCCCAAGTCATGTTCGGTTTGCTCTGCATCGTCGCCGGAATCCTCGTCGTGAAGGCGCTCGGCAACGACCTTGGCTACATCGTGTTCGTGTTGGGCATCGCCATTGCCATCCGCGGCGGAATCATCCTGTCCAAGGGCGGCGAAAAAGAGCTCGGGAACTGAAGTCATAACCGCGCGTGTTCGGGAATGAACGCGCGGTCCCCACTGTAGAAACACGCGCCTATGTACGACGTCCGTGCACTGAACGAGCTCGTCGCGCGCGAGAGCTCCTTCGTCGAAAGAGTAACCAACGAGGTCGGCAAGGTCATTGTCGGCCAGCAGTACATGATCGAGCGGATCCTAATCGGTCTGCTCACGGGCGGTCACGTGCTGCTGGAAGGCGTGCCGGGGCTGGCCAAGACGCTGACGGTGCGAACGCTTTGCGAGGCGATTTCCGCGAAATTCGCCCGCATTCAGTTCACGCCCGACCTCCTGCCAGCCGACCTCATCGGAACGGTCATCTACAACCAGCAGAAGGGGGAGTTCACCTCCAAGCTGGGCCCGGTGTTCGCGAATCTGATTCTGGCTGACGAGATCAACCGCGCACCGGCAAAAGTGCAGAGCGCGCTGCTCGAAGCGATGCAGGAGCGCCAGGTCACGATCGGCGACCGCACCTACCCCTTGCCGCAGCCGTTCGTCGTCATGGCGACGCAGAACCCCATCGAGCAGGAAGGGACGTATCCGCTCCCCGAAGCGCAGATCGACCGCTTCATGCTCATGGTGAAGGTCGGCTACCCGACGCGCGAGGACGAGCGAAAGATCATGGACCGGATGACGCTCTCCGAGGTCGCCCGGGCCACGCCGGTCATCACACCGAACGAGCTGCTCGAGGCGCGGAAGATCATCAGCCAAGTGTACGTGGACGACAAAGTGAAGGACTACATCGTCGATGTGGTCTTCGCGACGCGTGAGCCGGCGAAGCACGGACTGAAGGACCTCGCACCGCTCATCGAGTTCGGCGCCAGCCCCCGCGCGTCGATCGCCCTGAACCTGGCGGCGCGCGCACACGCGTTCCTTCGCCACCGCGGCTACGTGACGCCCGAGGACGTGAAGGCGATCGGGCCCGACGTCCTTCGCCATCGCCTGGTTTTGACGTACGAGGCCGACGCCGAGGAAGTGACGCCGGAGCAGGTCGTCCGGCGCGTGTTCGAAGTCGTCGAGGTGCCGTAGGCCGCGCTCGAGAGTCAGCATCATGATTCCCAAAGAGCTCCTCGCGGCGCTCCGCACGATCGAAATTCACACGGCGCGGCTTGCCAACGAGCAGCTGTCCGGGACGTACACGTCCAGCTTCAAGGGACAGGGGCTCGCGTTTCGCGAGGTCCGCCCGTACCAGGCGGGGGACGACGTTCGCACCATCGACTGGAACGTGAGCGCGCGGATGAACGAAGCCTTCGTGAAGGTCTTCGTCGAAGAGCGCGAGATGACGGTGATGCTCGTGGTCGACCAGTCGTCGAGCGAGGCCTTCGGCACGCGAAGAGCTCCGAAGTCTCGCGTAGCCAGTGAGGTCAGCGCACTGCTGGCGTTCAGCGCGATCCGGAACAACGATCGCGTCGGGCTCATCCTCGCCAGCAACAAGATCGATCGCGTCGTCGCTCCCAAGAAGGGCGAGAAGCACGTGATGCGCGTCGTCCGCGAGATCCTCGGCTTCGAGCCGAGCCATGAGCTCCCGACGAAGACCCACGGAAAGAACGGCGCGCCACTGCTCGGGCCGGCGACGGACCTCAAGGCCGCGCTCGAAGCGCTGGTGGGCGTCGCCAGGAGGCGGAGCATCGCGTTCGTCGTCAGCGACTTCTTCGCGCAAGGACACGAGCGCGCGCTCGCGTTGGCGTCGGCGAAGCACGACGTGATCCCGGTCGTGCTGGTCGATCCGCGTGATCGCGAGCTGCCCGACGTCGGGTTGGCGACGTTCGAGGATCTCGAGAGCGGCGAGCAGATCGTCGTCGATACGAGCGACCCGCGCGTGCGCGCGCACCACGCCAAGGCGATGACGGCCATCGCGACGGCGCGACGCCAGATGTTCACCAAGCTGGGGCTGGACGCGGTCGAGATCGAGACGCAGGGCTCGTTCGTTCGGCCGCTGCGCGATCTCTTCGCGCGGCGCGCGCGGAGGATGCGCACGCGATGACGCCGCGGCTCTCCCATCTCGCGATCGCAGTCGTCGCAACCGTCGCGCTCGCGCACGGTGCGCTTGCGGACGATGCCGGCGCGGATCCGATGGACGCCGGCGCCGTCGCAACGGCGGCCGCACCAGCCCAGGTGAACGGATGCGTGGAGTCGATCCCTTCGGGCGGCCAGAGGCCCACGATCACGGACCTCTTTCCCGATCGCGGATTCAGCGGTTACGCGGCCACGCTCCGAGTCACGATCGAGCACGGGAAGGGGGAGACGGTCCTTCCCAACGGCCTCTCCCTTCAGAGCGGCGGGGACGCGGCAAAGGCGCTCAAGGACGCATCGTTCACGATCCCCGATCAGGACGGTGGCGCTGCGGCCCGACTCTCACCCGGCGCGCTCTCGGTCAAGGACGACCGCGCACGCACGATCCTCGAGCTCCCGTTGCTGCCTCTCCCCAAGGAACCGGGGCGGCACGTGCTCACGCTTCCTCCGCTGCCCGTCGCCGTCGCCCGCGCGAACGGTGACATCGCGACCGTGTGTACGAGCGTGCACCGCATCGTCGTCGAGGACCCAATCGCGTCGAGTCTGCATCCAGCGCCGATGCCGAACCCACCGGCTCGTGCGCAGCGCGAGGAATGGACGGCGCTGAAGAAGGGCCTCCTCTGGGGGAGCCTGGGGCTCGTCGTGGGGGCGCTCCTCGCCTACCTCGTTCGCAAATGGCTGGCACGTCCCAAGCCGGTGGCACCGCCGCCGCCACCGCGCCCGCCGTGGGAGATTGCGTTCGAGCGTCTCGATGAGGTGCGCCATGCCGGCCTCCTCGAGGTGGGCCGCTTCGGCGAATACTTCGACCGCGTGAGCGACGCGCTCCGAAACTACCTTGGCGCGCTGTATGGGTTCGATGGACTCGAGTCGACGAGCGACGAGATCGTCGCCGCGCTCAAGAGGTCGCGTGCGCAAGGCATCGCGCTCCCCGAGGTGATCGCGTTCCTGCAGGACTGCGACCTGGTGAAGTTCGCGAACTTCACGCCACCCATCGGTGAGTGCGCGCGCGTGCTGGAAGCCGGGGAGCGAATCGTCCACGCTACGATGCCGCGCGCTCCGTCGTTCCAGGCCGCGCCTGCGCCGGCCAACCAGCCACCGCACGGCAACTCGCCCTCCGCCGGTCCGCCTCCGCCGAACACGGGAGGCGCCACGTGATGCCTCGCTGGGTGCGCAGCTTCCTCGTAGGCATCGCGACGCTGGTGGTCGCGACGCTGGCGAGCGTGTGGGCAATCCTGGCGCGGGGGGAAGCCTGGCTGAGCGCGAAGTGGCTCGTGCCGCTTTGGCTCGCGGCGCCGGTCGCCGCCGTCATCGTGGCATGGGTCGCGTGGCGCATGACCCTGGGCAAGGACACGCGGGTTCCGCGTCTCGCGCTCCCCACTTTGGTCCCGCTGGCTTCGGGGCCGAGGGGTTGGCGCACGAAGGTCCGCGACGCCCCCGGCGTGCTGCGCGGAGCCGCCCTCTTTCTGTCGATCCTCGCGCTCGCGCGTCCGCAGAGCGTGCTCCGCGGCGAGAACGCAGAGGAGCGCGGGATCGACATCGTCATCGTGCTCGACCTGTCGGGCTCGATGCGGGCGCTGATGGATCAGCCGTCGGACGGCACGCAGCAAGGGCGGACGGCGCGCCTGACCCGCTTGGAGACGGCGAAGCAGGTGATTCTGGACTTCGTGGCACGGCGTCCCACCGATCGCATCGGCGTCGTCGTCTTCGGAAAGAGCGCCTACATCCTCTCGCCCCCGACGCTCGACAAGACGTTGCTGGCAGCGCTCGTCTCGCGCATGTCGCTCGACATCATCGACGGCAACGGCACCGCCATCGGCGACGCAGTCGGCACGGCGGTCGCGCGGCTACGGCGGAGCGACGCACGCTCCAAGGCCATCATCCTCTTGACCGACGGCGATTCGAACGCCGGCTCGATTGCCCCCGAGTACTCCGCGCACCTGGCACAGACGCAGGGGGACCGCATCTACACCGTGCAGATCGGCAACGGCGACGAGGTCGACGTGCAAAGCGGGGTGGATCTCTTCGGACAGCCCCAGTACCAGCGCGCTCACTTCCCGGTGAATCCGGCGCTGCTGAAGAAGATGGCGAGCGACACGGGCGGCGAGTCGTTCGTGGCGACGGATCGCAAAGGGCTCGAGCTGAGCATGCACAAGATCCTCGACCACCTCGAAAAGACGCGCTTCGAAGCGCAAGCGGCGACCATGGAGGATCTGTTCCCCTTCCTCCTGATCCCGGGGGTCGTCCTCATTGCACTCGAAGCGCTCGTGCGCCTGTTGCTCGTCAGGAGGTTCCCCTGATGCGCTTCGCGTACGACTTCACGAGCCTCCCCGCCCTACTCGTCGCCGCCGCGTGCGCGCTCGGGATCGTCGCGTTCGCCGTCGTGCTCGTGATGCAGTCGTTCGCGAGGACGCGCGCGTTGACTCGATTCGGCGAGCCTCACCTCGTCACGAAGCTCGAGTCGTGGGACTCGGGGTCGCGACGTTCCGTGAAGAACGTGCTGCTCGTGCTGGCTCTCGTCCTCGCGTTCGTCGCCCTGGCGCGACCACAGTTCCGGAACGGGACGCGGCTCATCCCTGCCACGAACCTCGACGTGGTGATCGTGCTCGACTACTCGAAGAGCATGTACGCGCGGGACATCGCGCCGAGCCGAACGCAGCGGGCGAAGGCGGAGGTCGCGCGGCTGATCCACGACCTCCCGGGCGCTCGCTTCGGCGCGGTCGCGTTCGCCGGCGAGCCGATGTCCTTTCCGCTCACCAGCGATGGCGCGGCCATCGCGCAGTACTTCCGCCAGCTGGATCCGAATGACATGCCCGTCGGCGGAACGGCCACGGCGCGCGCGCTGGAGGCGGCGCGCGAGCTCTTCGCGCGCGACCCCAAATCGAAGGATCACGTGCGCGTCATCGTGCTCGTCACCGACGGCGAAGATCTCGAGGGGGACCCGGTGCAGGTCGCCAGCGAGTGCGCCGGAGAGGGGACGAGGATCGACGTCGTGCAGATTGGCAGTCGCGCGCCCGAAGTGATCCCCGACGTCTCGCCCGAGGGGCGCGTCACCGGGATCCGCCGCGACGATCGGGGCCAACCGGTGACGACCGAGCTGACGGCGGAGGGGGAAGCGCAGCTAGCGAAGGTGGCGCAAGCGACCGGCGGGGAGATCGTTCGGGCGCAGAAGGGGGAGACGGGGATCGATACCGTCGCGCGCGGCCTGCAGAAGATGATGAGAGAGGAGCTCTCGGAGAAGGTCGAGACGGTCTTCGCCGAGCAGTACGCCTGGCCGCTCGGGCTCGCGCTGCTGCTGCTCATCATCGAGGCGTCGATCTCGGAAGCCCCTCGGCGCGCGTCGGCGAGACTCCGCGCCATGAGCTCGTACACGACGACGGAGGAGCGACGTGCGGGCGCGTGAGCTCATCGCCGCCGTGATCGCGCTCGCGCCGCTGGCGACGCTCGCGTGCTCGTGGGATCCCTCGCGTCCCTTCGATCGCGAGGCGCCTCCGGTGCACGAGGCGATCGTCGAGCTCGACGCGGGGAACGCGAGCGCCGCTGCGGCGACGCTCGAGGAGTACCTCTCCACCGGCGCCTGCAAAGAGGGCGCGATCGGGTTGCCCGAGGCGGTGCGGAGGCTTCCAAACGGGTCGTTCGATCTGGGGCTGTCTCTGTTCAAGCTCGGCGAGTCGTTCGGCGCGCGGTTCGGCGACGAAGACGTCGACGCGGGGATGACCGACGACGCGCGGCAGAAGCGAGCCGCGCAGATCGCGTGCGCGCTGGAGATCGCGCAGCACGTGGCGAGCGACGACTCCACGCCGCTCGATCTGCGCGCGCGCGCGCGATACCTGGAAGGGAACCTCGACTTCCTCGGAGCCGACTACGAAGCGTCGGTGCGCGCATACGACGAAGCGCTTCGCATGGCGCCGGGAATGTCCGACGCCGGCGATCCCGTGGGGCGCGACGCGGCGTGGAATCGCGCGATCGCGCTGCGCCGGATCGAGGACCAGAAGGACGCGGGAAATGACGCCGCCCCGCCCGACGGCTCTCCGGGCGACGCCTCGCAGGACAACGGCGATGCGTCGCGTCCCGACTCGGGACAGGGCGACAGCGGCAGCGGCGGCGACTCCGGGAGCAATGGCGACTCGGGCTCCTCCCCTCCGCAGTCGCCGGACGCAGGTGATCAGGATGCGGGCGCGCCCAACGCCCCGGACGCAGGCCCTCCCCCCCCACCGCGCGAGAGCCAAGACGATCGTGTGCTCGATCAGCTCGAGAACGCTCCCACCGTGCAAGAGGAGGACGCGAAGAAGCGCGCCGCGAACCACCGGCACGTGCGCGGGATGGAGGACAAGTGAAGGCGCGCCTGCTCCTTCTCGTCGCGTTCTTCGCGCTTGCTTTCGGTGGGATCGCCCGCGCCGACGGTCGCCCCGAGCTTCGTCTATCGAGCGACGCCGACGTGATCGGCCTCGGCGACACGATGCACGTCACGCTTCAGACGACTTCGTCGGGTGGCTCGCCCACCGATCCGCAGCTAGGAAGCTCGAGCGGCTTCCAGGTCATGGGCATCTCGCCTTCGAGCTCGACGTCGATGAGCATCGTGAACGGCACCATCACCAGCCAGCGCGGGCTGACTACCGTGTGGTCCTTGCGCGCAACGAAGGTCGGCGTCTTCACGCTGGGGCCGCCGACCGTGGTGGTCGACGGGGTCCGCTACCGATCGCAACCGATCTCGGTTCGGGTGGTCCCGGCCGGACAGGCGCCGCGGCGGATGCCACCGCAGCAACAGCAGGACCCATTCGATCCGTTCGGCGGGCTCTTCGGGCAGCTGAATCAGCAGCTCAACCAGCAGATCGGTCAGCCCTTCGGTCAGATGCAGGATCCGCGGCAGCAGATGGAGTCGCAGCTCGATCAGCGCTACGCGCTCCCCGCGTCCCGTGGACAGACGGCGTTTCTTCATGCCGTCGTCGACAAGACGAACATCGTCGTCGGGGAGCAGCTCACGTACACCGTCTACCTTTACGTCGACGCGACGCTCGGCCGCTCCATCGACCTGAACGATCCGCACGAGGCGCCGGCGAGCGATTTCGTGAAACGGTCGCTGCAGGCGGACGAGTCGAAGGTGGAGCAGATCGGCTTCACCAGCGTCGGCGGGCAAGTCTATTCGGTCCAGCTGCTTCGCCGATCCGCGCTGTTCCCGCTGAAAGCCGGCGATCTCGACATCGGCGAGATGACGCTGCAGATCAGCGCGAAGAACGGGCTTCGACGCTCCGAAGATCTCCACGTGCACGTCGCGGAGCCGCCCATCCAGGGACGGCCGCCGGGCTACGCGGTCGGCGACGTGGGGACGTTCACGCTCGCGGCCGACATCTCCGGTCGCGACACCGATCAAGACGGCGCGATAGGAATCACGGTGACGCTCTCGGGCAACGGGAACCTCCCCTCGTCGATCGACCCGCCGGAGCACGCCGGCGTCGAATGGCTGGATCCGCAGGTCACGGAGAAGCTCGGTCGGCAGGCGGGAGACAAGTTCGGAGGGACTCGCACGTTCCAGTACGTCGTGCGATTGCACCGCGCGGGCGACGTCGATCTCGGCGACTTCACGCTCCCGTACTGGGATCCCCATGCGAACGCGTACGCGACGGCGCGGGTCCCCTTGGGAACGGTGCATGTGAAGGCCGACCCGAACGCGCACGCGCCGGTCGAGGCGGCGACCGATCCGCTCCCGGGGCTCCCCACGGTCCACGCGAGCCGGGAGCCGGCCGCGCAGACGCGACGACACCTCGACGACGCGCCGGCGTTCTGGCTCGGGCTCGGTGGAATGCCGCTCGCGTACGGGTTCGTCGTGACGGCGGCCGGCGCCGCCAGACGTGTGCGCGAGAAGCGGGTGGCGCGCGGCGCCTCGCCGAAGACGGAGATGCTCGCGCGAATTGCCGCGGCCGAGACGGCGACGCACGCGGACGACGCAGGCGCGATGGACGCGGCGACGGCGCGCGCGATCGAAGCGGCCGTGATCGCGTGCAACGGGATCAACGTGCGCGGGGTGGCGACGAGCGACGTCGCGCGGGCACTGCGTGACGCGGGGGTCGCGGAAGCAGACGGGCGTGAGCTCGAGAGCGTGCTCCTGGCGTGCGAAGCGGCGAGGTTCTCGGCAGCGGAGGGGAGCGCCGCGAGCGAGGCACGCGAACGGTGGAGTCGCGCACAGCGCGCGATCGATCGTCTGGCAGGCCGCGCTTGAACCCCCGGCGCACGCTCGCCCTCGCGTGGCTGCTGCTGGCGATCGCGGGAAGCAACGCGCGCGCAGACACGCCCGTCACGGACGACGTCGACGCGCTCTTCAAGCAGGGGCTGACGGCGCTCGCCGAGGCGCGCGCGGGCGACGCGATCGCCGACTTCGAGGCGATGAACGATCGCGGCGTCATCGATGCCGTCGTGAGCTTCGATCGCGGGCTCGCGTACGCGCAACGCATCCGAGGGGGTAGCCCGGTGCCCGGCGACTTCGGGCGGGCCGCTCTGGGGTTCGAAGAGGCGCGCTCGCTCACGCACGATCCCGCGCTCGCGCGCGAGGCGACCAGCGCGCTGGGGACGATCCGTGCGGAGGTCGCGCGAAGGCGCGCGCTTGCCGGAGAGCCCGTCGAGGTCGATCCGGGCGTGCCGCTCGGGCGAGCGGTGGTCGGCCTTGCCCCCGAGGACGTCTGGAGCGGACTCGCGGCGATGGCGTCGTTCGTGCTGGCAGCCTCTCTCTTCGTACGGTGGCGCGCGTTCGCGCGGCGAGTCCGCCTCGGCGCAGCAATCGCTCTCGGTGTCTCGGGGCCGTTGCTGGCGGTCACCGCGATGCTGGCCCTCGCCGCGCGGGACGAGCGCCTGCACCTCCGCGAGGGGATCGTCGTCACACCGTCGGCACGCCTTTCCGACGATCGCCACCTCACGGTCGCTGGCGAGGCACCGCTTCCCGAGGCCGCACACGTCACAATCGAAGAAAACGCGGCCGGCTGGACTCGCGTTCGGTTCGGCGCCCAGAGGGGCTGGCTCCCCTCTCCGTCCGTGCGCCCCATCGTGGCGCGCGAATTCCGCGAATTGGCGCTAAAGTAGAAAGGGAACGAATGGCGCAGCCCCAAACGTGCTTCGGATGTGGAAAGACGGCCCCCCAGACCGACACGAGCTACACGCTCATCTCGTCGGCGCATGGCTGGCGCGTCTCGCGCGAGAAGGACGATGAAGGGCAGTTCGTGGCGCGCTGGCGCTGCGCCGATTGCTGGAAGAAGTTCAAAGAGTCGCGCACCGGCGAGAGCACCCCGTCGCCCAATTCGCGACGACGCTGAGCGCCCGCGTCTCTCAGAAGACGTGCGCGATGAGCGACACTCGACCCTCGGGGTTGACCGCCGCGTTGGTCCCCTCCGACAGCGCCGAGCCGAGCCCGAGCTGAACGTCGCGAGTAAGCGGGAGCGTGAGGGCGAGGTCGCCGCGCCACCCGCCATTGAAGCCATCGAACGTCTCGTTGATGCCGCCGTGCAGCGCCAGCTCCCAGCCGGGATCGGGGACGTAGACGACGCCGGCCCACAGCCCGGGGCGCAAGATGGTCGAGATTCCGTAGTCGCCGAAGCCCAGCTCACCACGGAGCGAGTTCACAGGGCCGACGCGAAGAGACCCGGAAGGCCAGATGGCCCATTTCGGTGCCGTGTCGGTCGGGTTGACCCAGGTCTGCCAGGGGAGCACGCCGACGCGGAAGCCGAACCACTTCCAGTCGTAGCCCCCCTTCGCCGAGGCGCCGATCGCGAGGCCACCGGGGGGGACCACGTCGTTCGATGAGTTGCACGGATTGGTGCCGCAATCGACGAGACTGAACGAGCGGTACTCTCCAGCGACGCCGAGCGACACCGCGGGTCCGGTGTCGTCTTCCGCCTTGGCGACGCCGGGTCGGACGCGGATCTCTCCGCCAACCCCCCCGTACTTCGCCCGGGCGTCGGGACCGCATGCCCAGCCGCCCGACGCGGTACCGCCGTAGCCGCTCGCTTCGAGATCGGCCGGGGCGCTGACGGCAGGCCTGGCTGCCGACAGGACGAGGCCGGAGAGACCTAGGAGAAGGAAGAGGCGTCGGTACGTCATACGCCGCAATAGAGCAATTGGCGCGCCGCCCCACGAAACGGGCTGAATCGCGAACGGGGTGTGGTGCTGCCGCCTCAGTGTGGTCTTCGATGAAGACAGGGGTTGCGTGAACGCGCGGGAGATTTCTTCGTCGGCGAGCGTCCCCCTGCATGAAGATTGACGCGAACAGGGGCTCCAGAATCGGTATCTTCGTGAGTCGAGCATGGCCGGTTCGATCGACGAGCTCGCATCACAGTGGCGCGCGCAGCCGAATGCAGCGACGACGATCGCCCTGTGTGAGGCGCTCCGCAAAGCGCCACGCGTGACGCTCGTGGAAGAGGTCGGGGCGCGGGCATCGCGGGATCACGCGGGGGACGCGGACGTGCTGGTCGCAACTGCACGCATGTACGTGGCGGCGCAGCGCCTGGGCGACGCGCAGACGGCGCTCGTGTCGGCTGGCAAGGCGGCGAAGACCGATCCTCACGTGTACCGCCTGCTCGGCGAGGTCCTCTTGCGCCGCGGTGACGCCGAGCGCGCCGTGAAGGTGCTCGAGCGCGCCATCCAGTTCGGTGCGAACGATCCGGAGACGCGCCTATGGAGCGAGCGCTCGAAGGTCTTCAAATCGATGCAGGCGACGTCCGGAATGCGCGCCGTCGCCACCGAGGTCCAGAGGACCGCGCCGCTGGACGCGCCGCGCGCGCCGATGGACTCGGCGGGCGAGACGACGACCGAAGTGCACGTCGTGCGTGCTCCCGCGCTCGGCCGGCCCGATGATGACGACGACGACGACGAGCTCACGCGCCGTCCCGCGCCCATCCCCGCCGAGGTGATGGGACAGTCCGAGCCGCCGCGCCCGCCGTTCCACTCGACCAGCACCGGAACGAACGTCCTGGCCATGCCCCTCGGCGGCGACGAGGAGCGGAGCGTGACCGCGCAGTTCCCTCGCGACGATCGCGCGAGCAAGGATCTGGATACCGCCGACGCCTTCGTGCCGCTCGGCGCGCCCCCCCCGAAGCCCGCGCCGCCGCCGCGCGATCCGTTCATGCAGATGCAGGGGCGACCACCGCCCGAGATCGCCCCGCGCCCGATGACGCCGGGTATCTCGCTCCCGGTGCTCGCGAACGGGCCTCCGCTTGCCGTCGAGCCGCGCGACGTCCTCGACGCGCTCGAGATCGCGGGACTCTTCGAGCCCAGCGCGCTGGGCTCGGCGCCTGCCGCGGCCTGGGACGCTGCGCAGCGCAGGCCCCGCGGGCGTGGCTTCATCCCGCTCATCGTATCGACGGTCCTGTTCGTCGGGGCCACGGTGGGAGCGCTCATCTACGTCCGTGACAAGCGCGCAAAGGAGCACCAGGAAGCGGAGGTCATGCTGGCGAAAGTCAGCGAGCTTCTGCACTCCGCGCGGGGGGCCGATCTCCCGCAGGCCGAGCAGCTCCTGTCACAGGCGTTCGATCTCGATTCCCGCTCGCCGCGCGCGGCGCTCGAGTGGATGCGCGAACGCGCGCTCCTGGGGCTCCTGAAGGGGGGCGGCGAGATCGCGTTCGAGGACTCGATTTCGCGCGCGAAGGAAGTCGAAGTGAAGGAGTCGGACGTGGCGTTCGCGCGCGTCGCGTCGTTCCTGTTCCAGGGCGACACGGTCGGCGCCGCAGCACTGCTGCCGAAGTGGGACGACAAGGCGAACAAGGACGCCTGGTACGAGCTGCTCGCCGGAGCGTCGCTCGCGCGCGCGGGGGATACGCACGCGGTCGACCGGTTCGCCGCTGCCACGGAGCTCGATCCAGGGCTCGTCATCGCGCAGATCCATCTCGCGCGCGCCACGGCGCTCGACGGAGACGCCGCCAAGGCGATGGAACGAGCCAAGGCCGTGAAGGACACGCTCCCCGGCCGTCCCGAGGGAGCAGCCCTCGTCACGCTCGCGTGGGCGCGCGATCCGGCGCGGAGCGACACGGCTCCGCCCGACGCCGACGAGACGATCAAGAACGCGGCCGACCTCCCCACGCCGCTCCAGTTCATCCCGCACGCCGTGCTGGCGATACGCGCGGTCGGGGCACACGACTGGGCGACGGCGAAGGACGAGGTGCAGAAAGGGCTCGCCGTGGCCGACGGTCCCGGCGTCGCGGCCTGGCTGGGCAGCATCGCGCTCGACACCGGCGACGAGCAGCTGGCGAGGAAAGCAGCCTTGTCGGCCGTCTCGTTCTCGGCGGTCTATCCGCCGGCGCGAATGCTCGCGGCGCGTGTCGCGCTGGTGGGCGCACGGCTCGACGAGGCGCTCAAGGCCACCGAGGAGCTCGAAACCTCGTCCCCCGATGTCGCTGTCGTGCGCGGCGCCGTGGCGTACGAACGCCTCGACCTGGACGGACTCTCGCGTGCGCTCGAGGCGATGCCGGAGAGCGAGCAGAAACTCCCGTTCCTCGCAGCCGTGCAGCTCGCGCCGTCGGTCCTCCTGGGTCAGGGCGCGATCGACCCGGCGAAGCTCGTGGACATGGCGGACGACGCGGCGCCGTGGAGCGATCTGGTCGCGATGGACGCGGCGCTCGATCAGGGGGCCATGGATCAGGCGGACTCCATCGCGGCGCAGTGGAAGGGGGGCGAGGATCGCCCGCTTCGCGTCCTGCGCCTCGCGCGCCTGTCACGCTACGAAGCACACCTCGACGCCGCGGAGGCCGATTCGGCGGCCGCGCTGAGCGGAGGCACCGTGACTCCTCGTGTCCTCGCCGAGCGCGTGTTCGTGATGGTGGCGCGCGGACGTGCGGTCGACGCCGGGCCGCTCCTCGCGAAGTATCCGCTCGTGCTCGGGCCGCTCGGCACGTGGCTGAGCGCGTACGCGGTCGCCTCGCAGGGGAAGATCGAAGAAGCGAAGGCGCGGACTTCGACGCTCGACGTCCCTGCGACGGGCGCGCCGCTGACCGCGCGAGTCATCGCCGCGACGGCGCTTGCCGCGATGCACGACCGCCACCGCGCGGCCGACGTGCTGAAGCCCATCCTCGCCGCCGGCTACGTCGGCGTGGACATCCAAAACGCCGCGCTCGCCGTCGGCTTCAAGCGCGCCGACCACAAGGGGAAGCCGCCCACGTTCGACGGGCCGTGAGAACCGCGCGACGCTAACGAGGAGGGACGACGCGGTGTTGCCCGCTCCCGTGCGACCCGCGCTTCGCGTCAGAGTCGATCATGGTGCGGAACTCCTCCGGCTCGACGCTGCGCCCCTGCGCCTCCTCGAGCGAGACCAGCTTGTTCTTGTAGAGCGAGAACAGCGACTGGTTGAGCGTCTGCATCCCGTACTTGTCCTGGCCCATCTGCATCTGCGTGTAGATCTGATGGACCTTCCCCTCGCGAATGAGGTTCCGGATCGCGGCGTTCGGGAACATGACCTCGAGCGCCATGGCCCGCCCCGGCGTTCCCATGCGCGGCACCAGCTGCTGGCTGATGACCCCCTGGAGCACGAACGAGAGCTTCGCGCGGATCTGATCCTGCTGGTGCGGCGGGAAAGCGTCGATCACGCGGTTGATGGTCGACACGGCGCTGTTCGTGTGGAGCGTGGCGAACACCAGGTGGCCCGTCTCGCTGATCGTCAGCGCGGCCTCGATCGTCTCGAGGTCGCGCATTTCGCCGACCAGCACGACGTCGGGGTCCTGCCGCAGGACGTACTTGAGCGCGATCTTGAACCCCTCGGTGTCGGTCCCCACCTCGCGCTGGTTCACGATCGAGAGCTTGTGCGGGTGGAGGTACTCGATCGGGTCTTCGATCGTGATGATGTGGCATCGCTGCTCGCTGTTGATCTTGTCGATCATCGCCGCGAGCGTGGTGCTCTTGCCCGAGCCAGTGGGCCCCGTCACGAGCACGAGCCCGCTCGGTTTCTGGGCCAGCTCGGCGACCATCTGAGGGAGGCCGAGCTCCTCGAACGTGAGGATCTTGAACGGGATCGTCCGGAACGCCCCCGCGACGGCGCCACGTTGCATGAATACGTTCGCGCGGAAGCGCGAGAGGCTCTTCACGCCGAACGACAGATCGAGCTCGCTCGTCTTCTCGAACTGGATCTTCTGCTCCTCGGTGAGGATCGAGTAGCAGAGCTGCTTGGTCTCCACGGGGCCCAGCGGCGGCAGCTTCAAAGGGACGATCTGACCGTCGATCCGCAAGAGAGGCGGAGCGCCCGTCGTGATGTGCATGTCACTGGCCCCCTTCTCGATCATCGCCTTCAGCAGCTGGTGAAGGTTGACCTTGAGGTCCGTGCCTTGCGTCATCGATGTGCTCCGTCTTCGTACCGCGGACCGTTTCGCTTCATGTGGGTCAATCGGCCATCGTGACGCGGCTCACTTCTTCCGGCGTCGTCACCCCGGCGAGCACCTTGAGGATACCGCTCATGCGAAGCGTGACCATGCCCCCCTTGATGGCGGCAGCCTTGAGCTCGGCCGTCGACCCGCCCTGGAGCACCATGTCCTTCAGCGACTCGCTGAAGCGCATGACCTCGTAGAGCGCGACTCGACCCTTGTACCCGGTGTCGTTGCACGTCCGGCAGCCGGTCCCCTTCATCAGCTGCGCTTTGGCGATCTGATCCGCCGTACACCCCATCGTCTTCAGGGTCTCGTCCTGCTTCGGAGCGGGCGCCTTGCAGTCGGCGCAGATCTTCCGCGCGAGGCGCTGGGCGAGGACGAGGTTGACCGACGCCGTGATGAGGAACGGCTCGACGCCCATGTTCAGGAGGCGCGAGATCGTGGCCGGCGCGTCGTTCGTGTGCAGCGTGGAGAGCACCATGTGCCCGGTGAGCGCCGCCTTGACCGCGATCTCCGCCGTTTCGAAGTCGCGGATCTCTCCGACCATCAGGATGTCCGGGTCCTGTCGGAGGAAGCTTCGCAGAGCCATGGCGAAGTTGAGGCCGATGGAATCCTGCATCTGCACCTGGTTGATGCCGTGCAGGTTGTACTCGACCGGATCCTCCGCGGTGCTGATGTTGTGTGCGACCTTGTTCAAGTCGCTGAGCGCGGAGTACAGCGTCGTCGTCTTGCCGGATCCGGTGGGCCCCGTGACCAGTGTCATTCCCCACGGCTGGTGAATCGCCCAGAGGAAGTCCTCGAGCGGCTTCGGGTCGAACCCGAGCTTCGCCATGTCGAGCTGGAGGTTCCCCTTGTCGAGGAGCCGCATGACGATCTTCTCGCCCCAGAGCGTGGGCAAGATCGAGACGCGGTAGTCCATCTCGCGCCCCTTGCCGAGCTTCAGCTTGATGCGCCCGTCTTGCGGGAGGCGCCGCTCGGCGATGTCGAGCGAGCTCATGATCTTGATGCGCGACGCGATGGCGTTCTTCAGCTTGAGCGGAGGCGTCATCTCCTCCTGGAGCACGCCGTCGATGCGATACCGCACGCGGAGCTTCTTCTCGTACGGCTCGATGTGGATGTCGCTCGCCCCCTTCTTGATCGCGTTCAGGAGGATCATGTTGACGAGGCGGACGACGGGGGCGTCCTCGCTCGCCTTCTCGAGCTCCATCAGGTTCACCTCTTCGGTGTCACCCGTGACCTCGATTTCCCCCTCGTCGAAGCCGGCCATCACGTCTTCGTACGAAGGGCCGATGTTGTAATACTTCTCGACCGCGGACAGGATCGCCGTCTCGCTCGCGATGACCGGTTCGATGTTGTAGCCGGTGAGGAACTTCAGATCGTCGATGGCGTTGAGGTTCGTCGGGTCCGCCATCGCCACGATGAGCGAGCTCCCGGCGCGCGAGACCGGCACCACCTTGTGCTTCTCGCACTGCTCCTTGGAGACGAGCTTCAGGATGTCCGCGTCGATCTCGTACTCCTCGAGGTTGACCGTCGGGACGCGGTACTGCTGCGAGAGGAAGCTCGTGATCTCGGTGTCGCTGATGTAGCCGAGCTTCGCGAGCGTGAAACCGAGGTTCTGCCCTGACTTCTGTTGCTCGTCCTGCGCCGCGCGGAGCTGCGCGAGACTGATCAGCTTCTCACGTACGAGTAGCTCTCCGAGCCGGTTCGAATTCGCCATCCGATCTCCCGCGTCAGTGTCGCATCAGTGCCAGTGGGGTGCAGAGCGCTCGATCAGAGCGAACGACCCCAGCTCATTAGAGAGTCACCGACATGGACCGAAGCGTCAAGCGGTGGGAGGAGCTGCGGAGGTGTATCCTTTCGTGGAGATCCCCCAAGTGTTCGAGCGGCTGTTCGGCAAAGCGCGAGATGCGGCGCTCCTCGCGCAACGCGCGGAGGTGGAGGGAGATCTCGCACGCTCGGCGCAACTCTGGATCGACGCCGGGCGACCCCACGACGCCGCGCGCGTCATGCTGATGAGGGGGGACATCGAGCTCGATTCAGGCAGGCGGCTCCAGCACTACGTACAGGCGGTCGCGCTCGCTCCGCCCGAGCATCCGGTGCGCGCAGAGGCGCGGAGGAAGCGAGCGCTGCTGGCCATCGAGATGGCGCGCGCCGGCGCGACGAGCGCGGCGGCACGGCGCGATCTCGTGGACGCGGCCGACGAGCTGGAGGCGCTGGGGGAGGCCGCGCTCGCCGCCGAGGCGTACGCGCTCGCCGGAGACGTCGAGGGGGAAGCGCGGGCGCTCGTCGAGGCGGGCGAAGTGGAGAAGCTCGAGGACGTGCTCACGCGCGACAACGCGCGGGCGAGAGACGAGCGCACCGTGCGGGATGCGCACGCGGAGATCGACAGGCTCGTGGCGACCGGCGACAGGCGCCTTGCGCTGGCGAGGGCGCGCGCGGCGTCGAACCAGGAGAAGGAGCGGACGCTCCTGGCGAAGCGCGCGGGCGGACCGAGGATCACGATCGAGCTGCACGGCGTGCGCCTCCAGCTCGTGCTGGGCGACGAGGTCGTCGTCGGGCGGACGGAGGGGGCCATCACGATCGCGTCGCAGGCGGTGAGCCGCAGCCACCTCGCGGTGTCGCGCGCCGGGGATCACGTCGAGGTGCGTGACCTGGGGAGCCGCAACGGGACGGAGCTTCGCGGGATGCGCATCGGCGGCGCGCTCCCCGTGCCGGAGGAGGGGCTCGATCTGAAGCTCGGTGGCGAGGTGCCGCTCCGCATCGCGCCTGGCGACGTGATCGAACGCGCGTTCGCGATCGAAGTGGCCGGGCAAAGGTTCGTGGCCTCGCTGGGACCCGCGCGCCTCGGCGTCGGGGCCTGGCGAATCGTCATGGCGAGCGACGGATGGATCGAGCTGGCGACCGACGACGCGCCGCACGCGTACCTGGGAGTGACGCAGCTCGGACCGAGGACGGCGCTGCTCGCGGGGGACGCGATCGGCGCAGAGCGCGGCGGGGCCGCGGTTCTGCGCGTCGTCGGATGATCGTAGGATCCGCGCCGTGAGCCTCTGGGACCGCATCACGCGCAGGCGCGAGACGCACGACGAGCCCGCGCAGGCGGACGCGGTCGAGCACGAGGCGCCGGAGCCGGTCGAAAGCGCGGAGCTCGGAAGACTGCGCCTCGTGGGGCAAGCGGGAGGACCGGGCGTGGACGAGGCGCTGGTGCTCTTCCGGACGCTCCGCGCCACGCCCGAGGAAGCGCGAGCGATCGACGCCCTCGGCGCCCTGAAGTCGCGCGGCCTCGACGAGTCGCTGGTCGTCGCCGCGGCGGCAGCGCTCGTCGACCGCGGTGAGCCCGAGCGCGCGCTCGCGATCGTCGACTCCCCTTCCGCGCCGTGCGTCTCGCTCGAGGCCCGGATGCTCGCCGCGGACCTGCGCGAAGGTCGCGGGGACGTGGCCGAAGCGCTGGCGCTCGTCGAACGCGTCATGGTGCGCGACCTCGACTACCCCGGCGCGCGCGAGCGTCATCGTCGCTGGCGGGTGCAGCTCGGGCTCGACGCGACCTCGGGAGCTCACGGAGACGCCAGCGCCAGCACGATCGTCTCTCGCGACGCCGACGCGCCGTTCCTTCTGCTGCGCGAAGTCGCGCGCGGCGGCGCTGGAGCGGTGTACGAGGCGGAGGACCGCGAGCTCGGTCGACGCGTGGCGCTGAAGGTTTACCACCACGCCGACCGCGACCGCGCGCAGCTGCTGCACGAGGCGCGCGTCGCGGCGGCGCTCGTGGGGCCCGGGATCGTGCGCGTGCTCGACGTGGACCCCGACCACGGTTGGCTCGCGCTCGAGTGGGCCGCGCGCGGCTCGCTTCGCCAGCGGCTGCGCTCCGACGATCTACGCGACGTCGCGGTCATCGGACGGTGGGCCGCCCCTCTCGCCGCGGCGCTCGCCCGCGTCCACACGCACGGCTGGGTCCACCACGACGTCAAGCCGGCGAACGTCCTGTTCACCGCCGACGAACGCCCCCTCCTCGCCGACTTCGGCACCGCGCGACGCATCGGCGACCCCAGCCCTCCCGGCAGCCTCGGCTACGTCTCCCCCGAGCGCCTCGCCGGGCGCGCGAGCGACCCGCGCGACGACGTGTTCGGCTTCGGTCGCGTCCTCGAGGACGCGCTGGACGCGCTGGGAGAGGCGCCCGACGACGCCGCCTGGAGAGCCCTCGCCGTCGCCTGCACCGGACCCGACGCCACCCGCCCCGCCGACGGGCGGGCGCTCATCACCCGCCTGCGCGTGGAGGCGCCCGGAAACCCAGCAGCTTGATCGCCACCGGTTCGTTCGCTAGACCATCGAAGCTTTCGCGATAGTGAAACGAGACTCGAAGCCGGACACGCCCTTCCCGAGGCCCGAATGCCGACCACCTACACCGATCTCATCGCCGACGTACGCAAGCAGACGAAGGAAGTCTCGCTGGACGAGCTGAAGCGCCGTCTCGAGACGAAGGAGCCGATGGTGCTCCTCGATGTGCGCGAGAAGGAGGAGTACCGCGCAGGGTTCATTCCGGGGGCGATCAGCGTGCCGCGCGGGTTCCTCGAGATTCAGATCGAGCAGCGCGTGCCCGACAAGAACGCGCACGTCGTGGCGTACTGCGCCGGCGGGACGCGCTCGGCGCTGGCCGCGGCCACGCTTCAGTCGCTCGGGTATACGCACGTCGAGACGGCGAACCCGGGGTTCGTGCGGTGGAAGGACCTCGGCTATCCGATGGAGACGCCGCCGCAGCTCACCGACTCGCAGCGCGACCGGTACTCGCGGCACATCCTTCTTCCCGAGGTCGGCGAGGTCGGGCAGGCGAAGCTGCTGAAGAGCAAGGTGCTCCTGCTCGGAGCGGGGGGGCTCGGCTCGCCGGCCGCGCTGTACCTCGCGGCCGCAGGGGTCGGGACGCTCGGGATCGTGGACGCGGACGTGGTCGATGCGTCGAACCTGCAACGGCAGATCCTCCACGCGACGAGCCGCGTCGGGATGCCCAAGGTGGAGAGCGCCGCCATCGCGCTGAAGGATCTGAATCCCGATGTGAAGGTGGTGCCGCACCAGGAGCGCATGACGAGCGCGAACGTGGAGCGGCTGTTCGAGGCGTACGATCTCGTGGTCGACGGGACCGACAACTTCCCCACGCGCTACCTGGTGAACGACGCGAGCGTGTTCCTCGGGAAGCCCGTCGTGCACGGGTCGATCTTCCGGTTCGACGGGCAGGTGACGACGTTCGTGCCCGACAAGGCGGCGAAGAAGCTCGGGATCAACGGGGGCGTCGGGGGGCCGTGTTACCGGTGCCTGTATCCGGAGCCGCCGCCGCCGCACCTCGCGCCGAGCTGCCAGGAGGCGGGGGTGCTGGGGATCTTGTGCGGGATCATCGGGACGCTGCAGGCGACCGAGGCGATCAAGCTGCTGCTCGGCAAGGGGGAGCCGCTGGTCGGCAGGCTGATGACGTACGACAGCCTCAAGATGCAGTTCCGCGGGCTGAGGCTGCGGCGGGATCCCGCGTGCATCGTGTGCGGGCCCAAGCCGACGATCACGACCTACATCGACTACGAGGGGTTCTGCGCGATCGGATGAGCGGTCCTCGGATACGCTCCGGGAGTGGGTGAGAAGCTCGACGCTGCGAAGGCGGTCAACACGACCTTCCCGCTCGTCCTCTCACTCGTCGCAACGGTCCTCTGCCTCGGCATCCCCTTCGGCGTCCCGGCGATCGTCCTCGCGTTGAAGGCGGCTGAAGCGCAGCGCGCCGGCTCGATCGACGTCGCGCGAAAGCGCGCACGCTTCTCCGTCGTCCTCTCGGCCCTGGGCGTCGTCTCCGGCGCGCTCGTCGAGATCTACTTGCTCATCCGCCACATGGCCCAAGCGTTTCACTGAGCGTGCGCGCTCAGTGCTTGGTCGGCTCCGTGGAGGTGGCGCCCGACGGCGCCGGCGCGGTCGGCGCTGCGCCCGGCGCCACGCCCGTGCTTGCGCCGGGTACGGTCGGGACACCCGGAGCCGGGAGGCCGTTGTGGATGTCGTTGAGCCCATTCTGCTCGGTCTGACTCAACTGCTGAAGGCGGAGCTGCTTGTCCGCCCCTTCGTAGTCGGCCCCGGTGAGCTGGGAGAGGTCGTACTTGGCGGTCGTGTACCCCGCGGGCCAATCGGTCATCAGCTCGCGGTCGGGGTACTCCCCCACGACCATCCGCCACCCCTCGACGTCCCGGAGGACGAACGGCGGGACGCCCCCTTCGTCGAGGATCACCTTCCCGTACGCGAGCAGGCGAACCTCGGTCGAGTCCGTCGTGAGCTGGTCATAGAAGCGCATGTACGCGATGGGAGCGCCGCCCGAGTCGTAGAGGCGCCCCTGGATCTCGTACACACCCGCCTTCTGAACCTGGATGCCGACGTAGATCGCGATCGACCCGTGCTCGAGCACGTCGCGCGCCGTCTGCGTGAACACCGCGGGAGCGCTCGCCGTCTGGACGAACTGGAAGATCAGCGTCCCCGACTCGCCGCCCGCCTGCATGAGGACGGTCAGGGTCAGGCTCGCGCCCGTGCCGTCGTTCGGCGTCGTCACCAGGCCCGTGTACGTGCCGTCGCTCGCGAACTGGTCGGGGGCGCTCCCGCTGTCGGTGAACCCGACCGTGCCGAGGACGGTGTCGGGCTGGCCGTCGAGGTGCCGGACGAGCTGCGCGCTGTCGAACTGGACCGAGACCGGAGCGCCGTCGAGCTTCGCGGTGATCATCACGACCGCGGGCTGACCGGGCGCCACCCAGACGCGATCCTGCGCCTGCGTCACGAGCACCTTGCCCCCGGGGGACTTGATCCCGTGCGTGCTCGGCTCCGCGTGGTGGGGGAGAAGCAGATCGCTCTTCAGCGCGAGCGGCTGCGACTCACTCGGGTACTTCGTCTTCTCGAGGAGCAGGCGCCTCGACTCGGCGATCTGGATCTTGAACTTCTCCTCCGGCGAGGCGTCCATCAGCGCCAGCGCGTTGATCTTCGCCACGGCCTCCGGCGCCTCGTTCGGAAACATCGGCTTCCAGGGGAGAGGTTTCGCAACTTCGGGCGCGTCGTCAGTGCGAGGTCGCGCAGGCTCCGGGGGCGCGGACTTCGGCCGAAGAAAGAACCACGCGACGACAAATGCGAACGCCGCGAGGAGCGCGAAGGCTCCCCACGGCGTTGATCGCTTCTTCTCCATCGGCGCTAACTATAGCGAGCTTGCTTCCGACCCGCGCACCCGCGCGCTCCCGCCCGCGCTCCTATCACCAGCTGTTGCCGTTGATGTCGTACGCCATCTCGCTCGCGACGCCGTTTGGCGCCCACGACGAGCCCCCCTGCTCGCAGGGGTACGAGCCGATGATGCAGTGCCCGTACGTGTCGCTCGTGTCCACGCGCCACGCGATGCGGTAGTCCCACCACGTGCCGCCGGTCGTGCCCGTCGCGCCGTCGCTCCCCTCGGTGCCGCTGTTGCGGAACTCGCCAGACGACTGGAACGAGACGGCGCTGTCGTTCTGGCCGCCGCCGCCCGCGCACCCCCCTTCGAAGAGGCACGTCGTCAGCGCCGCCCAGTCGCCGCCGAGCTCGTTGTAGACGTAGTTGGTGATGTTGTCGCCCGCGAGGTCGTGGTTGTACATCCCGCGCGACGTGCTGATCGCGAGGTCGAGGTCGATGCTCTCGCCCGTGAAGAAGTAGGCGGTGTTGCCCGCGAGCTCCGAGCCGCCGTCGGCCGCGCCGGCCGTGACGATCGAGTAGATGTTGTACTTCGCGCCCGTCTTGTTCGCGATCGAGTAGCCGATCTGGAGGCACCCCGCGCTGTGGCAGGCGATGACGCACGCCGTGGTCCCCGTGCAGTACGTGTTCAGCGCGCTGGTGACCGTGGGGTTCGACTGACTGATGTGCTGGTTACCGTTGTAGTTGACGTAGACGATGCTCGAGCCCTTGGCGATCGACGTTCCGCTGCTGTTGTTCCAGTAGGAGCTACCGCTTGGAGTCGCCGGCGAGGTCGTGCGTCCGTGGATGTAGAGCGTGTTGTACGTGGTCGCTCCAGCACTCCCGGCGAGCGTCGACACGGCAAGGACGGCGGCGATACCAACAGCGGCGCTGAACTTGTTCATGCGTTGGGCTTTTGCAACGCATGGGCCAGCTCGTAACCGCGCGAAAAGACGTCTCCGCGATACGCTCGAGTTCAAGAGCTTGAAGCGCTCGAGTTCAGTCTCCTCAATTCGGTTCAGGAATTGAAGCGGGTGGTCCCTGCGATCGCCCTACATGTCACGACGGGCGCTCACATCGCGAGTCCACTGGGCGGAGGAGAGATCGATTCGCTCCTTAGGGATCTGAACCCACTGATGTCAGCTTCCCTAACTCCTGCGACTCGCGACCCCACTTACCGCTCACAGATCGAGGGTCACCGAGAGCTGCGCATCGCGCTTCCGTTGCTATACTGGCGGCATCGTCGAAGGGACGGCGAAGGGCCGCACGAGGCGGCTCGAACGGGACCGGGCGGGTTGGCGGGGTGGGGGGGCCCGGGGGGGGCTTGTCGGGGCGGGGGGGGGGGGGGCGGGGGGGGGGGGGAGAGTTCACTTCCCGCTCGCCGTTGTTTATGTGGGGCGGATCTTGGGGTCGCAGGCGATCTAGGTCTTGGGCGCCGCGGGCCCATCCTCGAGCCCCGCCCAGTGGATCTCCAAGAAGCACCGCGCGTCGGCGCGGGCGCGACACTCGGTGTGGCGCACGTTCGCCATCCTGATCCCGGTCGCTCGCGCGAGCTCGCGGAACCACCCCGTGAGGAGGCCCGACCCCGACCCCGACCCCGACCCTTTCTTGAAAGTTTCGCCCCCCCTCCGGCGACTAGCTCAAAGCCCCCATGGACCAGGACCGTTTTGAGGCCGAAATCGTCTCCCTCGCCGCCGAAGGCGTGAAGCTCACGGTCGCGAACGTCTCCGCGCGCACGTTCCTCCCCCTCCGCGGCGTCGAAGGGATGCTCGATTCCATGGTCGGGAGCCAGCGCCTCGACAGCGAGGTCGACGAGACCCACGGAGTCGTCGTCTACCGCGTCCGGGGCCTCGATCCCGGCGCAGCGCGCGCGCGCCTCTCCTTGCTCGAACGCGAAATCGAGGGCGAAACGTCCCGAGCCCTCGCGCGGCGCCCGATACAGTACCCCCAGTTCCCGGTCGCCAGGAGACGCGCGGAGAAGAGCGTCCTCTCCGGCACCCTGCTCGCCGCCATCTTCGGCCCGCTCGGCCTCCTCTACGCCGGGCCGCTCGAGGAAGTCGCGATCGGGTTCGCGGGGTTCCTCGCGCTCCTGTTCGCGAGCAGCATCCCCCTCATCGGCCGGCTGGCGGGCGCGTTCATTCCGTTCGTGTGGCTCGCGTCGATCGCGATCCAGATCGTCTACGTGGCGCGCTTCAACGCGAACGGGGAGCGGACGGCGCTCCTCCCACGCCGCGGATGGCGCTCTCTCGGACGGTTCCGCGCGTAGAGCGAGGGGCTACTTCACGCTCGCCGTGGTCGTCTTCTTCGGCACTCCGAGCACCATCCGCGCCGCGGCGTCGATCGGCACTCCCCCCCGCGCGAGCCTGTCGAGCATCCGGCTGAGCGCGGGGCGCAGCACCTTCGGCGAGACTTCGACCTCCTCGGCCGCCTCGCGGAGCGCGTCGTCCACCATCGACTGGGCGGTCGCGGGGATCGCCGCCGGCGCGGGTGGCAACGGCGCGGCGGCGGCGGGTGGTGCCGCAGGGCGCGCGGGCGGCGGCAGCCCCATCCCGATGGAAGCGAGGTCGACGCCCGACTCTCGCGCGAGCGCCTCGAGCAGCGGCCGAGGCGCGTCCTCGAGCAGCTTCAGGAGCTCCATGCGAACCTCCATGGACGGCATGGTCCGGCGCCTCTCCCACCGGTAAACGGTATTCGGGTACGTGTCGAAGTGACTAGCGATCGAGGTCTGCGACATCCCCGTCGCCTCGCGCGCACTCGTCAGCGCAGCGCCGAACGTAGAAGGCTTGGCCATGGCTCGGCGCGGATGATGAAGCGTTTCATCGTCGACGACGAGTGGATTCATCAACTCCGCGGCAATCGCGGTGGGCATCGACGAAATGACTCATCGCGCCGGTAGGATTCGCTCGACGAGCGAGTAGAGACGAATCGTCGCACCTGTCCGGCGATTCATCAGCGTCGATGCGCGTTGCCTCGAGTTGGATGAAACGATTCATCGAACGCGTGAAAGGCCCCATCGATCCCGATGGAGCCTCTCGTCACCGTCCGGGAGACGCGCCTCACGCTCGCAGAGACGACCCCAGGACGACGACAGCCGACTCCACGACGCCCTAGCGCCAGGAGTCAGCGTCGTATCGCCGTCACTCGCCCTTCGATCCGGCCTTCCGGTTCTCGTCGATGATCGGCTTCAAGAGCACGCCCGGCTCGCTGTCCGCGTCGTCGTCCTTGGAGTCTTCGTCGCTCTTGGCGTTCTTCGTGTCCTTCGCGTCTTCCATCGGCAGGACCTGGAGCTCGTCGAGGCGGGCAAGGATCTTCACCGGATCTTGCTCTTCGGGCTTGGGCGGCGGCGGCCACGAGGCGACGTAGTCGGGCTTCTCGCCGGGGCTGCTGGCGTCGATCCACGCGACATGTCCGGTGCCGGAGTTGCGGACGTCCATGTGGATGAACGAGGAGTTCGGGTAGAAGCCGCAGCCGGTGTCGTCGAGCGTCTTGCAGTACGCGACCAGGTCCGTGTTCTCGACCCCCTCGATGCGGAAGTCGATGGCGCGGCCGATGGCGTGGAAGCTCCCCTTGCTGGTCGGGCGGTAGCCGCTCACGACGAACATCCTGGGGACGTCGCCCGGCTTGGCGAAGTGATCGATCATCAGCTGGAGGCGCTCGACGAGGCGTCCGTCGAGGCGGCGGATTCCGGGGGCGAGCTCGTCGGCGTCCTTCTTGTCGGCCTTCGCGGCCAGCTCGGCGAGGGGGTCGGTCGGCTTCGCGGCGCTCCCCGGCCGTGCGAGCACCGACATCTCCTCGATGGCGAGCGGCGCGGCGCTGCCGTCGCACTTCGTCAGGGAGAACGACTCTTCTTCCTCACCGCGCGTCACCGAGACCGGCGCGTGCAGGCAGGGGGCCTTCGCATGCTTGGGCTTGTGGGTCGACGGGGCCGGAGCCTCGCTCCCGCGAAACGTGGCGCGCACGATCGGCGTCGTGCGCGGCTCGACGGCGTGCCCCTTCTCGGCGTGCGCCTTCGCGAGGTGCGCCTTTTCGACGTGCGCCTTCTCGTGGGTCTTCTCGGCGTGCGTCTTCTCCTTCGGCTCGGCCGGAGCGGGGCAGCTCTCGGGGAGATCGGCCCGCGGCGCGGTGGCCGCCGCGCTGATGGTCGGCAGCGGGGTCTTCGACGGCTTCGGCGGGGGCTTGGTGCTCGCGCGCTCCGCCATCACCTGCTCGGTGACGTCGGTGACGTCGGTGTCGTCCCCCTTGGTCGCCTCGACCTTCGTCGCACGGGCGGGCTTCGCGTGCGGAGCGTCGCCCTTGGACGGCGTCGTCTCGCGCTTGTCGCCCTTCTCGTTCTTCGCGACCTCCGCCTCATGGCGCGTCCCGCGCTTCGGCGTCTTCTTCTTGGCGTGCTCGTGCGAAGGGCTCGCATGACGAACCTGCTTCGTCGTCGCCGGTGCATCGGTCGTTTCGGCCGCGCGCGCGACCAGCGGCGACGAGAGCACCGCCGCAATCCCCACGAGACGCCCGACCCACGACATCACGACCTTCGGCAGCATCGGCTTCTCCTCCAGAGACGCGAGACGTTCCTCCTCGCGGTATGAGCACCTTCGCCTACATGCCCCCACTCCGGCCAAGAAAGCCGATCCGTTTCCTTCCCAGGGTTGACCCCCGGCTGGATTCACGTGATGTCACGCGGCGATGAACGGGCCTTTTGATCCCAAGCGCACCTCCAACGGGGGGAGTCCGCAGGCGAGCTCGGAGCGACGGGTCCCTGCCGCGCCGCGGTCACAGACCAGCGTGAGCCGCCCCGAAGAGGACGACGCGCGGGCGTCCAGCAAGTACCGGGCGGCGCTCGAAGCGTTGTTCGCGAAGACTGCGGAGAAGGCCGCGACGGTCGCCGAGCCGGAGACGGCGCGGACGGCGAAGATCGTGAGCGTCCCGTCGCGCGACGACCCGCGGCGCGAGGAGCGGGAGAAGCGCCTCGGGAAGCTGATGGCGGCCGAGGGGCGCATGGCCGTCACCAAGGCGTGCGAGGCGTACCTGCACGCGAAGCTCGAGCTGCCGCGCGAGCAGGAAGTGATGCTCAAGCTGCTCGATCACGATCGCGACGACCGGGTGCTCTTCGCGCTCGAGACGCTCTCGACGCTCCTCGATCAGGAGGCGCCGCAGCGTCGCGCCGTGCTCGAAGCGCGGCTGCGACGGCTCGAGGCCGACGCGGAGGACGCGGACGTGCGAGCGCTCGCCGAGTCGCTTCGCAAGAAGCTCGCGCGCGGATCGAACGGAGCCCACGGGGGACGCTGATGGATCGCGCCCAGTTCGAAGCGCAGTGGAAGCAGCTCGTCGGCGACGCGGCGCGCGCGACGGCGAACACGGGGTGCGTCGGCTGCGAGCGGTGCGAGCGATGCACCGACTGCACCTTCTGCGAGGAGTGCAAAGGGACGGCGCGCTCGCACTACTGCACGTCGTGCGAGAGCTGCACCGACTGCTCGCACTGCGCGCGCTGCACGGCGTGCCTCGCGTGCCAGCAGTGCATCGAGTGCGAGCGGTGCGTGGGGAGCGCCTACCTCGTGAAGAGCGTCGGGTGCAGCGGGTGCACGTACTGCTTCGGGTGCGTCGGGCTCTCGAAGAAGGATTTCCACATCCTCAACGAGCCGTACGATCGCCAGACGTACTTCGCGCTCGTCGCCAAGCTCACGCGCGAGCTGCGCATCGCATGAGGGCGCTCGTCCAGCGGGTGGCGTGGGCGAAGGTGGAGGTCGATGACGAGGTCACGGGCGCCATCGAGAAGGGCCTGCTCGTGTACCTCGGCGCGGGCAAAGGGGACGGCGACGTCGAGCGGGCGTACGTGCTCCAGAAGGTGATCGGGCTTCGCATCTTCGAGGACGACGCGGGGAAGATGAACCTGAGCGTGCTCGACGTGGGGGGCGCGCTGCTCGTCGTGAGCCAGTTCACGCTCTACGGCGACGTGCGCGGCGGGCGGAGACCCAGCTTCGTGGACGCGATGCCCCCGGAGGACGCGGAGCGGGCGTACGACGCGTTCGTGCGGGAGGCGCGCCAACAGATCAAGGTCGAGACGGGGCGCTTCCGCGCGCACATGCGCGTGAGCTCGCTCAACGACGGCCCTGTGACGCTCTGGATCGACTCCGCCGCGAAGTCTGGCGATACTCGCACTCCGTGAGCGACGAACCGAAGGCGCCCGTACGCGTGGCGAGCGACGAGAAGCCCGACGCGCTGCTCGATGCGCTGTGGGCGCGCGTGATGGAAGCGTGGGACGACGACAAGCCGCACCACGCGGTGCTCGAGTACGCGATCGCGCAGCAGAAGCTGCCGGAGGTGGCCGCGCGCTACCGCGCCGTGAAGGACGGCGACGCCGAGAAGGCGGCGCGCGCGCAGAAGAAGCTCGACGGGATCGTGATCGCCGCGACGCACCTCTTGATGGCGATGAAGACGCCGGCCGCCCCGACGAAGGTGCCGACGTCGATCACGATCACCGCGTTCGTGATTTGCCTGGTGCTGATCGGGTGGGTGGCGCACCTGGTCTTTCGGCGGGGGTGACCTGGGCCATCCGCGCTGCGAGCGCGATCGCTTCTTTCATCCCGCGCGCGTCGCTCTTCCCCGTGCCGGCGATGTCGTACGCGGTGCCGTGATCGACGCTGGTGCGGATGATGGGGAGCGCGAGCGACACGTTCACCGACTCGCCGAAGCCGACCAGCTTCATCGGGATGGTCGCCTGGTCGTGGTACATCGCGAGGACGCCGTCGTACCCGCCGAGATTGGCCTTCCGGAACGCGGTCTCGGCGCCGAGGGGCCCTTCGAGGGTCACGCGCGCACCGCCGAGCAGATCCCTCGCGCGCGCGATGCCGGGAGCGATGGCGCGTGACTCCTCCTGCCCGAGGAGCCCCCCTTCGCCGGCGTGCGGGTTGAGCGAGCAGACGGCGATGCGCGGCGCGCGGCGGCCGGTGCGGAGGGCGAGCAGGAAGCGGGCGAGCCAGTACATCGCGCTGGCGACGGCGCTCTCGGTGATCGCGCGCGGAACCTTCGACAGCGGGATGTGCGTGGTGACGAGCGCGGTCGTGAACTTCTCGCACCAGAAGGCCATGACGACCTCGCTCGCGCGGAGGCGTCGCTGGAGGTGCTCGGTGTGGCCCAGGAAGAGCGAAGCGGCCGGGCCGCCGGAGAGCGCGATGATCTCCTTGCTGACGGGCCCGGTGACCATCGCGTCGGCGTCTCCGCGCGACGCGAGATCGCACGCTGCGTCCACCCACGCGAGCTGCGCCGCGCCGTCGGCCGGCGTCGGGTGACCCGCGCGCCCGGGGCGGAACGTGTCGCCCAGCGGGTCCCAGACTCCGACCTTCCCTGGCGCGAGCTCCCACGCTTCGCTCGCGGACGCGACCTGCACGAACCTCGCGCGCGCGATCTTCTTCACGCGCGCCGCCCGCTCGACCGCGTCCCACGCCCCCACGAGCAGCACGCGATGCGCGCTCGCAGCGTCCGCCGCGGCCTCCGCGCTCACCTCGGGCCCGATGCCGCACGGGCAGCCGATGCTCACGGCGAGCCGCACGCTCTTCATCGCGACTTCGCTCCTCGACCGTCGCTCTTGTCGCGTTTGCCCTCTTTGCCTCGCGGCTCGCGCTCCTCGTCGACCGCTTCGTCGCCTCGCGGTGCGCGGAGCTTGTAGCCGGCGCCCCGCATCGTCTCCAGCGGGAGCCCGTCGCCGAGCTTGGCGCGCAGGCGCCGCACGTGGATGTCGACCGTGCGTGCGCCCCCCTCGTAGCGGGCGCCCCACACCCTCGCGAGGAGCACGTCGCGCGAGAAGACGCGCCCGCGATTCGCCGCCAGGTAGGCGACCAGCGCGAACTCCTTCGCCGTGAGCGCCACGCGCCGCCCCTCGAGCGTCACCTCGTGCGCCGCGCGATCGATCACGAGCGGTCCGATCTTGAACCGCTCCTCGGTCGAGAACTCGCTCCGCTTCCACTCGAGAGATCGGATGCGCGCGTACAGCTCGGCGGGGTCGTACGGCGAGACGATGAAGTCGTCGAACCCGCTCGAGGGCTCGAGGCGCGCCACCTGCCGGGTCGGCAGCTGGATGAGCGCGGGGACGTCCTGCAGTCGCGGCTCGCGCCTCGCCGCGCGGAGAGAGGCGACGGCCAGGTCGGGGCGGTCGCCCGCTTCGAACACGATGGCGCGTGGCGATCCTTCCTCGCGATCGAGCACCCGCGTGAAGTCGTCCCACAGGTCGATCGCGCGGACCTCGGCACCGAGCTGCCGCAGGAGCGCCGCGGCCCCCTCTTCGTTGTCGAGCGTCGGCCCGTGACCGACGACGATCACGAACGTCGCCCCCTTCGCGGGGCCGGCCATCCCCACGGGGAATACCGCGCGAGCGGGCGCGCGTCGAGCCTCGCGGCTAGCCGATCTTCGTCCCGCCGACTGTGATCGCGCTGATCTTGATCGTCGGACACCCGACGCCGACCGGCACGCTCTGGCCATCTTTGCCGCACGTCCAGATGCCGTCGGAGATGCCGACGTCGTTCCCGAGCATCGTGACCTTGCGGAGAACCTCGGGGCCGTTGCCGATCAGGTTCACCCCCTTCAAAGGGGTCGTCAGCTTCCCGTCCTCGATGAGGTAGCTCTCGGTGAGCGAGAAGACGAAGTCGCCGTTGGCGATGTCCACCTGCCCGCCGCCGAAGCGCTTGGCGTAGATCCCGCGCTTCACGCTCCGGACGATCTCCTCGGGGTCGTGCGGACCCGCGGTGAGGATCGTGTTGGTCATGCGCGGCATCGGCGCGCACGCGAAGCTCTCGCGCCGCCCGTTGCCGCTCGGCTCACGCTTGTAGAACCCCGCGCTGTGCCGGTCGTGCATGTACCCGACGAGCTTCCCCTTCTCGATGAGGACGCTCGTGCGGGGCTCGTTCCCCTCGTCGTCGACGTTGATGGTGCCGCGCGACTGGAGCAACGTCGCGTCGTCGATCACGGTGCAGAGCTCACTGGCGACGTCGTCGCCGATCTTGCCGGAGTAGTTGCTCGTCCCCTTGCGGTTGAAGTCCGCTTCGAGACCGTGGCCCACCGCTTCGTGGAGCAGGATGCCGCTGTCGCCCGGGGCGAGAACGACCTCCATCGTGCCGGCCGGCGCCTCCTGCGCGTCGAGCATCCGGATCGCCTGCTCGGCGGCCTGGCGTGCGTGCCACTCGGGGCTCTTCCCCTCGAAGTACCCGAGCGTCGTGCGCCCCCCTCCGCCCGAGGACCCCTCCTGCCGCTTGCCGTTCTGCTCGGCGATCGCGCGGACACCGAAGCGGACGAGCGGCTGCACGTCGTGCGCCATCTTCCCGTCCGAGGTGACCACGAGGATCTCGCGGATCTCTTCCGCGAGGCTCGCTTCCACCTTCAGAATGCGCCTGTCGAAGGCGTGCGCCTCCGCCGCGGCGCGCTCGAGGAGCTTTCGCTTTTCCAGCCCGTTGACGTCGAGCGTCACGCGGTCGAGCTCGTAGCGCTCGGGGAGCTTCGCCAGGCCTTTGGCGGCAATAGGCGCCTTCGCCCCGCCACCGCTGGCAATCTGTGCCGCCGTCTCCGCCGCGCGCTTCATCGCGTCCCAGTCGAGCTGCTCGACGTAGGCGTAGCCCGTCGCGTCCCCCTTCATGACGCGCACGCCGAGCCCCATGGAAACGCCGCGCGAGGCGTTCTTCAGGATCCCCTCGTCGAAGACGAATCCCCCCGCTGCGCGGTACTCGAAGAAGAGGTCGGCGTAGTCGCCGCCACCGTCGAGTGCGACGGAGAGGAGCTTCTCGCAAGTGCGGGTGTCGATGGCGTTCGAGCCGCCGGCAGCGAACGGGGCCCTGTAAAGTTCGGATCGTGTCGGCATCAGGCGAGAGAACGTAAGCGTCGCCACGCGGTACGTCGAGGTGCTCCTCGCTCGCGCACAAGGTACGCCTCCCCGGATGGAGGCGAATCGCGGGTCACCTCTGCGGGCAAAGTATGCAAACGGTGAGAATCGAGGCTAATCTTGACGGAGGTGCTGAGCCTTCGCTTCGCACGACCTTGGACCGTTAACCAGTCCTGATGACGCACGTTTGTCCGACCACCCCTGTGACGACACGACAGTTCAAAACGTGCTCAACGTGAACCCAGTGACCAGCGCGATTCGGAGTACCCCGGCCCGTGGCGATTGACCGCGACAAGGTCCTCCAGGCGGCCCAGAAGTTCGTCGAGAAGAAGAAGTACGACAAGGCCGTTCTCGAGTACCAAAAGCTAGTCGCAGAGGATCCGAACGACGCTCGGACTCTGCTCAAGATCGGGGACCTCCAGTCGAAAATGGAGGCGTACCCCGACGCCATCGGCACGTACGAACGGGTCGGGAAGTTCTACGCGGTCCAGGGGTTCGCGCTCAAAGCGATCGCCGTCTACAAGCAGATCCGCGAGCTCATCGCCAAGCACGCGCCGCAGCTCGAAGACAAGTACGGGCACATCACGCCGAAGCTGGCGGAGCTGTACCAGCAGCTCGGTCTGACGAGCGACGCGCTCGCCGCCCTCGACGAGGTGGCGACCAAGTTCCAGAGGCAGAACAAGGACCAGGACGCGATCGACGTCTTCCGGAAGATCGTCGAGCTCGACCCGACCAACCCCCTCCCCCACCTCCGCCTGGCCGAAGCGCTCTCCCGCGTGAAGGACACGGAGGCCGCGGTGGCCGAGTTCGGTCTGGCGGCGTCGCAGCTCGCACGGCTCGGTCGGCGCGACGACGCGCTCAAGGTGATCGAGCGCCTGCTCCACCACAAAGCCGATCCGACGCACGCGCGCATCGCCGCCGAGCTGTACCTCGCGCGCAACCAGCAGAACGACGGGATGCAGGCGCTGGCGAAGCTCCAGATCTGCTTCCAGGCCAATCCGAAGGACCTCGACACGCTGGCTCTGCTCGCACGCGCGTTCGCCGCGATCGGGCAAGCGGCCAAGGGGATCGAAGTCCAGAAGGAGATGGCGAAGATTGCCCGCGAGCAGGGCAAGATCGAGCTGTTCAAGCAGCTGGTCGAAAAGCTCGTGCGCGCCGCGCCGAACGACGAGGGGGTGCGGGCGCTCATCGCGACCGCGCGCGAAGACGACGCGAAGGCCGCCGCCGCTGCGGCTCCCCCCGAGCCGTCGTACGAGGACCGCGGTGCCGCGCCGATCGACGACCTCGAGTACGAGGCGGTCGAGACCGGCGACATCGAAGAGCACGAGCTGGAGGCGGCGCTGGATGCAGACCCGATCCCGCTCCGGAGCGATCGCCCGCCGCGCATGCGCGAGCCCGCGCCGTACGACGATTCGTCGCCCGAGCTCACTGTGGGCGACGATCAGCTCGTCGCGGAGGACTATTCGGGCGAGGTCCCCGACACCGGGCAGCAGGTGGCACAGGCGCTCTCCGACGCCGCTTCGTTCCGGCGCGTACGCCTCTACCCGAAGGCCGTCGAGACGCTCCGCATCGGGCTGGAGCTCGAGCCCCGCTCGCTCGATCTCCGCGAGATGCTGCGCGACGTCCTGCTCGAGGCAGGCGACGTGGACAACGCGGTCCTGGAGATGCTCGACCTCGCGACGCTCTACGTCGACTCGCTCGACGGCGACGCGGCGGCGCGCTGCCTGCAGGACGTGCTCGCGTACGACCCGCCGAACCTCCGCGCGCGCGCGATGCTGCACGAGCTCGGCTACGAGGTCATCGACGAGCCGGAGCAGGCGCAGGAGTACGCGCAGAGCGCGCCGGATCAGGTGGCCGCTCCGCAGCCTGCCCGAGCCCCCGATCCTCGAGACGACTACGGCGGCGGCTACGACGAGCCGCTCCCCGCCTACGAGCTCGAAGAGGTCGGCACCGGCCCCATCGCGTACGACGACCGCTCGATCGGCACTTCACCGGACGCCCGCCCGCAAGACCCGCGCCCCCCCGCCGCGAACGCCAGCTCGCTCGGCGAGATGGACGACCCGTTCCTCGACGGAGGCGGCGAGCCGCTCCCGAGCTTCCCGCTCGAATCGGGGCCCGAAAGCGCGGCAGCATTCGATCTCGTCGAACGGAATCACGCGGAAGAGGACGACTTCGCCAACGACGATCTCGACTCGACGGCGGCTCGCCCCGAGGCGATCACGGAGTCGCCGCAGGCCGAGCCCGAGCCGCTCGAGGCTGCACCCGAGTCGCCGCTCCCCGCCGTCTCCGGTCCGCCCGGCCCGGAGCTCGAGGAGGCGCTCGAAGAAGCCGAGTTCTTCGCGTCCCGCGGCCTGTTCGACGACGCGAAGAACATCCTTCGCGAGCAGCTCGAGCGGCTTCCGAAGCACCCGCTGCTACGCGAGCGACTGGACGAGCTGACCGCACAAGAGAACGCAAAGCGCGGGTCGGGTGCGCGCGAGCGTCCGAGCGGCCCCATCGCCGATCACGAGTCGGCGGATCGCGCGTTCGACATCGCCGCGTCACTGGACGCGCTCGAGCAGAGCGATCGCGACAAGGGGGATGAAGGGGGCGGCGGTACGTTCTCGGAGCCCGAGCAGCAGGTCGACGTCGAGGAGGTCTTCGCCAAGTTCAAGGAGGGGGTCGCCAAGCAGATCAGCGTCGACGACGCGCAATCGCACTACGACCTCGGCCTCGCCTACAAGGAGATGGGCCTGCTCGAGGACGCCGTGCGCGAGTTCGAGGTCGCCGCGCGCGACGCGAAGCGCGAGTGCGTGTGCCGATCGATGATCGGGATGATCCAGATCGAGCGCGGCAACATCAACGAAGCCATCGACGCCTTGATGCGCGGCCTGAAGGCCAAGGTTCGGAACCCCGAGCAGGAGACCGTGCTCGAGTTCGAGGTCGCCGCTTGTTACGAGACGAAGCGGATGACCCAGAAGGCGCTCGAGTTCTACCAGAAGGCCGCGCGCCGCGACCCGACGTACCGAGACGTGCAGGACCGGATTCGTCGGCTCAAGGGGGAGCAGAAGCCTGCGCTGCGAGCCGCGGTGGGCGCGGACGAAGAGTTCGATCGCGCGTTCGACGACCTGCTCGGCACCGGCAAGCCTTAGAGCGCATCCCATAACCGCGCCATCCCGTCGCTGCCGGCGTCGGGGCTCGTCAACGTACCGTCGTACGTCCTCCCTGCGGTCGCTCCTACGCTTGCTGTCCCGCTTCGCGGGCCAGAGCTCGGAGCCCTCCCTGCGGTCGCTCCTACGCTTGCTGTCCCGCTTCGCGGGCCAGAGCTCGGAGCCCTCCTCGCCCCTCCTGGGCAGCGCTCGGTCTGCCGCGGTTCTGGGACGCGCTCTGCTCGATCAGCGGAGGACGGCGGCGACGAGCTTCGCCACCATCGGATCGTCCGTCGCGAGCGCTCTCGCGGCTTCTCGCTGCGGAATGCGCGTCGCGAAGATCGCGCGGAAGGCACTTTCGAGCGCAGCGATGGACTCGGGCGCGACGCCGCGACGACCGAGCCCGACCTTGTTGAGGGCCCGCACGCGCGCGCGATCTCCCTGCACGATCACGTACGGCGGCACTTCACGCTCGACCATGGCGCCCGCGGCGACGAACGCGCTCTCACCGACGCGGACGAACTGCGCGACGCCCGAGAGGCCGCCGAACGTCACGTAGTCCTCGACGACCGCGTGCCCCGCGAGCTGGACGCCGTTGGCGACCGTCACGTGCGAGCCCAGGGTCACGTCGTGCGCGACGTGCGCCCCCACCATGAGGAGCACGTGGGAACCGACCGACGTCGTACCTCCGTCGGTGCCGCGATGAATGGTCACGTGCTCGCGGATCACGTTCGAGTCGCCCACGACGAGGCGCGCCGGACCGGCCTGATCGCGCTTGTGCTGCGGCTTCCCTCCGAGCACCGCGAACGGATGAACCAGGTTGTCGCGGCCGATCACGGTCGGCCCCTCGACGACGACGTGCGACATGAGACGAGTCCCGGATCCGATGGCGACCCCTGCCCCCACGACGCAGTACGGCCCGATCTCCACGCTCGCGTCGATCTCCGCGCGCGGGTCGACGAGGGCGGTCGGGTGCACCGCGTGCGCGCGCGTCGCCATCAGTCGCCTCGATCGACGACGCTCGCGAGGAGATCCGCGTGCGCGCAGAGCGTCCCGTCGACGAACGCTTCGCCGTGAAACTTCCAGACGTTCGTCCGGTGATGAACGATGGTTACGTGGAGATCGAGGCGGTCGCCCGGCGTCACCGGTCTCCTGAACTTCGCCTTGTCGATGCCCAGGAAGTACATGAGCGAGCTCGCGGCATCGAACGGCTCGCTGGCGTACGCGAGCAGGCCGCCGATCTGCGCGAGCGACTCCAGGATGAGCACGCCCGGCATGATCGGACGCGCCGGGAAGTGCCCCTGGAACCAGGGCTCGTTGAACGCCACGCACTTGTGGCCGCGGATCGACTCGCCGGCGACGATCTCCGTCACGCGGTCGACGAGCACGAACGGGTAGCGATGCGGAAGGATCGCCAGGATGCGTTCGATGTCGAGCGACGGAGGCAGAGGTTTCTTCATTGAACGCCGCGGTAAAGACGCGCGAGCGCGCGGAGCCATCTCGTCCGTTTCACCGCCGGATATCCTGCCACGATGGCGCCAGCCGGTACATCGCCGATGACCCCGCTCTTGGCCGCCACGCGCGCGCCGTCGCCGACCACCACGTGATCGGCGAAGCCCGCCTGCCCACCGACGAGGACACCGCGGCCGATCACGACCGATCCAGCGAGCCCGCATTGCGCGGCCAGGATCGACCCCTCGCCAATCTGGGCGTTGTGACCGACGTGCACGTGCGCGTCGAGCTTCGCTCCACTACGGATGCGCGTGGGCGACAGCGTGCCCGCGTCGATCGTACACAGCGGACCTATCGAGACGTCGTCCTCGATGACCACGCCCGCGAGCTGGGGGACGCGACGCACCTCCCCGCGAGGCCCGGTGGCCCAGCCGAACCCGGGCGCGCCGATGACCGCCCCTGCGCCGATCTCCACGTTCCGCCCGATGACGACGCGATCGAACAGGACCGCGTGCTCTCCCCTCACCGTCCCCGGGCCGTACGTCGCCGCGATCGCCGGCGCGTCACACTCGTCGAGCAAGAACGCGAGGGCCCAGGTCGCGCGCCCGTGAGTCCATACACGACAGCCCCCCTTCAGCGTGGCGGCGAGCGATGCGTCGGCGAGCACCGAGGCTCCGCGCTGCAGGGCGTCGTTCGCCGCACGCACGTACCGAGAGCCGAGGAGCGGGGCCATGTCCCCATCCCCCGCGTGATCCACGGGGACGACGCGTGAAACGAGCGCTTCGCCGCCGCCTGCGCTCGTCTCTCCGCCGAACCTCGTCGCCAGGTCACGCAGCGTGGAGGGCGCGCGCAGTCGCACGACGCCGTCCCACGCGCTGACCGTCATCGCGGGCGATCTCGCGCGCTACTTCTTGTCCGCCGGAGCGCCGCCGCCGCTGTTGTACATCTGGATGCACTGATCGGTCAGATCGAGGTCGCTGCGCACGAACGCGACCGTCTGCTTGTCGACGATCATGTCGTACCCGTCGCGCGCGGCGAGGCGCTTCACGATGGTCATCACCTTCTCGAAGATCGGGTCGGTGACTTCCTTCTGCTTCTTCTGGAGCTCCTTGTCGTACTCCACGAGCACTTGCTGCAGAGCCATCATCTGCTGCTGAAGATCCTCGACGCGCTTCTGGTACGCCTCCTTGGAGAGCACCTTCTGCTGCTTGTCGATGTCTTCCTTCTGCTTCTGAAGGTCGACCTGCTTCTTGTTCAGCTCCTGCTGGCGGCTGTCGAACAGCTTCTTCAACGAGGCCTGCGCGCGCAGCCCGTCTTCGGTCTGCATGACGGCGCGCTGCACATCGACGACGGCGACCTTCGTCGCCCCGGCCGGCTGATCGGCGCGCGCCGAGTGGATGGGGGCGAACGCCATCGACAAGGCGACGGCAGACGCGGCGGCGATGCGGCGGATCGAATTCATTGCGCAGGCCGTAGTAAAACCGCCGCCTCCGGTCAAGGACAGGCTCCAAACCGGCCCTGGCCGCGCCGCGTCGCGCGGGCGTCACCGCCGCCAACGGGCGTTCACGCGTAGAGCGGCGTGCGCGCCCTGCAAGCGTGTTGCTGAGAGGCCACGACCGCGCTCGTTCGGCTTCAAGACGCGACGGATCGTGCTTCGTCGGCGCGCGTGCGATCGCGTGGCACGGCGCGTGGATGGGTGCCTGTCGGGAGCGCGGCGAACGCCCGCTCGAACCGGAGGCGACGATGTTGAATCGCAAGTGGACGTCCCATGCACGCGCCATGGCCATGGTGCTCACGGCGCTCGGCGCGTTCGCCTGGGCAGGGTGCGGCCCGGCCGCGAACGGCGGCGACTACTACTGCGACGGCACGGGCTGCTACCAGTGCGATGCGTACTCGTGCCGCTCCGTCTCCGGCCCCCCCGGCACGCCGAGCGCGCCGCTCGGTTGCAACAGGAGCGCCGACTGCGGTGAGGGGTACTCGTGCATCGGTCAGACGTGCGTGCCGTGCGACGGCGGCACGAGCGTCGCCACGACGGACGGAGGCGCAAGCTCCACGGACGCGGCGTCTTCTACCGGCGATTCGAGCGCGCCTCCCGGCGATTCAGGCTCCGCGCGCGCCGATTCCGGTCCGACGTGCGGCAACGGGAACGGTCCCTGCGCCTGCACGAGCAGCGCGGAGTGCGCGGCGAGTCAGGTCTGCGTCGCCGGCTCCTGCACGGCCTCGTCGAACGCTTGCCAGTTCACGAGCCAGTGCGCCCCGGGCGACGTCTGCGCCGACAACCAGTGCGTCCCGGCCTGCGGCTCGTCCGGCGCGTGCGCGTCGGGATCGACCTGCCAGAAGGGGGTATGCGAGCCTACGCCGGTCGGAGCGCCCTGCACGACCAGCGCCCAGTGCTCGGGGTCCACGCCGGTCTGCGCCGAAGGGGAGTGCACCGCCTCGTGCTCGAGCGACGCAACGTGCCCCACGGGCGACTACTGCAACCAGGGGGCGTGCGAGGTCGACACGCGCCCGAAGCCGGATTGCACCCAGCCGAGCGACTGCAAGGCGGGACCGCCCCAGGCGTGCCTCGATGGCTACTGCGTCTACACCTGCGCGACGAACACGCAGTGCGCCGACATCGACGTCCGCATCGACGTGTGCAGCACGACCCTCGCCGACGCTGGGACGGTCGGATACTGCGAGAGCCCGACGCAGGCGGCGCCGCAGTGCACCTCGAAGAGCGAGTGCCCCTCGAGCGAAGACTGCATCAACAATGTGTGCGAGTAGCCCGCACGGCGCTCAGACGGGCTCGTCGTCGACCGCGCACCCTTCGTCGAACGACTCGACCTGAACGGTGACGTACTCCGTGTCGAACGCCTCCCGGAGGGCGTGCGAAAGCCGCCGCGCGAGGGTCGGGTCCACGGTCTTCGCGCGAACGTGCGTGGTGATCGCGTCGTGCCCCGCGCCGAGCGTCCACACGTGCAGATCGTGAACCTCGGCGATGCCTTCGAAGCCGAGGATCGCCTCGCGGACGGCTCCGACAGGCACGTGCGGCGGGGCCGCCTCCAGCAGCACCAGCGTCGCATCGCGCGCAAGCCGGTACGCCGCGGCGATCAGGATCGCCGCCACCGCGAAGCTCGCGAACGCGTCGACCGACACCGGTCCGCCGTACTTGATGACGATCGCCGCCACGAGCGCGGCGATCGATCCCAGCGCGTCCCCGAGCAAGTGGAGCCATGCCCCGCGCAGGTTGAGCGCGTGACCGTGGAGCTTCTTGGGAGCTTCGGCATCGTGGGCGTGATCGTGTCCGTGCCCGTGGTCGTGCAGCGCACCGTGCAGCAGCCACGCGCTGAGCCCATTCACCACGAGCGCAGCGGCCGCCACGATGAGCATGATCCCTGGGCGTGGATGCCCCGTCCCACCGAGCTCGGCGATCCCCTCGCGTACGATCTCGAACGTCGCGCCGAGGACGAGCAGCGAGTTGAAGATCGCGGCCACGGGCTCCGCCCGGCGCATGCCGAACGTGAACCGTGGAGTCGGCCTTCGAATGGCGATGCGCATCGCCAGGAGGCTCATCGACAGCGCCAGCACATCCATGAGGAGGTGAAGCGCGTCGGCCTCGAGCACGACGCTGCGCGCAGCGATCGCACCCGCGAGCTCGAACGCGAAGAACCCGGTGATGAGCGCGAGGACGAGCGCCAGCCGCTTGGCCTGCCGAGCCTCCCGCGCGGTGAACTTCCCGTGCGCGTGCGCGTGCGAGGGATGGTCCTCGTCGGTCGCTACCGCACCCCCGGCGTGCGAAGGCTCGTCGGTGTGCGCGTGCTCGTGCGCATGACCGTGAGCATCATGCGCGTGGTCGTGCGCGTGACCATCGCGCCGCGTGGAAGGCATCGGGTTACGCGGTCTATATGAGAACGTAGTCCTCGGCCACACTCGTCGTCGCGTTCTCGAGCACGCCCGAAGTCTCCTCGTCGCGCTTGATCGCGAGCATGTAGAGCCCTTGCAGGATCGCCGGATGGTCCCGGATCAGCGTGAGGAAATCCTCGCGCGGGAGGTGCAGAGTCACGGTCGGGTGCACGGCCACGACGTCGGCGTTCGCCTTGCGACGCAGCAACAGCGCGACCTCCCCGACCACTTCGCCGACGCCGAGCGTCGCGATCACGAACGGCTCCCCCGCCTCGTGCCCCACGACCGCGACCTCCCCGGACGCGATCAGGTGCAGCCCCTTGGCCTCTTCCCCCTCGGTGATGAGGCGGTCGCCCTTCTCGATCACGCAGGTCTCGAAGGTTTCGACGAGCGCGGGGCGCTCGGCGGGATCGACGGCGAGCAGCACCGGAGACGTGCGGACGAGGTTTGCCACCATGCGACGCCGGCAGTGCGCGGCCAGCTCCACGCCCACCTCGGGGCGGGTCTCCGCAACCTCCTCGAGCGCCTCTCTGCGGGCGACGAGCAGGATCGACGGGCGACAGGCGACGACGCTCGCGGCTCGCGGCGCCCGCGACAGGAGCGCCATCTCTCCGAACAGCGCGCCGTTCACGAGCCGCGCGAGCGTGATCGCCGGCGGAAGCTCGGTCGCTTCACCGTTCGACTGCGGGCCCGGCTCCTCCCCCAGCTCGTACGGATCGCGCCTGACCTCGAGCTCGCCGCGCGCGACGATGTACGCCTCGGCCCCTTCTTCGCCCTGCGTGATGACGAAGTGCCCCTGCGCGACGGTGATCATCTCGAACGCGCCGATCAGCGCGCGTAGCCCTTCCTTCTCGAGGTGCGAGAAGAGCGGGAGCGGCGCGACGAGCGGCGGCTCGGACTCTTCGAGCGCGTCGTACGCCTGCTTCGCTTCGTGGACGATCTGCGTCGCCTTCGACAGCAGCGCCGGCCCGGTGAGAAATGAGCTGAGCGGGTTGAACTCCTCGAACGTGGGGAGCGGCGGCGGCGGCGGCGCGGTCGCGTCCGTGAGCCGGGGCGAGCCGGCGCAGAACGCTTCGGCGATCGCGTCGAGGTGCGCGTCGATGGGCTGCTGCAGCGTGCGCAGATCTCCCACGGCGGCGACCGCGAGCGGAAGGTTCCCCGCGTCGATCGCCCGCTTCACGCCCAGCTCGAACCCTTCGACCGCTGCCTCCGTTCGCCCCGCATCGGCGAGCAAGCGTGACGTCAGGATGAGGGCGCTCGGCACCGACCCGTCTTGCGCCACGACGGCGGCGCTCCACCGCAACGCCGCGTCACGCTCGCCTGCGAGCATGAGCGTGAGCGCTCGGTCGAGCGGTGAATCGATGTTGTGCGCGCCCGGTAAGTCCGGGGGAGACGTCCGCATATCGAAGCCAAGGTTACACGAGGCGACGTGGGAAGTAAGGGGGGTGAGGCCGCCGCGAAAGCGCCCGCCGTCCGCGCACGCCGTGCCTCATTTTTCCGTGCACGCCGTTGTCGCACCCGCGCCCAGCGCCCGCTACTCGTCGCCGTCTTCGCGCTTCTCGCTCCGCTTGGTGATGAACGCCGTCATGGCGCTCGCCGTCGCGCTCACGAGCGGTACGACCTTCGCGTAGTCCATGCGCGTCGGGCCGATGACGCCGATGCTCCCCGCGGCGCGTCCGTGATCCTTGTACGCGGCGCCGATGATCGAGAGCTGCCCTCCCCCGAGCTCCCCCGCCTCGTGCCCGACGACCACCGTCGTCCCTTTCGCGGCGACGGTCGCGTCGAGCAGGCGGAGCAGCTGCTCGCGTTCGTCGAGCGCGTTCATCACGTGCTTCATCCCTTCGGCACCGGCGAAGTCGGGCTGGCCCAGGAGCTTCGATTGCCCCTCGATCACGACGTCGGCGCCGCCATGCTCGAGCGCCTCGCCGACCGCTGCTCCGCCGAGCGAGAACGCGCGCCGTCGCAGATCGTCGTGCTGGACCTGCTCGGTCGCGAGCCTCCGCGCGAACAGATCGCGAAGCTCGCCGAGGGTCCGCCCCTCGATGACGTCGTCGAGCAGGTTGTGCACGCGGAGCAGGTCGGGCTCGCCCACGTCGCCGCGGACGAACCGGTTCTGCACCGTCCCGTCGCTGAGCACGAGCACGGCGAGCAGCTCGCCCGGATGAATACGCACGAAACGGAGGTGCTTCAGCGTGAGCGACTCCGCGCGCGGCGTGACCACGACGGCGGCCGTCCCCGTGAGCTCGCTCAGGAGCTTGCCGCTCTCGCGCATCAAGTTCGAAGGGACCAGCGACTCGAAGCGCTCGCGGATCTGCGACAGGTCCTCGGGCGATAGATCGCGGGTGCGCATGAGGGCGTCGATGAACAGACGGAACGCCCGATCGGTGGGAATGCGGCCGGCGCTGGTGTGCGGCTGGCTGAGGTAGCCCCACTCCTCGAGGTCGGACAGCACGTTCCGGATGCTCGCCGGCGACAGATCGATGCCGTGCTTCTTCGAGAGCGTCCGCGACCCGACCGGCTCGCCGGTCGCGACGAACTCGGTGACGCAGGCGTAGAGGATGTGTCGGGCGCGTGCGGAGAGATCCGCCATGGCAGTCGCCACCAGTGTAGCACGCGCGGGGGTGGTCTCGGGCCGCGTCGCTCGGACTTTTGGCCTCGATCCGTGGCGAGGGGTACAGTCTCACGATGTCCGTGATGTCGTGGCGGACCGTCTCCTCGGTCGCGTGGGCAGCGCTCGCGGCGGCCTCGCTGGCGGGGTGCGCGTACCGGGGTCCCGCGAATCACGCCGAGCTCGCCTTCGCCGGAGTACCGGCGGCCATGCCGGATCCAAACGACGAGAAGGTCGATGCATCGACGACGCCCGCGTACCGCTACGCGCAGCTCGATCGCGAAGCGTGCGAGGCGGAGCTCGCGCGGAGGGCGATCCCGTTCACGCGCGTCGACGACGCCCGCGGCGTGCTGGCGCCGGTCCGCCTCGCGGGCCCGGTGGGTGGCGTCACCTACCGAACCGGACTCACCGCGAAGCAACGCGAGACATCTCCGAACGAGGTCTTCGACTGTCGCCTGGTGCTCGCTCTCGACGATTTCAGCGCCATCCTTCGCGCGCACGACGTGGCGGAGGTGATCCACATGAGCGGCTGGCGTCCCCCGCCGGCGAAGTCGTGGCCCTCGGGGAAGCTGGGAACGCGCCACGACGGCGCGCTGGCGATCGACGCCGGGTGGTTCGTCAAGAAGAGCGGGGCACGGCTCGACGTCGAGAAGGACTTCCACGGACGCATCGGCGCCAAGACGTGCGGCCCGGGCGCGGGCCCCGCTCCCGCCACGGCGGAGGCCATAGAGCTCCGCACGATCGTGTGCGAGGCGGCCGAAGCGCACCTCTTCCAGGTGGCGCTGACGCCCGACTACAACTGGCCTCACCGCAACCACTTCCACCTCGAAGTGACGCCGAAGGTGAAGTGGTTCCTCGTGCACTAGACGGAAGCGACTGCGCCGACGCGAACAGAATCGCTCGCGGAGTGAATCTTTCCGGCTCCTCGCGGCGGGCCAAAGAAAAAGGCGACCGCGCTGACGCGATCGCCTTTTCGAAGTCTCGCGACTTCCGT
>Ga0302320_10000428_pt1 | contig 99684 bp, 88 predicted proteins | sample Bog_T0_3_FD_202130 | JGI IMG/M metagenome (GOLD analysis project Ga0302320, IMG submission 202130) | Peat permafrost microbial communities from Stordalen Mire near Abisko, Sweden - Bog_T0_3 | ecosystem: Environmental > Terrestrial > Soil > Wetlands > Peat | place: Sweden: Abisko, Stordalen Mire... | reverse complement strand
ACACTGGTCAATTCCAAGTGGTAGTTGCCGCGGGTCAGTCTGAGTGCGACTACAAGTCTGCTTGGGGAATATCGCGGACACACTGGTCAATTCCAAGTGGTAGTTGCCGCGGTCTGTCTGAGTGCGACTGCAAGTCTGCTTGGGGAATATCGCGGACACACTGGTCAATTCCAAGTGGTAGTTGCCGCGGTCTGGTGGGCCGTACTAGACGAGTTTCTAACTTTAAAGGGCCAGTGGGCGGCGTAGGGTGCCCGTCTTGGACACCTTTCAAACCTTTGGACATTCTTCCTCGGGCTGATCGCCATGCAGAACGACAAGCCCGAGTTAGAACAAATAAGAGGCAATTTCCCGAACACGATCGAGATTGACACCAAATACTTGTGGCCCAGGGTGCATATAAAACCTGAGAATGCGGCTACGATTTAGAGCTCAGAACTTACCGTTAGCATCTTTGCCAAGGGCTCGATGGGATATTGGACCTCGGTCACCGCCTCGTCTCCGGGCGGGGTGTGGTAGATCTCGCGATAGGGGCCGTTCAGCCGACACTGTTGTTGGGCGAGCCATTCTTTGAGGACGATGTGGCAGGCCTGGAACTCGCTGAAGGGTCCCGTATGCGTCAGTGAGGCGACCTTTACGCTTGGCAGCGTTTGCCTTTTTATATCGCCTTGCTCCACTAGAGAGCCGGCAATGGGCACAGCCGCGTCGACGACCTCGTCGGTAACCATGTCAGGCGTGCTGGACCAAACAGCGAGGCAGGGGCCGGTCGGTGGGACGCCTTCGCGGTGTAGCGTTTCGTAGAGTCGGCCAAAGGCGGCGCCGAGAGTCGGCCCGACCTGATCGTTGGTTGGAATTTCGAGGTGGATGGCGGCGACGGTCGTCTCGGGGACCGTCAGGATAATTACATCTGATGTGGTCAAAGTCAGTAGTCCTTGAATGATTCGAATCCGCAGACCCAGTTGCGTGACCTTCTGCCGCTCCTTCTGAAACTGTCGCTCCGAGGCCTTTAGCTTCTTGACGAGCAGCCCCGGCATTTCCAGATCGCCGGCGCCCCTTATCTCACGCAGGGTGAAGCCGAGTTCCTGAAGCATGCCGATGCAGCAGAAATCGGCAAGTTGGTCGGGCCGATAGTGACGGTAGCCGGATTCGGGATCGACGAACGCCGGCGCGAGCAAACCCTGCTCGTCATAGAGCCGCAGCGTTGCCACCGAAGTTCCCGCCAATCGCGCAAAGTCTCCAATTCGAATCATCGATGCCATCTTCCAACTCTCCACCTAGTGGAGAGTCAATACCCAAATTCGACTAAGTTTCGGCATCGACGTCCATCGTAATTTCGAACCGGCTATCGGCCGACCTGAGAAGGCCTAGCCGGGACAACTTAGGATTTTGAAGCTGGAGGAGAGCATGATGGCCTTCTTGGACAGTTTTCAAACTTCAATCTCAGGGTGTGCCGTCCTTAGCTGGGCAAGGTCGCCCGCGTCCTTTGGGCGTCCGGATGCTTAATTAGTAGCAATATAATCTTCCAAGGGAAATGAAATTAACCGGTTAGTCCGCATGGACGCCTGGAAGTTGTGACTGGGCGGCTGACGCAAATTCAACTCCGTCGAGAAAATTCAGGAAGTCCAACTTCTCGTCGAATTCTGCCATTGGTTCCGGAGACCTGAGCAGGCTCGTCTGCAAACGCACGCCACAGAGGTAATCTGGCTCCAGGATTGAGCGAATGACAGACGTAGTTGAGATGTACAAAACCCGCGCGACGAGGGCGTTGAACTATTTTTTGAACACCGTCAGCTTCGTTCCGACGGACAAACTGACTTGGAGTCCGACTCCGACCGCGAAAAGCGCTTTGCAGATCGCCGCACATTGTGCAGGCTACAGCGTCCAATTCGCAGAGATCATCCGCATGGGCAATTTCCCTTGGACCCGCGAAGATTTTCGAGGTCAGGTCTACGCCAGGATTGCGAGCATCGAGACGCTGGAACAGGCCAATGCCATGCTGCGGCAAGGCATCGCGGATTCGATCGCGGCGCTCGACTCCGTAAAGCCCGAACAGATCGAATCGATGGTCGACGCGCCGCAAGGCCCGACCCCGTTCACCTTCTTCATGGGCCTTCCCGCGCTCCATCTCGAAGGTCACTCAACCCAGATCGACTATTTGCAGACGTGTTGGGACGATCAGGAAGTGCATGTTCCGGGCTGATTGATGCGTCTTGATTGTCGTTGCAAACGTCGAAGAAAGTCTTGAGTCTCGCGAGCCTATCGCAAAACCCTGCGGTTGGCCGCATTCTGTGAATCCGGTGTTTCGTCTTTCTATGGATGGTTCCGGGTGAAGCGCAATGATTCGTCGCAAGCGGGCAGATCCGGGGTTGTTCTATGCCTAGGAGGATATCTGCCAACCCAGAAAGGGTCTTTATAGCCGGTTCGACGACCCGGTGGAAGATTGGGACGCTCTTTCGGCCCCGAACCGCTCCGCTTTCAGCCAATAGCGCAACGTCGACCGACTGACCCGGCGGTGTTTCTCAATATCAACACCTTCGGATATTTAGAGAACATCGCCGACGACACGGCATTGACCGAGCGAAGTTTCCTATTAAACTTGCTTGCCGTCCAGGACAGTTTTCAAACTTTTCCCCGTGATTCGGAGTTCCTGTGCGATTTGAGAGTGAGTGTCGATCCGGGGAGCGTAGAATAAGATGTGGCAAAGCTTACCGAGGCGAACGGCTATATCCGTACGAAAGCGCAGCGTAAGGATGCTATAGCGCGGAGCGTGATCTCCAGTTCAGCCTGCGAGGGTGTCACGGTTCGGCGTACGGATCTTCCGCTAAACGGACGGAGGTCTCAAGAGCCTTCCTCACCAGCGCCTCCAAAGGGCTAAAGTCCATGGCGAGGCCACGCCGAAGGGCCCTGAAGTACAACTCCCGACGCTTGACGGGATGCCAGTCGAAACCCCACTCCAGCGGGGGGTAGCCTGCTTGAAGTGCCATCAGGTCTGCCACCCAACGGGAGAGCCGTCCGTTTCCTTCGCGGAACGGATGGACGAGCACAAGCTCAGCTTGGACGCGTGCGATGGCGGCGACGAGCCTGTCGAGCGCCATTCCCTCACAAGGCGTATACGCGGCAAGGGCTTGATACAACTCGCCAAGGCCACCCTCCATGTACGCGGCAGGCGCAAAGCGTACGTTGTCTTTCGACAGATCGACGGTTGTCGCGTGTGCAACGGGGTGATGATCAGGTCGAAGTAAATCTTACTGCGCCGTTTTGAGTCCTTTTATGGACACACTGGAGGCTTCGTTCTAGCGTATTTTGCGGTTTGTGTTTTGATCGAAGATTCGATCTTTTGACGCTAGCGAATAGTGCGTCGCGGCTTGGCTGGAATTCACGGCAAAAAACTATAAATCTCTCACAGCGGAAACCTATGGAATACGCACAGCATAAAAGTATAATAATTGCACAGCAAAAAACTATGGTTTTAGCACAGCAGAAAAGTATAATAATCGCACGGCGCTAAACTATAAAATCCGCGCATCACTCCTTCGCAGTGGTTCCTTCCATTCTCCTCTCGGATAAACGCACATGGCAAATCCAAACGAAAAACTAGCAGAAGCACTGGAAAAACTGAGCCAGGCAGAGGAGAATGGAATCGTCAGGCATGACTCGATATCTCGAACATACCGCGAGCGGCTGATTCGTCAAGGATTCCTGGGAGAAATAATCAATGGGTGGTATCACATTGCGGACCCCGCAACTCGCACAGGTGAGACCACATGGTTCGCATTCTACTGGGAGTTCATCCATCAGTATCTGGAATCGAGATTTGAAGGCAACTACTGCCTGGCCACCGAAGCATCACTCTTCCTTCATAGCCGCGCAACAAATATCCCAAAACAGCTTATAGCCATAACTAAGGCAAGCGGTACCATGACACTCAAGCTCCCTGGAGGGTTGTCGTTGATGGTTTATCGAGATGAACCAGGATATCCAGAGGCAATGGATCGAATCCGAGACCTTAACGTATTACGACTTCCAGTGGCTCTAGTGAGAGCATCGGAGGGCTTCTTCCGAAATCAGCCCGAAGAAGCATCCATTGTTTTGGCGACAGTTCAAGATTCGTCACCCATCCTCGCGATTCTCCTTGACCAGGGAAAAAGCACGGTCGCAGGGAGGCTGGCAGGTGCCTTTCGGGCAAACCATCAAGCCGAGATCGCGGACGATATTGTATCGACGATGCGTCGGGCTGAATACGATGTCCGAGAGAAAAATCCATTTGAGCGCCCCATCCCTCGAATTACCTCCAGTCGCAACCCATCGCCCTATGAAGTTCGAATCCGCTCGATGTGGGCCAGGATGCGCGAAGATGTATTGCTGGCTCTGCCGCCTGCACCAGGGCTACCTTCCAATCCAAAGGCGTTCCTGCAAGAAATCCAAGATCTATACGCTAACGATGCGTACAACTCCCTATCGATAGAGGGATACAGGGTTACCCCTGAGTTAATTGAACGTGTTCGAAGCGAAAACTGGAACCCAGACGGTGATGAAAAGGATCGCGAATCCCGCGATGCTCTGGCAGCAAGAGGGTATTTCGAGGCTTTTGAGGAGGTTCAAAAGTCCGTTAGTCGTCTCATCCAAGGGACAAGCGCCAGCATTGTTAGAAGGGCTCATCGAGAATGGTACCAAGCGCTCTTCGCGCCATCAATCGCCGCAGGCATCCTCAAGCCATCTGACCTCGCTGGCTACCGCAACCATCAGGTCTTCATAAAGGGATCGATGCACGTTCCGCTTCCTGCGGAGGCGCTGATGAATGCAATGACGACGCTATTCAACCTAATTGACGAAGAGCCTGAAGCATCGGTTAGAGCCGTCCTGGGTCATTTTATTTTCGTGTATGTTCACCCCTACGGGGACGGAAATGGCCGTCTTGGACGGTTCTTGATGAACGCAATGCTTGCCAGTGGAGGCTACGCTTGGACCGTGATTCGACTGGCAACACGAAAGGCATACATGGCTGCGCTTGAGTCCGCCTCCGTCAATGGCGACATAAGGCCATTTGCTGATTTCGTGGCATCTGAGATACCCGCTAGTAAGCAAATTTCAACGTAACGTTTTATTTCGCGATTGGAATCTATCGATCCACGTATTGCTCATATCAGCTTCAGTGGCTTCGTTTCCCAGACCCTTTCGATGACAAGAATTTCACCCTCATCCGCATCGGCTGAATCAGGCTGAAACCCAGGGTTCTTGAGCGGAGATGGAGACTGAGACTCCAGAAACTCTGAAATGACTTCGAAGTTTTCCTTCAGCTTCGCTCTTGAAGCACCAGCATCGTCCAGCGAGTCCGGCTGCGTCAAACCCCTGAACTCCTAGAACACAAATTCCTAACAAAAGTCGAATCGAGTGAAACCACGATGGAGATCCTGAATAACCAATGATCGTTGACACCGACGACGGGCAATGACCTATGTGTGTATGGATTCATCGGTTAAAGCACCGCACGACCCAAAGTGTTGACTTCGGGCTCTGCGAGCCGGTCCGCTCATCTTTTGGCAGTCCGTGACCCATGGACGCAAGCCTACCGTTTCCAAATCTTAGAAGACGCAACGAGCAGCTGCCCGTCTTGGACAGTTTTCAAACCTTTGCGCCTTCTTCATCGTCCGTCAGATCTTTGAGCAGAGCGATGATTACAATTCGGAACGGCGGCACGATTACCGAGGCAGTCTCCCAAACGCGATCCAGATTGACCCCGAAATACTGGTGAATCAGCTTATCGCGCATTCCGGTGATTTGCCGCCAAGGTTGTTCGCTTGCCTTGGCCTTGGTCTCGATCGTGAGGTTCTTGCTTGCTTCGCCGATGATCTCCAAGTTTCGAATGACGGCATCCTGTGCCATCTCGCTTGCGAAAAAGCTTGCTTTACCTTCCGCGATATACGTTGCGACTTTGTCGCATGCTTTGGCGATGTCTGTGAGAAACAGCCTATCCCTTTTCACAAGTGCCGTGCCTCGGCAAGAATTGCTCGCTCAAGCAGTGGATGTATGCCTCCTTCCTCGACGACATCGACCGAGATGCCCAACTCATCCTCTAGAACCTGTTCAAAGCCGATCACGTCAAGTAAGGTGCTGCCTGGCTTCATCTTGACGAGGACATCTAAATCACTTCCTTCCTTGGAAGTTCCCCTCGCAACAGAGCCAAATATCCTAAAGTCCGTCACACCAAACTTTTCGGCGGCAATGTCAATCAGATGTTTGGATGCCTTCAGTTTGTCGATCGTTGGAGTCATCACATTCACCCGAAAGGCGTCGAACACAAACACGTTACAGCCTTCTTGGACATTTTTCAAACCTTGAAGGTAAGCAGTAGGCCGATTATACGTCGTACACGCATAAGTCAAGGTGGTTTCACCAGCCCGATTGGTCGGAGATCCGGTGGTAATGCCCGAAGAGCCTCCGCCACAGGCTTCTTTGGCAGGGTCAAAGGTAGAATGCCATTTTTATCTATTCGGGTTCGGGAAGCGTGCTCACGCAGCGAACACCTCCCGGAAGTGCCAGTCTAACATCTCGCGGTTGGGGCAGGTCGCCGGATCGTTTGGCAGCGACCTCAGCTGTTCCAAGTCATGGCGGTAGTAGACCACACCGTTATGATACAGGTCCCTTATACGTGGGCTTACCCGAATGCGGTAGTCAGGGTCGACCGAGATTAGTCCTCGATCGTAAAGGATGTGCATGTCGGCTCTCAAGGCAAGTCCGTTATCTAGACGATGTTCTCCACCCAGAGAGATCGGACGTATGTGAGCGGCTTCGATAACCGGAGCTGTCGATTCACCGGTAACGCAGCACCGTCCACCATAATTCTCGAGCGTCATAACCCGGAAAAGGCCCTGTCCAAGCCGACGCTTGGCTAGAATCGGGACTCCATCAGTTGGTCCGTAAGGAGATTGTAATTCTCGAACGGCCAAGTCCATAACGGCTTGAGGTTCATCGTTGTGCAGCCTTGCTCGAACCTCGTCCCAAAGTGTCGCACCAAAGACGTTTGAGGTCGAATAGACCATTCCCTGCATGATGTTGCTCGGCCAGTCTGTTGGAGTGTCGATCCAATCCGGCTCATTGAAGAAAGTGGGCTCAGTAAGGATAATACAGCCGATCTCGCGGTCAAGGACCGAGGTAGGCGCTTCCTTGGACAGTCTGCCGAGACTTCGTACGAATGCTTCGTAACTTGGCGCCCCGTTCTCGATTCCAAACGCGTCCCAAGCCATCGGCACCGGGAGTTTGCGAAACGCTGCGAAGTATGCGACTCCGACAATGACGTCTTTCGGTTTCTTTAGCTTGAATAGGAATGGAGCGCCGGTGGGGATCGCTCGAAATCGCGACTGGTCCCGGGGACGCCAGAAGTTGACCTCGTCAAAATCGTGAGACGCTAAGAACTGGAACCAATTCTCATCCGTGATCCCGACATAGAAATCCATTTGCCTATCGGCAGATTCTACCAAGCTACATTGAACTAGAAGGGAATAGTTTTCGTTGGCTGACCTACAGCGGTTGACCTAGGACAAGCTAGAAAGCGTGGCTGGCCAACTGAGATACAGTTCGAACCGTTGTTGCCATCGACGCCTAATAGTTCCACAACGGTTATCATGCCGGATGTGCCCCCGCAACGGCGAGAATCGAAAGAAGCGACTCCGCTGGGAAGTCCTTGGCCAGCGCAAACTGAAGCGAAGTACATGGTCTCATCGGTCTGCTCCTTTCGGTCATATCCGTCGCAGGCCGAACGTATTAAGAACTGCCATCTTCGTCTGAGTTCTACGAAACGGGCTGATTCATCCCGCTCATCCCGCTCATCGCGATTGAGCCTAGGGCAATCGGATTTCGGCAACCAAGCTATAAAGTATATGGTGAGCGTACAACTGACAATCATTATGGAGAAGGGCGAGGACGGATTCTGGGTTGCGACAATACCTGAGGTCCCTGGCGCATTTTCGCAGGGCAAGACAAAGGCAGATGCTCGACGAAATGTGCTTTCCGCAATGGAAGAACTCATGTCGGCACGACGCGAATTGGCTGCACGATGTCAGCCTTTTGGATAACTCACTGATCGACCCCAACTTAGTCCATGGACCTAAGCAGGTCACCGACATTTACTTACTTGCGCTGGCCGTCAAGCATAACGGGCGTCTCGTCGCACTGGATCGCGCGATCCCATTGAATGGCGTACTTGGTGCGGAGCCCCGGCACCTGGTTCTCCTCTAATACGTGGCTGGCCGTCCTGGACAGTTTTCAAACTCTTCCGTATGATCACTGAGATGCAAGACCGTTTGGGCCCTTCTCAACAAAAGCAGGCTGACACTATATTCAGCATCCCTCTCTTCGTCGCGAAAAGTTACGCCAAGATCTTCACAGTGGTTGGACACTTTCCATGGACGGACGATGTTAGGCTTTGTGTAATGAAGACCTGGAAGCACGTACTAGCTTGTGGACTGCTAGTGCTATCCGTTCTAGGCTTGATCGTAGAGAGCCGCAAGGGCCTGCAACAATCCAGCGACTACTTTGGAGCTATTTACGTCAGCAATTTGGCGTCATATCTTTTGCCCTTGGTGTTACTCGGCTCCGGGTGCATGATGTTATTCGGGTTAGTTCGGTTGTTGAAGCGAAGCCTAGTCAGCGTGATCCTTCTCTCAGTCGGCGCGGCTTGCGGGTGGTTCGGCTTTGGAGAACTCTTTTCAGTGTCGGAGGCGTACCAAGACGTTGGACGCTACGTTGCCAAGGGTGGCCGGGAATATCATCTCTTGTCTGATGGCTTTGGTGTCCGTATTGGCAAGAAGGTTACGGATTCACCGCTGGGTACCTGGTATCAAGTCGTCGCCGTGGGCCCCGGATCGTACAATTCGAAACACCTGAAGCTGTCTAAGCCCTTTCTAGGGGAGAACGCCCTTGCACCGACGATTGATGAAGTCTTGGTGGGCATCAGTGGAGGAGACGTTTTTGTCGGATTCGATCCAATCAAAGGTGTCGCATATGGACAAACGGACATCAATGGAGGAGAACTAGCAAGCAGAGAGACGAGCATCGAACGGTTGGAAGGTAAGAAATTAGCAGGTGTTGATGTGACGCTGCAGAGAGCCGATGTCCCGTAAAGTTAGTCACCGCACTGCCCACCTCGACCGACCGGCAAATCCCCTTGGTGCCTATACTTGAACGTTCTCCAAATTGCTGCCCGTGTTGGACTGGATTAGAACTCCGTCCCGATCTTGACTTCCACCGTGTCATTGTGCGCGAAACCGCCCCGCACATTCAAGAAAGGGCAGACCAGTGGCAGCGGCGAACACCCGCCGCACGTTCCCTACGGACAAAATACGATCCCTCCCCGAAAATGGAACCTGGATTTGTAAGATCTCCTTACACCGGACCGAACCGCTCTCGCCGTCTCTCTACGGAGGAGGAGGCTTCGCCGGCCCCAAGCCCGATTGCTCAATCTCGGCGGCGCGTTTGGCCCGCATCGCCTCGGTGGCTGCTCGAAAGTCGCTTGGGAGGTTGTCGTACCCGTCGACGAACCCTGGCAGGTAGACCGACTCACGGAGAGTCCACGCCTGCGTGATCCCCGGCGCATACTCCGCGGTCAATTCGAAACGGTGGACGTGGCCAAGTCGGAGGCGGTTGTACGAAGCCAGGGTCTGCGGATTCGCGGCAAGGGCTTGGCCGAGCCAGTCCGCCGAGAATCCAGCCCGCCACCCCGCGACATCTTCATTGCCCTGCCGCCTCACCGGAACGATCGCGGTCTCGTTCGTTTCGTTGGTAATCCGAAGCAGGCCGCTGGGCGGCAGCCTGTCTGGAAAAACATCGGTCGGCTCGAAAGATTGGTGCGACTCATCGTCGAAGGAATGGACATAGAAGTCCTCGGTCAGTCGGTTCTGGGTGGCTGGACTCAGGTCGCCGACGCGGACCTCTCCCTTCCGCATCAAGTTGCGCAGATCGGGCGAGATCGAAGCGTAGAGTCGAAGCGCATCCGGGCAATTCGCACCGCTCGTGATCGTGTACCCGCATCGTCCGTCCGTCGACTCCAGCGCATCCGCATAGAACCGGTCCCATTCAAATAGAATGTAGGGCGACGTACTATCCAGCGCGTAGGCCGCGGCATCGTCCAGGCTTAGCCCGTCGGTCTGGACGACGTCCGCGAACAGCCGCTTCGCAGCCGCCCGATCGATTCGATTGAGCCGCGTGTTGCCGAAATCCTTTGGCGAGACCACGACCCATCCCGGCATGGCGCGAACCTCGCCCCACTCGCCGAACGCTTGTCCAATATCGGCCGGATCGATAGACGGGGGCGCGAGGGGAAACGCGTTGTCGTCCAGGTTGGCCACCAGATCCGCGTCTCGCTGCTCCGCCGCTCGCACGAACAGTCGTCCGAGCACTTCGAGTGGATCATGGGCCACCGGATCGTCGAGCCGTTCCCGGAAGCGCGCCAGACTGGCGGTCGTCGTCCGGGGTTTTCCTCGAACTTTGCCCGTCACGAACTTCAGAAACTCCCCGTCTTCGGGCGAAGGAACGATTTTCGGGGCCAGTTTTGCCCCGGCGGCGTGCCGAGGAGGGACGCATCCGCTCCCTCATCGGCGACGGCACTTTCATCCGCTTCCTTCAGAACGTGGCCCGCTGTGTCAACGATCAACAAGGTATAGACAATTTTGCAATCCGGGGGGTCTGGGCTAGACCGCACTGCGAAGTCGATTTTGTAGTCGTCCGGTAGGGGCTTGGACGACAAGAGCATTTCCCCCGGCATGTCGTATTTCTTGGCGAAGTCTGCGACCGTAGGCGCCACATATTGGTCGATCAGGCTTTGGTTGGCTCGGAACCGGCTGAGCGGCCCCTCCGTGCTCGACGGAAACGGCGTCTGCATCTGGTTCGGCGCGTCGGAGAAGACCAGCCGCTGCTCGGGCGGTAAGTCGACGTATGCGGCGAGCGGAAGCGCTTTGATCAGTTCGTGGAGGAGCACGTCCTTCGGGTCGTCGTCGAACGGCGGAGTCGCCATGGTCTCCGGAAGCTGGTCGAGCGTGGACGCCTTCACCATGTCTTCTCGGAACTGCTTGGCGAACTTGGCCACTTCGTCGACGTTGAGCCGCTTCGGCGGTTTGTCGTCCTTCCACTGGGTAATCATAGCGGCGATTGCTTTGGCGTGCTTCGCGCGGCTTAGATCGAAATCGTGTTTGGCCGCCCACTTAGCGGGGGCAAGAATATGCTCGTCGCCCGATCGCCGCCATTCGCCGCCGGCCGCCTCCGCGAGGTGAGCCAACAGATCGGCGGCGGGCACGTTCACTACTCGCAGGCAGAACACCTCGCGAGCGAGCGTCGGGTCGGCGCTCAGGCGCATGCCGAGCTGTCTTCCGACCGCCTCCAGCACGACGGGCGCCCGCGCCGCAGGGATGGCGAGCGTCACCGTCGGCGTCGAAAGGGCGATGGCAAGTATGGCCGCGAACATGTTTTCACCTTCATTTTGTCACCGTCCAATCGACCACGGTTTTGGTGGAACGGGACGGAGCTACCGCATGTCCGATACTGAATGCGCTGAACTGCGTTGCAACCGCCGCGATGGCCGGTGGGGCAAAAACGGATCTGACGGCTGACACACTCGGTGCGGACGCCTGTTGCGCTCTGGAGTTCACTAGCGATGACCGCGGTTATAGTCCTCAGGTTCCCAGGTTAAGAAGGTGTGGCTGGCCGTCTAGGATTCGAACCTGAGCTCGACGACGGCTGCAGTTAGCTCGCCATCTCGGGTTGCCCCACGAATGGCATCGAGGCCAGCCCTTGACTTTGGCGATCAAGGGCGTTATCAAGGACTTCCCGCGTGACAATTGACGTGGGAAGTCATGCTATGGGAGATGGAGGCAAGGCACATGACTGTTCCAAAAGGCTTAGAAAACATTCTGAACATCGATCCTCAAATAATGCACGGGAAGCTGTGCTTTGCAGGAACACGCGTCCCCCTGACCATTTTTCTCGACAACCTCAAAGACGGCATGGGGGTTGATGAGTTTCTGATCAACTACCCAAGCATCAAGAAAGACCAGGCCCAGGCCGTTCTGGAGTTGGAAAACTGCGCCCTTCGACAGGCCGCGGGCCTTCAGCTTGTCGGATAATGCGTGTTCTTCTTGACGAAAATTTCCCCGTCCCGTTGGTCAATGACTTCATAGGGCATGATGCGCCCATGTCATCTCCCTCGGTTGGGCCGGAACCCTGAATGTGGAGTTGCTGGCCAAAGCGGAATCCGCTGGCTTTGAAGTCCTGGTCACGTTTGACGACGACATCCCCAAAGACCACAACATCAGCGAGCGGCACATTGCCATTTATGTGGTCCAGCCCGAAGGGCAAGGCGTGCCGAACACGCGCGCCCTCATCGGTGAAATCTTGGTTGCTCTCAAATCGTGCTACCCGGGGCAAGTAATGACCTTCACAAACCGATCCAGAAAGCGGCCAGCGTGACCGCAACCGACATTTCAGAATTCCCAGCAATGGCCGCGCGCAGCGGAGACTTTGGACGCTCTCGACGGTCACCGGCAGCGCCAGACCTTCGCCTTTTGGCCTTGCGTTTCGACAAGTGCCCTCACCCACCCTCGAAGAAAATCAACTTTACGCCGAACCATAACAAGTGATCGTAGTTTGGCTGCGATTGAGGAAACAATCGAACTGCTTGACTTTCTCAATGCAGATCTGCGCCACCAGTCTATTGCCGCCTTTGGAGCCCGATACAGTTGGAAAATCGCACCATCCTACAATGCGATCAGCAAAGGGTGGAGTGAGGGTAATGGGTGCTCGTGAGTCAGGGTAATGTGCTCCTAGGTCAGGAGATGGGGGTGCCCCCACGAATGGTGTTGAGCCGCAGACCCCAGCATTCCTAGACCGGATTATCGCGGACGCGCTGGCCAAAACCAAATAGCCGTCGCCGCGGTCTGGTGGGCCCAGCTAGATTCGAACTAGCGACCTCACCCTTATCAGGGGTGCGCTCTAACCAACTGAGCTATGAGCCCGAAGCAGGGAATCAGGATACCTTCTACGGGTTGGAGGTTGCAACTCGCACAACACGGTAGGCTGACTTTGATGGACCAAAATGAAACCCGGACGACGCGTCGAATGCTGGGATGCATGATTGGAGGAGTGATCGCTTTCTGGGTCATTGGGGGTTCGATCGCTTACGTTGTTCGACACAACGCCGACGTTGCGGAACGGGCGGCAGCGGCAAAAGAAGCTGCAGCCCAACGAAAGGAGCCGAGGTCCCCAAATCGCTAACGAAAGGCAGAACACCGGATCGGATCCTGCATCTGCCAGAAGGCGATTTGCAAACCTCGACGCCGTCGCTCCCCTAAGAAGCGAGGCATCCAAGCTGGGAGCCCAATCCCGCATTCAAAACAGAATCACGTTGAGACGACTGGGGCAGCCAGCCAAGGCTCAGCTTACGACTCTCAGATTGATGCCGATCTGGGTTCCTCCGTTGGCGGTCAGGGTGCCCGAGACAGACGTGTTCGTCAAGGTTAGCGAACCAATCGCGGTGCCCAACGACAAGCCGCTTAACGGGGCGAGAGAGATATTGCAGGAGCCTTGGCTTGTGATGATCCCGGTTACGATGGCTGTTTCGACCACTCCCTTGACGGTCAGAATCATCGTCCCGGTTACCTTTCCTAGCGGGTCCACCGCAAAGGCAAAGGGACCTGTCTTGCCGGTTGAGGCGACCGTGTCGGTTCCCACATAGTCGCCCGCGAATAGATTGCCTCCCGTCTGGGCAACGGTCGGATTCCCTAAGAGCACGATATAGGTGGTTGAGTTGTTCGTCGCATTGGTGAGAGTTGCGTATATCGTGCTGGCGGCTGGAGCACTAAACGTGCCGACCAAGTTCGAACTAAGATTGGAGCCGGTGATATTGCTCATACTCGCAACGCCCTTACTGCTGATCGTCCCGTTAATCGATGAGCTTTGGATATTGGTGACGGAACTGCCAGCAACCGCTCCGGTATTGGTAATGGTTAGGTTAACCGAACTGACATTTCCAGAGGAATCCACCGCTCGCCCCACATAGGTCGCGGCGTACGGGTTGTTTCCGGCGGATCCGATTTGATCTCCTCCGCACCCGGTCAGAAGCAATCCGACCGCGCCACAGAAAAGTGCGGCGCCACAAATTCGAGATAATCGATTAAACATTTTGATCCCCATTCCTCAAAAGAAGTCCATCAGCGGTGAGCCCACGCATTTGCGAACCTTGCAAAGCAGTAAGAAGCGATCCTTAGACTGGACTCGCCGTGTGAGGTTCGCGCGTTTATCTCAGGGAGGCGTCAATATCTGACTTTCTTGACTGCCACCTTAATCAATTTCTGGATGCAAAGACCGGTAAACGCAGTAAACTCTTGAGGCGGCTGCAACCGAAGCCAAACTGGCCCATTCTTGTTGGGTCGATATCGAGACTTACGTGTTTGGTTCTTTTTGGTCCTTCACCGAAAACCAAACGATTAGAATTTGGTAAGAAACCACCCCTTTCGACTTGCTGAGCCTTGGCAGTGGCTTCAAAATCATCTATAATATCGCTGGCCAGAGGCCATTTGGTATGTTATGGTCTCACAGGTCAACTCAACCCACCGAATGGCTAGCAAAATCGAGTCCCCGTTGATCGCAGCGATCACCGCTAAAATAGCGGCCAGAATCGACGACGGGTCGTTGCCGCCGGGACAAGCGCTGCCAAGTGAACGCGATCTCTCAGCCGGTTTCGGGGCAAGCAGAGGCGTCATACGAGCCGCGATCAAAGATCTGGCATCGAGAGGACTGATCGAGGTTAAACCTCGCTGTCGTCCCGCCGTTATCTCCAAACCTCGCCAGCCCGGTTTCACCACGACGGGAAAACGCCATATCGGCATTTGGCTTTGGCCCCATAGCGGCGACTATGCCGCCGCATCGATCCTAAAAGGGATTCAGAGCGCGGACCTGGGCCAAGACGTAAACCTTGTCGTCGCTAACGCAGTCGGCGGCGATTGGGATTCCATTTTCGATTCGGAGGCGAAGTTCCTGCGTTCGATCGCCGAGGACCCACAAGGTGCGGGCGTCATCATCTGGTACTTAGGGGGCGAGCACAACCTGAGCGCTCTCCAAGCACTCCAAAACGAGGGAGTTCCTGTCGTCTTCGTGGACCGTCTTCCGCCAACGGATTTGGCGGCAGACTTTGTCGGTACCCACAACGAAGGAGCGGCTCAGAGATCGGTTGAGCACCTAATCGAACTTGGACACCGAAATATCGCTCTCATTAGTAACATTGAACCCGTTTCAAGTGTTCGAGAGCGAGAAGCAGGCTATATGCGGGCTTTGCGAGACGCGGGGATCGCGATTCGAGACGAATACATCCTCCGTGATCTGGTGGATGGTCCCGAAGGAGTTGATTCAGCTCTCGCTGCCTGCCTTAGCTTGGACGAGCCCCCGACCGCAATATTCGCGGTCAATGACCATATTGCACTACAGGTTTGCGACGCGCTTCGCGATCGCAAAATATCCATTCCTCATCATATGTCGGTCATCGGATTCGACGGACTTTTACGCTGGGTGCCCGGAGGCGGGTACCTCACTACCTCACTTCAAGATTTCGAGCGGATCGGACGGTTGGCCGCAGAGATGGTGATACAACGCATGACTTCCACAAGGTCAAAAGCCTACCGGCATGTCTTGCTAGACGCACCACTACTTGACCGCGGCTCTACTGCCCCACCGCCCGCACGAATTCGACCCATGCATCGAGACCTTCCACAATAGGAGATACGTCAATGACTCATCAAAAGCGAAGGGGCTTTACCCTCATTGAACTACTTGTCGTCATCGCAATCATCGCGATTTTGGCGGCCATTCTTTTCCCCGTTTTCGCGCAGGCGAAACGGGCTGCCAAAGGATCCGTTGCTATCAGCGATGCAAAGCAGATGGCACTCGGCCAAATCATGTATGCAGGCGATAACGACGACTTCTTCTCGCCGACCGTCGAATTCCCCGGCGCTCCAAATGCGGGCGACATGTATCCATGGAGCTTCCTCCAGCAGCCATACATGAAGTCTTGGGGTGTTCTCCTCGACCCAACCGGACCGACGATTTCACTGAATTCGACGGATGCCGGTGGTGGCTATGCTGCCTTTTCACTATACGGCCTCTGGGGAATGCCGCCTGAGCGAATTACCGTCGCAAAGACGACAAGCCCTGCAGACTGGACATTCGGACAGCAAGCAGCCGGCGCAGCAATGACCGGCGGTCAGCTGTGGTACTACGATGGTATCGGCGGCGTTGCCAGTTGGGGCGGAGACTGGGCATCGTACGGATACGTGAAGTCCACGACATCGAACCCAGGCGCCGGCAATGTTGCTTCGCTTTCGAGCACGGCAGTTGCAAACCCAGCCGATCAGGTCATGATCGCCCAGTCCGGCACATGGGACTTTATGTGGTCGATGAGCAACGGCAACGGCGACTTTGGCAACCACAACGACACTCCTGACAACTTCGACCTGTACTACAGCGGCTGCGGTTCAAACGCATACGGCTGTAACTCGACGATTTGCGGCCCAATCGCTCGCCAGAGAGATAACGACGGCATTAGCGTCGGGTTCGTGCCTTGGCCCAGCGGAAACGTTGCCGCCCAGCCACTTCCAACCGGTTTGACCGCTTGGGCAGGAACTGACGGCCACGTTAAAGCGACACCCTGGAAGCAGTTGATGGGTGCTACCATCCCGATTAACGGGGGCGCCAATCGGGCGCTGAAGGCCTTCTGGCCATTAGGGCAGTAATGAAAATAATCCTGGTTACGATCATTGCAGTTGGCTGTTGCATAACAGTCCTTGGATGCGGTCCTTCGACACCCGATGAGGCGACGCTTCACAAGGAACTTGGCGGACCGCCCAAGCGACCAAAGTCGCGGGGCGTAGGTCAGGCGAAGATGGATGCAGCCGCCGGCGCCACCACCCCTGCTGCGACCGGCAACTAGCCTTTCGTTCACCGGGAATACGACTGGAAGGCTCCCGCTTGAATAAGCGGGGGCCTTCTTTGCGACTGAGAGACCACAAAATGAGAAATCAAGGTGGTCCTTACCCGTCCGACTGCTGGCTTACCTGGGCTCGTCGCCGCATGCCCACAAATCGGTCAGGTCGCCTAGCCATGGCGCAAAACGCTTCCATCTACCGATCGAAGAGCTATACACGGGCTGACGCACTTGCCAGAAGCTAGGGGTCCTCACCTGGCGCCCATTCTTTTCGGGAGCCAGGCAAGATTCGTTCCATTCTAACTCCAAGAACTCGACCATGCGCTTGGTTGTTGTCTCTCGGTCTTCGACCAGGTTCTCGTAATCCACCTCCATAAACCGATCCCTGGGCAACACAGACCGCCAGTGTCCCATCAGCCGTAAATACTGGCGGTAAGCGTGGGCAATCCACTGAGGGTTATTAGCAAACGGCGGTGGGTTCGGAAAGGGTGTGACGTAGATCGAAAAGCAGTTATCGATTGGCTGGCGGCGGCAGTGGATGATCCGCGCTTGAGGAAAAGCGGCATGAAGAGCGCCAAGAATCATGTAGTTCTGCGGTAGCTTGTCGCAAACTCGGGATTTGTTCGGGCACGCCCGTTCCAGAGTCGTCAAGTATTCGGACGCAAGGCGGCCAATCTGTTCATCGCTTCGATGGCTTCGGAATGCTTGGTCAAGCGCTGCACCGTTCTGCAACCAAAATGGCAACTCCCCCGCACCACCGAACTCGGGATGGCAGGAAAGTACCTGCTCGACGAGTGAGGTACCCGAGCGCATCATCCCGATTACAAAGACCGGTGCTTCGGTAAGTTGCGTTTGCCGCCTCGATGAAGAAAGCATAGCCGCAGAATAGTGCGATATTATGTCTTCAACCTGACGGGTATGCGCCTGAGCATCAAATGTATCGCCCGAATTGGCACGACGTTCCGTGGCCAGACGATTTGCCTCGAAGTAGTGATTCATAGCGTCTTCGTAATGGCACAGGTCTTCAGTGGCCTTTCCCAAGGCAAATTGGACCGAAGACGCATCCTCAGATCGAATTGTCGGCGATTGGGACATCGTCAAGAGGCGCTCGACAATTCCCTGATCCTTGGTCGTGATATGGGTTCCAAACACATATTTGCATGCGAACTCTGGCTGATCGGGCTCCAATGAAGCCCCTCTTAGAATGTTCTCACGAGCTTCCTGGAATCGTCCGAGTTGCTGCTGCAGGACCGCCAAGGCATTGTAAGCGGCGGCGAATCTCGGCTGTATGTTGATCGCCCTGGCCAAGCAAGTTTCGGCTTCGGCCGTGCTTCCCTCCTTCAGCAGAGCGCGCGATAACTGCACCAGGTACATGGCGGAATTGGGGTCCATCGCGACCGCCTTTCGGAACATCTCGACCGCTTTGTGCGCTTCGTTAGACTCGAAGTAATGGTTCCCTAGGTACGCAAGAGGCTGAGGTAGTTGCGGCGCCAGCTTCACCGCTCGCAAGAGACACTGTTTCGCGGCCAGGGCATCTCCCTTCTTATCAAGGGCGTGCCCCAAATTACAGAGAACGGATACTGCGTTTGGGTCCAATTCCAGAGTTCGCCTGAATGCGGCGATCGCCTCGTCCAGTTTGCCCAACTGAAAGGCTCCCGCACCCAGACAGTTCAACAAGACAGGGTCAGGCCAACCGCGACCAGCCGCCAATTCGAGATGAGGAAACGCCTCCGAAATTCGCCCCAGGCGATATAAAACGATGCCTAGAGCTGCCGAAGCCTCCGTACAGTCTGGTTGCCGAGAAAGGACATCCGCGTAAATTTGAACCGCATTTTCGGCTCGCCCCTGTTGCAGATTCAACGCCCCTTGAAAGAGCAGCGCAGGCACGAACCCGGGCTCCCTATCCACTATCTGCTCGCAGTAGGCAAACGCCTCGTCAAACCGCCCCCGTTGGCGCGCCACCGTCGCCGCCTGCATCAATTCTTCGCGTGTTCTGCGCATGGCTGCTCTGCGATTCGGAAACTCATGAGGTCGTTCAAGTATACAAGCCAGATACGATCCCGTATGTTCCCAAGGAGAATTGCTAATAGCCCGTGTAAACGACGGTTCCGCTATCGATTAAACGTGGAGATATCGCGCACCAAAGTATCAAGCCCCCCTATGGGTGACGCATCCAGTGCTTCTCAAGGAAACGGAGACCTCGGCCAAGGGGAGTGTCGGCAATTGACCAGGGGACTTACTCCGCGCAGTCGAATGCATGGTAAGAAGCAACGAACCCTGGCTTCAATCTCGAAGATCGACTGAATCTTTGCGCCTAACGATGTTCCTTTAGCTTCGCGAATGAACCCAGCCATGGTTCATATCGACGCCAGCGCTCGACCGACGTTGTGTAGACGGGCTGCCGAACTTGCCAAACGCTTGGGGTGGCGACAGTTCGCTCGTTGTCCTCCGGATGCAGGCATGCATCGCTCCAGCCTAGGCCGCAGAATTCCACCATCCGGCGAGTGAGGGTCTCGCGATCCGAAATTAGATCCTCGTACTGTACTTCGAATAACCGATCACTAGGGATAACCTGACGCCAATGCTCCATCAAGCGAAGATACTGCTCGTATGCGAACACGATATTCTCGCGATTGTTTGCGTACATCACGGCGGTACGATTCGGAGTCGTATAAATCGAGATGCAAGTGTCGATCGGATTACGCATCGTATGAATGATCCGGGCGTTTGGAAATGCAAGATGGATCAGTCCAAGAGGGATGAAGTTATCAGGCATCTTGTCGGTGAACCGGGGGATCGTGTTTCCCATCGCTTGCATGGATTCAAGGTACTGGCTCGACAGCTTCTTTAGATGCCGCAAATCGACCGTGTGAGAACCGATTGAGATAAGTTCCAAGCGCTTGGTCATCCAAAACGGTTGCTCGCCCCTTGCATCGACATCTGGATGGCTGGATAGTATCTGCTCCACCAATGTGGTGCCGGATCGCATCATTCCCACGATGAAAATGGGCGCATCGGATTCTGAACCGGAACCTCGATGCTTCTCCAAGAAATCCGGCGTGAATGTGTTGATCGTCCAATCAAACACTGACGCGTATTGCTTGCGGTCGAATTTTCGGTCACCGATCCGCAGACGATATCCGATCCGATTTGCCTCATCGAAGTGGCCCATCGCCTTCTCGTACTCCTTCAGGTCTTCATAGGCTTTCCCCAAGCCAAAGTGCAGATAGCTCTGACCGCGCTGGGGGATAGAAGCCTGATGAGTCAACTGTGTCATCTTGAGGACCAAATCCCGATCTGCCTCGCCGACTTTGTGGTTTCGCATGAGCGCGAGGTAGGCAAAACCTTGGTCCGGAACTGCCTCGATGGATCGAAGAAAACACGCATTCGCCTGTTCCAGACGCCCGAGTGCTTGCATCCGCATGCCAAGCATGACGAGGGCGTTTGCGTCCCTTGGGTCAAGCGCAATCGCCTGATCGATATGAGCTTCCGCCTCCGTGGTTTTCCCTTCCGCGATCAGGGCGCTTGCCCACAATAGGTGAGCCGCCGCCGATCTTGGGTTTAACTTCAAAGCCCGCTGCGAGCAGTCGATTGCCCCTGCAGTCTCCATCAGGTTCATCAGAGATTGGCCTAACGCGAAAATCGTTTCCAGCGAGTTGGGTGATAGGGAAAGAGCCTTACGAAAGGCCAGGATCGACTCATCGTCCCGAGCTTGAAGCTGAAGCGCCTTGCCCAGATTAAGGTAATTCGGCGCAAGGTTCGGGTTGAGGGATACCGCCTTCTGGAAAGTGGACACCGCGCGATCCAATTCATGGGCTGCCAAAAGGCTCAGGCCCAGGTTGCTATGGACCTGGGCTTCTTGCGGCTTAGCCCGGATCGCCAGTTCAGCAAATTCAATGGACTCCTTTAGATTCCCGGACATGCGATACAGCATTGAAAGCCAAAGCTTTGCCTCAAAACTCGATGGATCTTGCTGAAACACGATTTTGAAGCGCTCGATCGCCGACGCGACGCGTCCCGTTTTTGCTTCGACCAACCCCGCGATCGTGTTCGCGCGAGCGCTCTCCGGTTCGACTTCAAGAACACGTTTAGCGCTCGCCTCCGCATCCTGTAACCGTCCCCCTGCGTGCGCGGCTTCCGCGTCGACGACCCATTGCTCAACCACGGTTGTATTGTGCTTGATTCCCGTTAGCTCACGGCCAGCAGTTTGTCGATGGTCTTTACCGCATCGGCGACTTCATTCGATTCGGAAGCGATCCGACCGTTCGGACCAATCACGTACACGGTTGGGATACCCTGGGGAACGTATGCGGCGGCCGAAGCGCCCAAGCCGGATTTGTCCGCCAGATCGAGTCCGATCAGATAGGTCATATGATTCTTACCGACGAAATCTGAGACCTTCGCCAGCGGAGTTCCCGCAACGTGGACTCCAATCACCACAACTCCTCGACTCCCATACTTTTCTGCCAGAGCTTGGACCTGAGGAATCGCGTCGACGCACGGATGGCACCAGACCGCCCAGAAATCAACTACGACGATTTTGCCCTTGAGTTCCTTGAGGTCGATAGGCTTACCGTTTAGCCAGTTCGCGATGTGAAGCGGAGGTGCAACTTGGCCTGACTTGTCCTGATTCACCACCCCCGCTTCAACTTTTGGCGCAGGAGACATCTTGATCACAACGTTCGTTTGGCCGGTCGCGGCAGGCCCCCCAGCCCAATAGGTGTTGCCTCTCCCAACGGATAGAAAGTGCTCCCCACGCGGTACGTTTTTGAGGTGAAAATTGCCTTCACTGTCGGTTTGAACCATCGCCGATTCCTGAGTTTGACTGGACACGTTTGCCCCCTTGGCTGGGGTGCCGTCCGCTTCAAGGACCTTGCCATCGATCGTGCCATCCGCCAGCAGCATCTTCATTGGATCCAGCGTTTTAATCTCGGCGGGAGTTATCTTGATCGGCTGGATCGTGCTGCTTCCATATCCCGGCTTCCCCGCCCACACAAAGAAGCTGTCGAGTCCACCATAGAGCCCCTTAAATTGAAATCGACCATCAGCATCCGATGTCACACGCGGGAAGTTGTAAAAACTCTTTGATTCACTGCCTCCCAAGGTCACCTCGACCCCCGACATTGGCTTACCATCTTCCCCAATGATCGACCCTTGAATGAGGGCAGGCTTTGAATCCAGAACAAGGGTGATAGACGCCTGGTTTGAGAGCTGAACTGCTTTCTTAGACATCGCATCGGCCCCGGTGGCGATTACGAGGTCCCCAGGAACAGTCATATTCTCAAATCGGAACTCGCCCTTAATATCGGTCGTTGCTTGGGCTGTACTCTTGAGATCCCGTACGATCGCATTCGCAACCGGATCTCCGGCGGTGTCTACAACAACTCCCGTGAGGTGAGAGATCGGTGGATAAATCGCGACATCGTCCACCCGGATCTCTAGGGGAGGATTGTGTTCCGAGTCGACGTTGGCGGATAGATTATATTGGTTATCGGTCGGACGTCCACCGATTCGCTCTACTGAAACATAGACGCTTCCGGAGGCAATTCGCACCGTAAACTGACCGTTGACATCGGTGGTTTCCCTTTTCGCTTGGCCGTTATCCGAACTTATGGCAACCTGTGCGCCAGGAACCGGCTTATCGCTGCCTTTGGTTAGGACTCGGCCAACAACTTTGATTCCCTTGTCAAGCACAAAGTTGAGGCCGTCAAGTTCACCACCTTCGGCTACATTGAGGTTTTGGTACGGCTTTGCCACGAAGTCGCTTTGGAGTTTGCCGAGCTCGACGCTTAAAGTAATTGACCCGGCTCGCGCGTCGCCAATTCGATAGGCGCCATCTGATCCCGTAGTGGCGAGCCACCGCTCGTACGTATTGTTGTGGCCCTCTGAGGCCACTACTTGGACACCGCTAACAGGCTTCCCCATCGAGAGTACTCGGCCCATAAGCGCGACCGCTCTTGTCATGACAACGCCATCCGAACCATCCCCACTGGCTGGCATTAAGGCAGAGTTATCTAAGTGGACCAAACCACTCTTCTCCACTGAGTAAAGGACATGCTCTCCACTCGGTAGTCCGTCAAAAGAGGCGAAGCCGTCCCTATCCGTGGTCGCGATCAAAGCGAGATCCGGACCATTCCATATCGCGTAATAGGTTATCGAGTTATTTCCGTCGACTGGACGATCCCTTGTCGGCGAGTAGACTTGGGTGACGCGGATGGCAACGCCAGAAACAGGTTTGCCATTTGGGTCGGTTGCATGGATTCTGAGACGGGCGGCCCGGTCTGATAGCGTAACTTGCTGGTTGTCGGCGGTGAGGTAGACGACCGAAAAGTGCCCATTCGGCAGTCTTGCCATCAGATGGATAGGGTGTTCGGACGACGGCATTGATGGCACGTCGATGAGTTCAAAACTCCCTGTCGAGCTACTTTGAGCCTTGATCTGGGTGATAATCTGGCTTTGCGCCTTATTTCGAATGACCAACGACCCACGCAAAACCGCTCCCACGATCGGTTTCCCGCCTTCATCCACCACCACACCGTGAACGGTATCGGCAATGCCGGTCACAAACGTCACCATTATCGTAGCCGCAACAAGAAACGGACGGTAATTCATGGTCCTTACCTTTGCAGACGTTTCTTATAGGCGGGCGGATCAGCGATTATTTGCGGCCGATTGACGAATGTGCTCCCGCTAGAATTCGCTATTCTGGATCCTTTAAGATCGACTTGTCCGCGCACTGAATGCGCAATCGCTTTACGGCAAGACAGTCGCTTATGATCGCCCGGCGGACCCCCTTTTCGATCTTGATATCCTCCTTGTCCTCTCTAAATTCGCATCCGCGCACCAAAAGAGCTCCGCCGGTAGCGTGAATCGCGGCTCGGCCGAGCTTTTGACCGTCCCACTGGACGAAGGTGCAGTCGTTGAATCCCACCGTCCCCGTACCGCCGACCTCCGCGATTTGGTTGCATGGGCCCCAAAACGCGCAGTTTGAGAAACGGGCAACGCCGGTATTCGAAGGTGCTACCAGGACCATCGTGGGGTCCGGACCATGGAACGCGGTGAATTCTCCGTTTGTGATGAGCAACCCATAGGGAGCCGATTGCTCGACCTTTACCGAAGCATAGCAATCGTCGGCGCCAATACCAAGGAAATTCCCGTTGCACGCCCCGGTCTTGCTCTCGATGAACCGATAGCCGATGTTGTAACCAAAGCAGAAGGTGTTTAGGACATACTCCCAGTCTGCACGGGCGAAGATAAACGCCTCGCCATGAGCCTGTTGCCATTGAAACAACTTGGGATTCATGCTGAACCAAGGGTTGAAATGGACATTTTCGATCCGCCCGATATCATAAATACCGTCAACGAACACGCCTCTTCGAAGCGGCTGCCCCTGGACGTTGCGGATGAGGTGTCGCTCATTGTCACTGGCATCGATTCCGTTATACGGGTTAAGAAGTTCGACATCCAAAACCGCTGGATTCTTACCGCGCATCGCGATCGTGTAGGGATACCGCTTCGGAACATCGTCCGTTATCTGCTTTGGGTAGTAGAAAACGACCCCTCGAAGAGTCGTATTCGAATTCAGGGTCAAAAAGGGATCGGTCTCCGTGCCTTCGCCGTTCTCAACCAGAAAGGTGGTTCCCCCATCCGTCGGCTTCGGCAATCCGGGGTCTCGGATACCGTTATGGGCTGGTACCGATTCCCAAGAGCCCTTTAGCGCCACTCCTGACGGAACATTCAAACGTCCAAGAAACCGAAAATTGCCGGATCCGACCGAGACATTTACATGCTGCTTCGCCGCCATATCCAGGGCCACCTGGAACGATGCGGTATCGTCCGCTATTCCGTCCCCTTTCGCGCCGAACGAGGCGACATCTAAGTCGTTGCTCGCCCCGCCTGCCGCTATCGATGCGAAACATGCCAATAGGTGGATGATCATAGCGTTAGTTTGGCCGATAAGGCATCGCAGGTTGAAAGGAGCGAAGGGCGTAAGCCAAGGCCCACTTTTCCAGTGGCCCTAGCAAAGTATCATAGGAACCTATGAAGTGGCCGATTGTTCTTCTTGCGGTCGTCAGTTCGTGCGCCTCCAATGCGCAAACCGTGCGTGTGGACGGGAAGCGACTGGTAGTCAGGGAAGACAAGGGTTCGATCGAACTCCAGGCGCTCGGGGACGATGTCCTGCAGATCGAATTTCACCCGAAGGGAGTCCCAGCAATCCCCACCGAGATGATGGACCCACATGGATTGCGCCGTGCTCGCCCTGTCGGACTCGCGAACGGGAACGAGATTATTACGTCGTCCATGCATGTGACGCTGTCGAGCGACGGTTTGGTCATCATGAACTCTAAGGGCGATACGGTCGCTACAATCGATCCCGCCTTGTTAGTCAAGGGGATCGTCCGAATTCGGCATACCCGCGATGAGAACTTCTACGGCAGGCGTGGCAACGGTTTGTTTGGACCTCGCGATCCGAGGATGGCGGTTTCAAGAGGGCTGCTGAGAAATGATGGCGCGCCGGTGGCAGCAGGTTCCCAGGGAGACGGCGGAGCTCCAATCGCGTATACAACCAAATGGGGCGTCCTCATCGATTCGATCGATGGGCAATTCAACAATGACGCCGATCAACTGGAGTTCTCTCACGGGTCGCGCAAGGACGTTGAGGCGTACTTTGTGCTCGGCCCCCCAAAGAGAATGATCCAGGTAACGACCGATCTAACGGGCCATGCCGCGATGCCACCCAAATGGGCGCTTGGGTTCATGAATAGCCAGTGGGGGACCGACGAGAAGATGGTCACATCCATCGTCGAGGAGTATCGGCGGAAGCAGATTCCCCTGGACGCGTTCATTTTTGACTTCGACTTCAAGGCTTGGGGTGAGGATGATTTCGGAGAATGGCGCTGGAACAGCACGAGCGGACCCGGCAACGTCGGTCCAATGAAGTATCCGAATGGTCAGTCGGGGAAGTTTGCCAAGGAGATGGGTAGCCGCGGCGTTCATCTGGTTGGGATCATGAAACCGAGGGCGCTTACTCAAACAGTTGATTTGAAGCCAACCAAAGCGGCCACCGAAGCCACCGCTCATAACTGGTGGATGCCAGGCAAGAAACCTTATCAGGATTACTTCTCGCATCGTATGGCGAATGACTTCGATTTTTCAAAGCCTGATCTCCGTAAGTGGTTTTGGCAGCATTCAAAGAACCTGTTCGATTCCGGAATCTCCGGTTGGTGGAATGACGAGGCGGACGATGGATTCGACAGCTTAGGCTTCTTTCACATGCAGCAGTCGCTGTTCGATGGACAGGAGAGCGCTTCCAATCGCCGGGTATGGTCGATCAACCGAAACTTCTACCTTGGGGCTCAGCGGTTTGCCTTTGGTACCTGGTCGGGCGATATACGCACCGGATTCCCGGTTATGGCGGCCCAAGAAACACGCATGCTTGCGCTTACCGATATTGGTCAGGCTCACTGGAGCATGGATTCAGGCGGATTCAACGGGCATCCTAGTCCTGAGAACTACGCTCGGTGGATTGAGTTTGCGGCCGTGGTGCCCATCATGCGGGTCCACAGCACTTATGGAGAGCGACGCCAACCGTGGCTCTATGGAGTTGCCGCAGAGGCAGCAGCCAAGAACGCGATCCGTTGGCGATATTCCATGTTCCCGTCTTTCTACTCCTGGGAGCGGCAAGCGAATCGAACTGGCATCGGCATTGTTCACCCTCTCTTTTGGGAATTCCCCGAGGACCCTCAAAGTGCCAACATAGTCGACACTTGGACGCTTGGCGGTGACCTACTCGTCTCGCCGGTGGTCACCCAGGGAATGACGAGCAAGAAGGTCTATCTGCCTCCCGGAACATGGTTTGCTCTTGACTCGGACAGACAATTCCAAGGCGGACAGACGATCGAACTGCCATCCGATCCTATCTTGTGGACCGATATGCCGATGTTCGTTCGCAACGGATCAATTCTGGCTACTCAACCGGTCCTGCAGTATGCGGGAGAACACGAAGTCGAAGAGATCACCCTCGATGTATGGCCTGCCACTAATCGGCGAGCTCATTTCGAGGTCTACGACGACGACGGGGAGACGAGAGACTACGAACATGACGCGTTCTTTTCGCAAAACGTGTCCGCATGGACCGAGGGGCACTCCGCAGTTGTTCAGTTCGATACTTCAAACGGGCTCTATAAGAGTCCGATCCAACACTACCGAGTGAGGATTCACGGTGGCTCATCTCAAGACGTTCAATGGAACGGCCTCGCCCATTCGGCGACCCAGGATAAGGCCGTTACCGAAGTGGAGGTGCTCGCTGGACAACTAGGACGCCTTACACTTCCGTATAATCCTTCCTAGGTTCTTCAAAGCACTCTTCCTCTATAAAGTGGTTTGTCCCGACTCAGTCCGATCCAGGACGGCGCCTTACCCACAGTTTCGCCACTTCATCCCAATCGACCCCAAAAACCACATGTCCCAAATCAAATCGATCATCGAGGTGAAAAATCTCACCAAGACCTATCCCGGAGGCACCGAAGCGGTTCGGGGAGTTAGCTTTGATGTCAAGGAAGGCGAGTTCTTCGGGTTTCTGGGACCGAATGGTGCGGGAAAATCGACGACGATGAACATGATGGTGAACTTGGTCAAGAAGACCGGTGGCTCCATTACGATCGACGGCTTGGACTTAGACCACCACGCCGGCGAAATCTACAAACGGATAGGATTTGCCATGCAGGAGATCGGCCTTGACGAAACGGCCACCGCAAGGGAGATGCTCCAGCTTCATGGGCGTCTCTACCACATGCCAACCAGCCAGATCAGCGAACAGATTGCCAAGCTGCTAAAGCTGGTCGAGTTGGAGAAGGTCGCCGATCGTTACGCATCTACATACTCGGGTGGCATGCGGCGCCGCCTTGATCTAGCCCTTTCTTTGATTCACGAACCGCGAATTTTGTTCTTGGATGAACCAACCCAGGGCCTTGATCCTCATGCCAGACAACTCATTTGGAACCACTTGCGCGATCTTAACCGACAAGGAATGACCATCTTTTTGACAACTCACTTCATGGATGAAGCGGAGCAACTATGCGAGCGGATCGCCATCATGGACAAAGGAAGAATCGTCACCGAAGGAACGGTTGCCCAACTGCTGGAGAAGCATGATGCAAGGAACCTCGAAGATGTCTTCCTAAAGACGACCGGAAGCAATCTGGGAGACGAAGAAGTCAACTCAAACGCTCCCGACCCCTATGCACGAAGCAGGAGATAAAGATGGCGACACCAGAGCATTACAGGGTTCGTGAGCTTGAATCAGTTTGCACGCCACAGGCCGCCACACACTACAAGCAGCCGCCCTTGCAGATAGACCACCTGAATTCGCTTACGCATTTTCGCCCTGTATCTCATGCCGAAGCGAGGCACACTTAGGATGACCACTTTCTTTTCTGACTGGTACTACCTTTCGATTCGCAACATCAAACAGATATGGCGGCCGTTGCTGGCGCTGATTCCGTCATTGTTCATTCCGCTGTTTTTCTTCATGGTCAATTCGACCTCGCTGTCTGCATTTTCCAAAATCAAAGGCTTTCCGCCCCACGTTTCGTATCAGCAGTTCATCGCGCCAGTCGCTATTTTCACCGCTATCTTCTTCTCTTCCGGGAACGCGGGAATCGAGTTGGTGCAGGATATTTCCCACGGATATTTAAAGAAGCTGCTCATCATGCCCATCCATCGGCTCACGATTGTATTGGGACGCCTCACCGAAGTTGCGGTACTGGCGGTATTCCAAGGCACGGTCGTCTTGGTCCCCCTTCTACTTGTCGGCGTGAGGATCAAGACCGGGATCGTTGGCGTGGTTGCGATGTTCGCGATGCTCATCTTGTTTGCGATGGCGTGGAGCTGTATCGGAATGATCACCGCACTACGGACTCAAAATGCGCGACTAGTGCAGTCGTTGTTTATTCTCGTGTTTCCGTTTCTTTATATGACCACGTCTCAGGCGCCCAAGAATCTGCTGCCGCCTTGGTTTGCGGTCGTCGCAAGTCTGAACCCCGTCACTTCGATCATCGAAGGCGTTCGTGCGCTTGTACTGGACGGCTGGGGCAACCCCGCAATCCTTCAGGGATTCCTAACCGCAGGGATTCTCTTTATCGTCATGGTGAGCTTCACTCTCAACTCATTCCGAAGCGCTTTGAAATAGATGGGTTTGCATGGGAGCTAAAGCCGAATCGACGGAATAGAGTCTCTCGTAGTGCGGACTTTGAGAACGGCTTGACCAGGTAATCGTCCATACCGGATTCGAAACAGGCCTCCCTTTCTTGTGAGAGGGCTCCCGCGGTCAAGGCGATGATCGGAACATGTCGATCGGTGCCAGCTTCGATTTCACGGATCGCCCGGGTCGCAGCAAGTCCATCCATTACCGGCATGCGAACATCCATGAGCACCAGGTCGAACCTCATTTCTCGATACTGATCCACTGCAAGTTGACCATCCTCCGCATGGGATACGATACAACCCAATTGCGCGAGCATTCCCTCCGAAACAAGAACATTGACTGAATTGTCTTCCACGAGAAGAACCCGGAGGCCATCAAACCGGACTTCGGCCTGGACCAATACCGGCGATTCATGTTGAGGAGTGATCGTCCCTTCTTCGAAGGGCAATGTAAATGTGAACGTACTCCCTTCCCCTTGTTTACTGGCAACCCCCAATTGTCCACCCATTAGTTCGACCAGACGCCTTGAGATCGTCAAACCCAATCCCGTTCCATCAATGCCGTCGGCTTCTGAGCCCGCTCGCTGAAATGGTTCAAAGATGGCCTCAATGAGGTCGCTGGGAACGCCGATTCCGGTATCGGTCACTTCAAATCGAAGTCGTCCCTGGTCCAAACCAACCGAAATGCCCACCGAGCCTTCTCTCGTGAATTTAATCGCGTTGCCAATGAGATTGGCAAGAACCTGCCTTAAAGAGGTGTCATCCACGATCACCACATCCGGCACGTCGACGCCGATATTGGCGCTAAGGTCCACGGCGACCTCCGATGCTCTTCCCGAGAACAGGTTCATCAGTTCTTCGATCAGCGGCTGCAACCGTGTCGGCCGCGGATTGATCGGCATTTTGCGCGCCTCGATCTTGGAAAGGTCGAGGACGTCCCCGATCACCTTTAATAATATGGCCCCGCTTGATGCGATTCCATCGACGTATTTCCGTGCGGTTGGTTCTAACTCCAACTCCTGTAGAAGTTGGGCGAGACCAAGAACGCCATTGATCGGGGTTCGCACCTCGTGACTCATATTTGCGAGGAACTCGGACTTCGCGCGATCCGCCTCGTGAGCTCGATCGGCTGCCTCTCGCAGAGCGTCCTCAATCTTCCGGTTGCTTGTGATATCACGAAACGTGAGAACCGCGCCACCGCCGGCAGGAGCCACACGACGCGCATACCAGACAGTCTCTCCATCGAGCACATCAAGACGAATTTCATCCTCGTAGGTGATGCGATCGTTTACCGCTCCAAACAGGGGGTCCCTAAGCCCTTGAAATACTGGGACCTCTGCGAGATCAGTCAGCAAGCGGACTTCGTTGGGATCCACGCCCAACAGAGAGTTGGCAGCGGAATTTCGAAACTCGTTGATGAGGTCTCCTCGCCCGATATCCGATCCCTCGCGAGTATCAAACACGAAAAACGGGTCGGCACTCCCTTCGATTGCCTCTTCGAGGCGGGTAGCCATTCTTCGCTCTCGGGATACCTGAAGCGCGTTCCCGATGAGATCGTTCCAGTCCATGACCCGAAGGGCCCCCTCGAATGCCTCTGACTTGGCCCATTTTTCAGCCAACTCGCGACATTTGCGCTGGGATACCGCGTCACCCGATTTCTGAAATAGATTCGCGAGAGCCATCTGATTCTCTAGCATCATTGGACCCATTCCACAGTCTTCGGCCTCCGAGATAGCTTGTCGTAACAGCTCGAGGCTCTTGTCGAATCCGTCCGGTTTTGGAGGGTTAAAAATCATTCGGTAATACTCACCCAAGCCTCCGACACTTCGGATTTTTTGGGGGCGATCTCCGATAAAGGTCGACCAGTCGATCGACAGTTGAAAGAGATCCTCTACGTTTTGCCGATATCCCTGATCTCGAAAGGCAAATGCGGCACACCCGAGAAGTTGGTTGAGGTATCGCCAATCGTCGATCTGCGACGAGAGCTTGATGCCAGTATCCACGTACTCTAGGGCTCGGAAGTAATATCCATCACCCGACGTCACGCTTGACAGGCCGATGAGGCACCGGATTTGCCCCAGCTTGTCATCCATGTCTCCGTACAGCTCGAAGCCTCTCTGAAATCTTTCCTTTGCCTCGTTGAACTCAAACGACGTACTGCCGACAGACCGGAGAAGCAACTTCGCAAAGGTCTCTTCATAAATGGCCATCACACGCTCGGTAGCGGAGCCATGGGCTAGCGGTGGTACATGGGCCATCGTCTGCCGAGCAGAATTGTAATTGCCCTGAAGGATCTGAATAGTCGCTCGGATCGCATGACCTTTCGACAAGTCCAGGTTCGACTCTTCACGGTGTGCCACCTCGATCGCTTGGCTGACGTAGGCTAACGCGGCAAACATTCTCCCCCGATTTCGCTGGAGCCCGGCCATTTGACAGAGCCACTGAGCAGACCTCGACTCTACTTTGGCCATCAAGTCTTGCTCGCGAAATCCCGCCGCCAATCCCCAGGCCGAATCTTCTGGACCCATCTGCGCCAAGTCCGGGACTGGGGTCTGCAAAAAGCTGTCGAGTGGTGATGGTGGAAGGCGGAGCATTTGTGATTATTTTCTACTTGCTTTAGTCGTAAAGAGAAATAGTTCAGGAAAAACTACGCTCCATTCCACTCTCGGAAGGACTCACCAACTCTTTGCTTGGTGATTACTTTGAATTGCCTAAGACTTTGACATACCTTGGCTCCTATATCAGTCTCTAGTTCGGCACATGAAGCTAGAATCCTACGATGAATTGGATAGGATTTAACTTTCAATGGATGACATCTTGGCAAGAAGGACGCGTGCCAGAACCTACCGATATCGAAGCGCTGGATTTTCTGGCCAAGCATGGATTCACTTTCGCGCGCCTAGCATGCGACTATCGATTTTGGACTCGCGATTTCGATTATCTTCACCCGATCGAATCTGCTTTTAAATCAATCGACGATTATATTGACGCCAGCAGGGAGCGCGGTATCCACTTTAGCTTGAATATGCACCGAGTCCCAGGTTACTGCATCAACCGCCCGGAAATCGAAAAGCATAACTTATGGGTTGATAAGGAACCGCAAGACGGATTGGTTTTTCAGTGGGAGACGATAGCGAGGCGTTATCTCGGAGTGCCCGGCAGCGTTCTAAGTTTCGACTTGATTAACGAGCCACCGAATATAGGCCAATACGGGATGACACGAGACGTTCATGCCGACTTGATTCGCCGAGTCGTTTCGGGGATTCGAGCGATCGACCCTTTGCGCCCGATCATCATCGATGGGCTTGAGGGAGGACACGTTGCGATGCCGGAACTCGCTGAATTGGACGTCATTCACTCCACTCGTGGGTACCAGCCGATGCCGGTCAGCCACCAAGGAGCCAAATGGTGGAATGGGTGGGTTGGCCACGAACCGGTTTATCCCGGTGGCGATTGGTGGGGCAAGCCTTGGGACCGGGACGCCCTTCACGAGTTTTATGCCCCTTGGCGAGAGGTGGCGGCGTTGGGTCGCAAAATTCATGTTGGAGAGTTTGGATGCTATAACCAAACGCCGAACGACGTCGCGATTCGCTGGCTCACCGATCTTTTCTCACTGTGGCGGGAGTACGGCTGGGGTTGGGGCATGTGGAACTTCAAAGGTCCGTTCGGAATTATCAACCACGGTCGCCCAGGCGCCAGGCTCGAGGCGCTCGACGGCTACCTCGTCGACCGTGATCTACTTGAATTGATGAAGTCTGGAGTAGAGTGAATTGGGTCGATGCGATTGAGTTGTTGCAGGCCTCGTAGAGGACTGTTAGAAACAACTGTCAGCAGGTAGGCGACCGATCCTCGTCCCTCACTAACATGAAATACACTAACCTCGGAAAAACCGGACTCAAAGTTTCTCGCCTCTGTTTGGGATGCATGACCTATGGAATTCCTGAGCGTGGGAATCATCTGTGGACATTGAACGAAGAAGAGAGCCGACCGTTTCTCCGGGAAGCCCTGGAACTTGGGATCAATTTCTTCGATACCGCCAACGTCTACTCTGATGGAACAAGTGAAGAGATTTTGGGACGTGCAGTCCGGGATTTTGCTAAGCGCGAAGAGTTGGTCATCGCGACCAAGCTGAACGGACGAATGCGCGAGGATGTGAATGGAGCGGGACTCTCACGGAAAGCCATCTTCTCGGAGATCGACGCCAGCCTGAGTCGGCTTGGGATGGACTACGTTGACCTCTATCAAATCCATCGATGGGACTACGAAACTCCGATCGAAGAAACCCTGGAAGCGCTGAATGACATTGTCAAAGCCGGAAAAGTTCGCTATATAGGGGCTTCCTCGATGTTCGCTTGGCAGTTCAGTAAGGCACTTCACGTGGCGAGGCAGAACGGTTGGACCCGGTTCGTTTCGATGCAGAACTACTACAACCTGCTCTACCGAGAGGAAGAGCGCGAAATGATGGGGCTTTGCAAGGATGAAGGAATCGGCGTCATTCCATGGAGCCCACTTGCTCGCGGTCGCCTAACCAGAGATTGGAATGAGTCCACCCACCGATCCGAAACAGACGAATTTGGGAAGAGACTTTATTCGGTGATGGAAGAAGCGGATCGACGAGTCTCGGAGCAAGTCGCAAAGGTTGCTGCCAGCCGCGATGTTCCACGAGCCCAGGTGGCTCTTGCTTGGGTGCTCCAAAAGCCCCCCGTAACGTCCCCGATAGTCGGCGCATCCAAGGCAAACCACTTAAAGGATGCGGTCGCAGCGTTGTCGTTAGACCTTTCGCCTGAAGAGATCGCGATCTTGGAAGAGCCATACGTCCCCCACCCGTTAGCCGGCCATTCGTAGGAAAATGGCGCCTTGGCTGTATGTTCGCTTGGCTCGATCATCAGTCGAAATGAATGACACGTCAAGATAGAGTCAAAATAGGATTCATGCTATTCATGCACAGCCTAGCCGTAGCCCTCGCTTTGATCGGTGGTGGTCATGCCCAAACGAGGATGGACTTGCCGATCGCACCAGGTCCCTTTCAGCCGACGATGGACTCGTTGAAGGGTTACACCTATCCGAAGTGGTTTCGAGACGCAAAGTTCGGTATCTGGGCTCATTGGGGTCCTCAATCGGTACCGATGGAAGGAGATTGGTACGCGCGGCAAATGTATGAAGAGGGGAGCAGTGATTACAAGGACCACGTCGCTCGATATGGACACCCCTCCCAGAAAGGCTACAAAGACATTATTCCCATATGGAAGGCCGAGAAATGGGATCCAGATCGCCTCATGACACTGTATAAAAAGGCAGGGGCCAAGTACTTCGTGAGCATGGGCTCTCACCACGATAACTTCTTTCTGTGGAAATCGAATCTTCATAAGTGGAACGCATACAACATGGGCCCGCATCGCGATGTGGTCGGAACATGGCAGGCGGCGGCCAAAAGAAATGGAATGCACTTTGGAGTCTCCGAGCATCTAGGCGCCAGCTTTACATGGTTCCAGGGTAGCCACGGTTCGGACAAGACGGGCCCGATGGCGGGAGTTCCATACGATGGCGCGGACCCACAATATCAGGACTTGTACCATTTTCCAGCCGAACCGGGGGATCGGGGTTGGTACAGCAACAACCCAAAGTGGCAGCAGGAATGGTTTAATGAGATCAAAGAACTTGTAGACAACTACCATCCCGATCTCCTGTACAGCGACGGTGGCGTGCCATTTGGCAACACCGTCGGGCTCAGCATGATTGCTCACTTTTACAACAGCAATGCTGCTTCCCATGGAGGCTCCGTTCAGGCAGTGTACAACTGCAAGCAATCCTCAGACGGACGCTGGGTCGAGGACCTCGAAAGAGGCATTATGCCGAGAATCGACCCCAATCCTTGGCAAACGGATACGTCGATTGGAGATTGGTTTTATAACAAACATTGGAAATTCCGACCCGTCAGTTGGGTGATTGACATGCTCGTCGACAATGTCAGCAAAAACGGAAACCTCTTGCTGAACGTGGTTCAACGTCCCGATGGCTCAATTGACCCGGAAGTCGAGCAGATGCTGAACCAGCTTGCCGACTGGAACGCGATCCACGGGGAAGCGATCTTCGGCTCCCGTCCATGGACTGTCTACGGCGAAAGCACGGTAAAAGTGAAAGGCGGAAGCTTTAACGAGGAATACAAGTACTCTTCTCACGACATTCGCTTTACGACCAAGGGACCGATCCTCTATGCCATCGCCCTTGGCTGGCCGGAAGATGGCCAATTGGTCATCAAGTCGCTGGCTAAACCGTCAGGTCAGAACATCAACAATATCAGCAGTATCAGCCTGCTTGGATACAAGGGCAAGCTGGTGTGGAAACAAACGAGTGACGCCCTATACGTCACCCTCCCTACAACGAGGATCTCCGAGTTTACGGCCGGCCTGAAGATAAGAGGCACTCAACTGCAAAACGTTCCGTTCGTGGCGATCACACCCGCGATCGTGCCTGATGCCAAGGGGGACCTGACGCTTTCGCCAAACGCAGCCGACATCCACGGAAGTCAGCTTCAAGTCGAAGACAAGGACGGGCAGCCCAATCTTGGTTTTTGGGATAAGGCAGAGGAGTATGTCACTTGGAAGGTAAAGTTCCCGGCCCCGGGCAAATACAAGGTCGTAACCGACATTGCCACCATCAACGATGATTCCCAATATGTGGTCAAAGCAGGGGACGCTCAGGTCAATGGCGCCGCTGCCAACACTGGAGACTGGGCCATTTTCAAAGAAAACGAGCCAGGACAAATCGACGTTCCCGTCGGCGGCGAGCAGACGATCACCTTCCAACCAAAAAACGCAACAAGCTGGAAGGCCATCAATCTGCGATGGGTGAAATTAAAGAAGGTCGATTAAATCCCCGCCAATTTCCTCAAACGGTCCGTGACATTCATCAGGGCGCGGGCCTGGTGGTAGGGATCGGTCCATGCGTCGCTCTTACGGGCGTGAGTCGGGGGAACGCCTTCACGAGTGAGCGTGTGGTACCAGCCCTTATACTTCTTGTCAATCTGGTGGGACGTTATAAATTCCCATTGACGGAGAAATGCCGTCCAATACCGATCGGTCTCGCCGCCGAATCGCTCATGCATCAGCAACAAGGCATTCAACGACTCCGCCTGTTCCCACCAGCCCTTGCAGCTTTGCCCGGAGGTAGTCGGTCCCGAATCCGGATCGCCCTCCCTGAATATTCCTCCGTACTGCTCATCCCAACCGACGCGAAGCGTATGGTCCACGATTCGTCGAGCTGCCTGCCACGTGCGATGATCCTCTGGTATGTCCAACGCCTCGGCCGCTTCGACGAGTAAAAAGGCGGTTTCGATGTCATGACCGTAAGAGTCCTCGCTTGGCACAACAGTCCAATTGGGCTCAAAGTAGAGGTGCAAGAAGCCGTCCGGATGCAGCACTCTTTCGATGAGGATCTCAAATATTTCCTGTAGGCGGCTACGAAGGTGAGGTTTGGGCCATACCCGATACAGCTCCGAGAACGCCTCCAGCAGATGGATGTGGGAGTTCATGGACTTCAAGCCGTACAGGGTCCCAATGCAGTCTCTGCCGCGCCGAAGTCCATACTTGGTAAGATCTGGCGCCCCCTCTGGCCCGAGGAACGGCTGGCCCTCCAGCCTAAGAGCCTCGTAGTAACCGCCATTCACTGGGTCATGGGCATGTTTTTCCAACCATGAGAGCGACTCGCAGGCCAGCGTGAGGGATTCGTCGTCCAAAGTGAGGTCAAACGTGGCCGCAGCGGCATAAATCGCGAATGCAATGCCGTATGTATGTTTCCAAGCCACTTGCTCACCGGCCGCATCAAGAGCCCAGAATAGGCCTCCGGAACTTGAGTCCCACATATTGTGTCGAAGGAAATTCAGTCCGTGGAGCGCCATCGACCGGTAAAGACCATCGCTTGCCGGGTATCTCTTCGCGGCCTTTGCCGAAACCCAAGTCAGACGTGCTTGGTATACCAGCGATCGGGAAGTAGAGGGTTCCTGCGACCAGTCCTCACGAAAAAACTGATTGAACCCGCCGTAGTCCTCATCCGCTGCTTGCGGAAACCACCTATCAAGTACATGTTCTTTGAGACAGGCCTCAGTTTCACCGGCAATTTGAATGTAGCTCGCGTGGCGCGACAAATCAGTTAGCATGCGTTCTGTTAAGATGATGGCAGATTGGGCCACTCATCATCCTTTGACTGACAAAGGCGTGGCTTGTTTCAGTGCGCAAGACCGACCTGATTGTGTATCAACCTGACGAAGTAAAGCCTCCAAGGCTGCCTTCAAGGTAGGGCTCGACAGACAGACCGCTTCGATACGACGGATAGGTCTTAGGCAGGAACTTCCCTTGAACCGGAACATTGAGCCGCACTTGGGTTTCGGCGCCAGGCGTCACGACTCGACCACGCAGATCAAGTTCGACCTCCCGAACCCCGTCCGGTTTGGGCAGTTCTATCTCGACGGATTCACCCTTCGATGCGTAGGAGTGATTGGAAGTCTCGACTTCGAACCAGGGTCCGGTTTCCTTGACCGGTTGCAAGTCGACCTTAAGTCGAATCATGTTTTTAGCCGTCTTACGACCATCGGCGAATACATCGGACACAGATACACTGAATTCCTCGACTTGAGTTGTCCACCGTCGACCAGCAACTGTCCAGCCTCTTGCCGAATTCTGGAGCAGGACCTTGCCCACATGAAGTGTCCTGGCGATCGACTTTGCTTCCACGACGGTCGCCTCCAACCGAATCGATTGAGTTTCGTCTGCATAGGGCGTTGGCAGGGCAACCATCAGTTTGCGAGCCCCATCGATCGACATCGACGAACTGCTCAGCCCCCCGTTTTCGCATGCAAATGGGAGGCAAATCCTAATTCTCTTCAAGTGGGCGGCGCCTGTGCCGACCCCTGCCAAGGACGCTCCCACGACGATCTCATCCGGCTCGTCCTGTACATCCAAACCGCGATGCCGGCAAGCGGCGGCTTGTACGGTGATGCCCCTACTCGTGGTGAATGATCCCGCCAACTTGATCCCTGCCAGGGTGTTCTTGGTTGACGGCAAATTCCTGGCTGTCCATCGCCCAACGAGGGCTTGACTCTGGTCGCGTCGAAATATGACGTCGCCATGATCGACACCAGCCGGATAAGCGACCGGAATGGAGAAGGCAAATTCACCTCGGACAGCTATCCAAGCGACGGCAGCCCGAATCGGGCGAATTCCCGGAAACTTCAATTCGACTCTGATGGGTACCGGAATTCTCGTAGAATCATCCCCATTTGGATTCAAAGTCGTTCGGACGTCCCAACTGGAAGGCATTCGACATTGAAAATCGATGCTATACCCAGGTGAAGGGCCTGTTTCGGAACTATTCATCGACGTTTCCGATCCCGAATACACGCTGATTGCCTGGCTAACCAACGTTATTTGGCCACTGCATTCCACTTGGACCTTGGAGCGAGGATTCCCCTGGCCCCCGACCGTTTGCCGCGGCTCTTGGGTTCTATGGCAGGCTGCCATTAAAAGCAAACTAACTGGAATCAAAAATGTGCACCCAGCAGTCGACCGCCTAAGGTGTATGCTTCCCCATAACAGTGACTTAAACATGATTCGAACTCGTTACGCGATATTGTCACCCCTATTATCGCTTGCTCTAGGGAGTGCTCTATTCGATATTTCAAGCGAATCTTGCAAGTCCATCGATCAGGACTTAACGGAGAAACTGGGCTTGTATTTCAGGGTGGAAGACGCTCCCAAACCAAAAACCAGACCTGCCGACGACGGGCTTTCGATGCTCATTCAATTGACGAAGGACTTACAGGCGTTTCGCCTTCATGGCGGTTACACCGGGCAGCAAGTACTTCAAACAGAAAAGGAAGATCCCATTGCAGCCGCTGCGATGATGAAGAAACTGGAGCCCTATGCCCAGCGAGCCCATTTGGCGCTTACCGTTCCGTCTGCACCATATGTTTTTGATTACTCCGATGAGAAAAGCCCCTACCCAATTGGTCCCGCATCCGGTCTCATGTACATCGTGCTTCTGCTTCGAGCACGCTCCAGCTTGAACCTTTCAAACCACCACTTGGTAGAGGCCAATCAGGATATTGAGGATATTTTTCGTCTCGCTAATCTGGTTGGAGCCATACCTTCGCCAAGCTCCGTGCAACAGGAACGCAGCTTTCGCGCCTTTGCCTTGTCTGAGGTTGCTTCTAAGGCCAATGCCTACCACGATCATCCGAAAGAACGGTTGGAACTCAAAGAAATCATCGGACGAAAGCGAAACCGAATTCCCGTAATCGAGCGCGTTAAAACTAACGCGTATTTTGCCGTCCAGATGACCAGAAAAAACGAAACTGGAATGCAAGACAATCTGGGCGAATCGACGGTCAAGGGTCAAATTCAGGCGTACGTAACGTTGGCGGAATTGGCAAACCAGAGTGGCGACGATTTCGACGAATTCACGTCCAAAGTCGAGGATTTGCTTCGAGGGATTCCCGCTGACGGTAGTGGCCTTTCGATTGCCGACAGCTTCAGCTCAAAAAGAGTCAAGGAAGCTGAGTTAAGAAAGTTCTTCTCTCTGATGATGATTGGCGGAATGAACGGCAAAGCCGCAACCGTTAGCGGCGACCTGGTCTCCATCTGGCTATCGGCCGAGTCTTACCGTGACTTGCATCGTCAGTTTCCGCCAAACCTTGACTCGTTTGGCTTATCGGGCCTTAAGGATCCTTTCTCCAACAAAGGATATAGTTATCTGGCTACGTCATCGTCCATGAGTGTCTGGAGCGTAGGCTTTGGACTCGCGAGTCCAGAGGAAAGCGGAAAGCGGGGAGCCCGCAACGACTTTTCACTCAGTGTTGGTTCGAAATAGGTAGAGGCGATCAGATGAAACGTCGGTTCTTACAAAAGGTCCTTAGGTTGTTCGTGCTGCTTCCAACGATCCTAGTGGCTTCGGGCCAAGTTACCAACCATGCTGACGTCAAACCCGATTGGGACACTTATAGCGATACTTGGGTCGGTGTCGATGGACTCGGCAGAACCTTGCCTGGCTTCGAAGAGGTTGGACCTCGAAGGCGTGGAAAGACCTTGGGAATGTTCTACTTCCTGCCCCTCGAGCATGGCGGCGACGGCCCATTCGACAATTCGAGAATCCTCAAAGAGCATCCTGGGGCGTTGAACGACCTGCATAATCCTGCCTGGGGACCTCTTAACTCCAGCCACTTTTGGGGGGAGCCGCTATTCGATTACTATGCCAGCGATGACCCTTGGGTCCTCAGGAAGCATGCTCAAATGTTGGAGAATGCGGGCGTCGACATGGTTCTGTTCGACAATTCGAATGCAGTGACCTACGACAAGGCTCGAACCGAGCTTTGCGATGTCTGGGAGGACATTCGGCGAAAAGGAGGCAAGACTCCGCAGATTGCTTTCCTTTGTCCGTTTGGAAATCCTGATGGAATCGGCAGTTCGACCCTTGGAGAGTTATACGACACCCTCTATGCTCCCAGCCTCTACACGGATCTCTGGTTTCGATGGAATGGAAAACCACTCGTCCTTGCCGATCCGAGCTATGCAGACTTAGGAGCAGTTTCTGGCTCAGGTCATGTGCCGACTGAGCTTGGCCTTGGAAGTTCGCTCGGACAACAATTCACCGTCGATCGAGTGTTTACTGCAGTCGGAGGAGAGTTTCCTACATGGAACTCCACGGGATCTGGATTGACGCTATCGCTTTATGCAGATGGACCAAAAGGACCCCTCATCGCACAGAAGCAATTTGATAATGTGATTGACAATGCAACTGTTTTGATTGACATTGGAAAGACATTACCGCCTGGTACGTATTACTTGGAGGCATCTCGCCCAGTGGCGAAGATCGGTTGGTGGGGCTACTCCAGTCAAAAGTCAAGCGGCGCCTTCGTCGGAGGGAATGAGGTTCGTGGAGACCGGGTAGTTCACGTCCTCTATTTAGGTGCACCCGACTCGAAGATTCTTCCCTCGCCCTCGAAGAACTTCAGTCAAAGAGACGTTCAACGCGCTAAGGACATCCGGAATTTCTTCACCTTCCGTACTCCCATCGGCCCATACGACATCGACAATCCGGCGCCGGGAGGATGGACATGGCTTCAGAACTACCCTCAGACGGTTCAAACGAGTCCAGATGGAATAAAAGAGCAGATTTCAGTAGGGGTCGCGCAGAATTACAACGCCAAGACCCACCTTGCACCGATGAGTTTTCCAGGAGCTTTTGGACGAAGTTACCACGACGGAAAAACAGAAACAGGGCCGGATGCGGTTCGTTACGGCTTCAACTTCTCCGAGCAGTGGAAGCGAGCCCTCCAAGCCGACCCACCATTTGTTTTCGTTACCGGATGGAACGAGTGGACTGCCGGCTTCTACGATAGCTGGTCTCAATATAAGGCGCCGCCTGCAATCTTTGTCGATGAATTCAATGAGGAGTACAGTCGAGATATCGAGCCGATGAAGGGAGGGCACGGAGATGACTACTACTATCAACTCGTCGCCGAGGTTCGCAAGTACAAGGGGGTTCGTCCGTTACCTCCGGTTTCCCCCAAGCCAATCTCTATCGATGGAAGATTTGCCGACTGGAATGATGTGTCTCCTGAATTTCGAGACGCAATCGGTGATACGGTCCATCGAAACGCTCCCGGATACGGCAGCGCCGGGCCTTATAGGAACAACTCCGGTCGGAACGATATCGTCGCGGCAAAGGTAAGTATCGATGCACGGAATGTTTACTTCTACGTCAGAACGCGAGATACGCTGACACCCTTCACCGATCCAGATTGGATGCTTCTCTACATCAATGCCGACGCAAATTACAAGACCGGATGGTTGGGATACGATTACGTGGTTAATCGGCACATTGGCGCGACCAAGACCAGTCTCGAACAAAACGTCGGAGGGACCTATCAGTGGCAAGAAACTGCAGATTTAAGTTACGCGGTCGCGGGAAACGAAATGGAAGTCGCCATTCCTCGCGCAGCCCTGGGTATCACCCATTTGCCAGCAACTATCGACTTCAAATGGGCTGACCACTGCTTTAAAAAGGGAGATTGGACGGACTTCACGCTATATGGGGACGCGGCTCCGGACGATCGTTTTAATTTTCGAGCAAAGTTGGCTAAATGAGCACGGCGGCCCTAAGGCCATATGGGCTGAGCCACCCCGAGATTGTCTTCCCATTTTTTCGGTAAACCTCCTCTCCAGGAATTGAACCATCGCTCTTATAAGGAGGATTGAGCACGTTGGAGTACATCTCAAGCAAGTTCGGTGGCATCCCAGAAAGGATCATGTCGTAACTCTCCCTTCGATCCCGAAAGCTGAGACCATTTGAGAGGTCGAATAAATCCCTTTGCTGGCTTTGGGTCAGACCCTTCTGAGGCAGGATCAATCTCACTTCATTAGCAGAGCAGGATAACTGATCGCGTGCCCTATTCTCGCGTTCACTATCGAGCGAGCAGCAACTGAGCCGGTGAATTGGTCGCCTCTGAATTGAAGGTCTAGCAGCAAGGTATGGGGAGTTCGCAAGGCGTCCGACACTTTGATCTGAGCAATCATGCCGCCCCGAATATCGCTGTCCTCGAAATGAGCATCGGTATCGACCCGCTTGCCGTCAAGTTCTGCATCGATTCCATCGGGCAAAATCTCCAAAGCAATCGGCACGTCGCACTCGTGCGCTTTGATGGAGCCCGACCAGCGGCCAATCACCGCCTGTGGGACTTCTTTGTTTGGCTCGGATACCGCCACGGGTGTGGTCTGGACGCCCATAACTTCGTAGATTTTTGCGACCACCTCAGAGGTTATCGGCGAATCGCTGTTGCATAGTACGACGATGACGGCTTCCATCGCAGGAAGAATCATCAGACGCGTGCTTACACCATCCATGCCGCCGGAATGGCCGAAAGTCGGATCTCCCGTACTCAAAGCCCCCAAACCCCATCCCAATCCGTAACCTCTTTCCAATGGCGAAGCGCCTTGCGGACGTTGCATCGCCAGCATGCTTGCCTGCCTTAGGACAGACGAATCTCTCAATGCCAGATGCGAGGCTCCGAACTTCAAGAGATCATGGACGCTGCAATAAGCCTCCGAAGCCGCCGGGTGATCCGTAATGTAATGTGGCAACGCTTGTCCTTCCCTGTCATATCGAATGGCGAAAGCGGGAACATTTCCAAACGGTGGCGCGAAAAACGAATCGGCCATTTCGAGTGGGGCAAACAACTCATCTTTTAGCACTTCGGCTAGCGGATTTCCGGTGATCTGTTCGATTGCAAATCCAAGAATTCCATAGCCAATGTTCGAATAGACATACCTTTCTCCAGGTATGCGCACGACGTTGCCGTGCCTCGCGACCGTTTCAATGTAGGAAGGAGGCCGAATCCCTTCGTCAGCAAAGAAGAACTGAAAGTGGAGTGGTAGCCCTGACGTGTGGTTCGCAAGTCGCCCAACCGTCGCGTCCATTGAATTTCCAACCCAAGCTCTCAGTCCTGCGCTTCCAAGATATTGGTTGACCGGCGCACCGAAATCAACCTTGTTGTCTTCTGCCAACTTCGCAAGAATCGTACTAATCAGCGGTTTTGTGATTGAGGCGACCGAGTAAGGCGTGCGGGTGGTTGCGGGGATCTGTGCCTCGATGTCGGCAAATCCAAAAGCTGCTTCGTAGATGACGCTGCCCTGCATCTGAACTCCGATCGCCAGTGAGGGTACGTCAAGTTCCTTTATTCGTTGTTCAACGAACTTCGACACGTCCGAAAAGCCATTCACACTATTGCCAGTCATGTGCATGCAGTCATTGTGGCAGGCGGCAAAACCTAAGAAGGGGTCGCCGCTCAAAGTCGGATCGAACTTGGCAAGCTCATCCACGGTACCTAGGGATCACCGCTCAGATCGGTTAATAATCTAACCGAAAATGTTGGCATACAAGAGAATCTGCGTTAGAATATTAACTGAGGAGACTATGAAACTAGGAGGCAATCTAAGCAAACGAGAACACCAGATAATGGACCTTGCGTACGAGCGCGGGAGAATCGGTTCGGGTGAGTTGGAGGGCCTGCTTCCTGGTAAGCCCTCCAACTCTGCAATCCGGGTTCACTTGCGCTCTTTGGAATCCAAGGGGTTTCTCACCCACACTGGAGATCCAGGCAAGTTTACGTATCACCCGACGAGCCCGCGTGACGCAGTTGCTCGAAGCGAGATCGGTCGTTTGATCAAGACATTCTTCGGTGGATCCGTCACAGCCGCAGTTTCGACGCTGCTTGACCAAGAGCGGGACCATCTGACCCCCGAAGACCTGATCGAATTGCAACTCTTAATTAAGAAAGCCTCGGAGGAAGGAAGATGAACTCTGCCCTGATCTTCATATTGAGCTGGTCGATGAAAACGGCTCTGGTTGTAGTGGTTGCGCTTTGTTGCTGCTTGCTTGGGCGACACCTCTCAAGTACGAAGCGCAACGTTATATGGAGATGCGCCCTTGCAGTCTCATTGTTGATTCCATTTGGAATGTTGTTGGCGCCTCACTTACCCATCGGTATGCGCACGCAGCCTCAATCGGCAGTCTCACTTCTCATTCCGGAGACACGCAGTATCCACCTCCCGTTTATTCATAACCCATTGCCCTATTGGCGTGGCTCTGTCCGTATCGTCGCAAAGGACGAGCCGACTAATTGGGCAGGCACGGCGGCCTATTTGGCAGGTCTTTTGTTAGTTGTCGGCAACTGGGGCACATCGTTGAACCGTGTTCGCCGATTTCGCCGTCTAGGCGCCCGGATCGAGTCGCATGGGGATTGTTTTGTCACATCCGATCAAAGTCTCACGGTGCCAATTACATTCGGTTGGCTTAGGCCTGTAATCGTATTACCGGCTGAATCCACTCACTGGTCTGAGGAACGGCTCAGTGCAGTGATACTGCATGAGGGGGCGCACATGAAACGAAAAGACTGGCTCTGGCAATCAATCTCCGTCGCAATCGTCGGCCTTCAGTGGTTCAATCCAATGACTTGGATCCTGTCTGCCTTCCTACGATCGACCGCAGAGGAATCGGCTGACGACATGGTTCTCGAATCGGGAGTTACTCCTAGTAGCTACGCCTCGGAACTTCTTTACTTTGTCTCGAGAACCAGTGGCTCTCTGGCTGGAGTTACTCCTATTGCCCGGCCAGGCGGGATTGCCTCTCGTTTGCGTCGGATTCTTGCAACGAATCGAGATCGGAGACAACCCGGAAGGCGTCTCACTCTTTGCATCAGTTTTCTATTCGCGGCTGCCGGATTAGCGCTGGCAACTTTACGCCCCGAAACCCCGATAGCATATGACCCCCTTGGCACATTCCTGGCTTCATGGGCTTCCTCACTTGACCCAGCACCTCCTGGATTTGTGAAGCTCCCGAATGGAGCCGATGCACGAGTCGTCTACGTTGGAAATGCAAGCTATAGCAAGCTGCCAGTCTGGCAAGCTGACGGCTCGCCTGCCAAGCCTGTCGAAGACGGTGTCCTTTACGACAATCGGGGCTACGTTCCACCGAAGGGAATGAGGCAGGTGGCGGTTTGCTTTGAGATTACGGGCCTCAAATTCCCAGACATGTTGGCGACCATGGCCAAGGGGCTCTATATGGGACCATTTTCAGAGATCTTTCCCTGCGTGACGAAACTCGGAGGCGATGTTGTCGTTAAAGGATCCACCAACGAAACGAAAGATCGATACGTGAGCACCCGCAACTTCCTAGTTCCAGTCTCTCTCCGGGCAGCGGCCTTGGAAATTGGCGTTGGCGTAGGTGACTACAAAGCGGTTCAAGGGAAGAGCATCGTCAAGAGGATCTCGGCAGGGCCCCAAGCACTCACATCCGAAAACCTTGACGGCCACCCCCATAGTTATAAAACAACGACAAGTAGAATTGACGTCATTCTCCCTAATGGGTTTGGCGGAAAGGACTGGAGGCTCGTCGCTTACGACGCGAAAGGACAAATATTGCACCGAGTCGACGTTGACGAGTTTCCTCCATTTGGCGTTCAAAAATCCAATCCAAACATTCGGACATGTTCGTGTTTCGATCCACCCGAAAAAATCGCTCGAGTTGAGCTTGAGGCGAGGGACTACAAGTGGGTGAAGATTCCAGATGTCCAGCTCTATCCAGCCAGAAAGTCTAACGAAAAGTGAGGTCGGACTGTGCAGAAGCGTCATTCCGCCTAGAGACACCGGTCACCACCGAATACGGGATGGCCGGACACTCTTAGAGCTAGCGCTTCTTGGGAAGCGCGCGCGTCGCACCGGTGGACATGCCGCCGTCTATCAACAGTGTCTGGCCTGTGATGTAGGCGCTCGCCTCAGAGGCGAGAAACACGACTGCTCCCCGCAGATCGCTCGACTGACCAGGGCGCTTAAGTGGAATCCGGTCGCTTAAATACTCCACCCACTCTTCGTTCTCATACATGACGGAGTTCTGAGCGGTTTTGAACCAGCCCGGCGCTAGGCAATTGACCGTGATCCCGTACTTGCCCCAGTCGTCGGCAAGACTCATCGTAAGTTGCTTCACCCCTCCACGGCTTGCTCCATAAGGACCAAGTCCCGCCGATCCGGTGACACTCGTCAAAGATCCAATATTGACGATCCGTCCATATCCTGCCGGGATCATTCTACGCGCAACCGCCTGAGACACGAAGAACGTCCCGCGCAAATTGGTGTCTAGGACAAGATTCCAATCGTCCCACGTGACCTCCAACGCTGGCTTGCGTACATTACAGCCAGCGTTGTTCACGAGAATGTCTATCTTCCCAACCGTCTGAAAGGCAGCGTCGACCATTCTTTCGATCGACTCGTGATCACGGACGTCGCAGGACAAACCGGTGCAACGTCTGCCCAATCCCTCAATTTGAGTTTGAAAGTCGACCAACTCGGTCGCCCTCCGACTCGTGACGATCAAATCGGCCCCCGCATCGGCGAGCGCTCGCGCAAATACTTGCCCCAAACCACGGCTACAGCCCGTGACGAGAGCCGTGCGCCCCGTTAGGTCAAACTCAGTCACGGAAGGACGACAACCTTCATGAGTCCGGGCTCTTGCTTATAGAGCCTGTCGAAATACTCGGCCGTCTCGTCCAGAGAAATCGTCGCAGAGATCATGTCATCGACTCTCACCGCTCCGCTAGCGATGAGATCAAGGCATTCAGGGTAATCCCCTTCCGAACCGTACGTGCCATTCACCGAAATCTGTCGCGTCACCACTTCTTGGAGCGGGAACTCCACATGCGACGAGAGGTTTCCGATAAGGACCACCGTTCCCGCCTTTTTCACGCTGCGGATTGCCATGTCGACAGTTGGAGTGATTCCAACCGCCTCGATCGCACAATCGAGTTCCATTCCGATACAAGAATTGGCGATCACGTCTGCGCCATGCGCCGCTGCTGTTTTTAACTTGTCCGGATTGATGTCCACCGCAATGACCTCGCCGGCTCCCTTGGCTTTGAGAACTTGTACAACGAGCAACCCGATCATACCGACGCCTACAACCGCTACTCGGTCACCTGGCTTCATATTTGCCCGAGCGACTGCGTGGACGGCAACCGAAAGCGGCTCAGCCATGGCCGCCTGTTCGTAAGTCAATCCTTCCGGGAGCCGAAACAGCGACCGAGCATGCACGGTTAAGTACTCGGCGAATGCGCCTTGGCGCTTAAACTCGGGACAGGACACGCCAAAAACTTGACGGTTGTTGCACAGGTTCGTCTGACCGGTTTTGCAGTACTCACATTTGTTGCAAAAAATGACCGACTCGAATGTGACTCGATCCCCGACGCTCCAGCCGGCAACGCCGCTTCCGAGCGCGACAATTTCTCCGGCAGCCTCATGGCCCATTACGATTGGTGGAAGTCGCCGTCCGGTACTCCCGTCCAACCCATGAACGTCACTTCCACAAATTCCGCATGCCTTTACACGGATTAGAACTTCATCCTCGGCAAATTCAGGAACGGGCAATTCGACCCGTTCAAACCGACCATATTCGACAAGCTGCAGCGCCTTCATATTTGGAATGATGAACTAAACGGAGTGTAACTTGTCGCGAATTTGATCGTCAGATCATTTGTGAACATGTTTGCTATTCTCTGGAGCGCGGCAATCCTATCATCGGCGCCATTTTCCGATCACAAGAATCTGTGGTTAATCGTGCCCGGAAAGAGCATCGGCAAGGTTCACCTCGGTACGGACTTCGCCACCGTTGTCACGTCGATTGGCGAGCCGGATTGGAAACAAGCAAAGGAAGGCGATGCCGCAATGGGCCGGTTTTGGTATTTTTGGCCGGGGAGCCGCGGAACTGAGCTTGATATTTACGACATTCGAGGTGAACAAGATTCGGCAGCGCACCCACAGAATTTCATCCGCCAGGTCCGTGTAACGTCTAGCGCGTTCCACACAAAAGACGGACTGCACGTTGGTTCGTCTTTGCGGTCGATAAGCCAAACCGACCCGCATCTATCGCTCACACTGAGCACGTCGAAGATAAGATTATATGACGACGTTCGAAATGGGATCTCATTTGAGTTCGCCACTTCAGGATCGTCCCACTCTGCTTGGCGGTGCGTCGCGATTGTTATCCATCCCAAGAATGTTGGCGTCTTTGACGAGTATCTGCGATTCCGGAAGTATGTTTCCCCGGCATAGGCATCGGATCATTGGATTCACTCCGATACCGTTGTCCGATGTCCCGGGACTTGACTCTTTGCCCATCTCAAGAGCCCACTGTCTTTTTCAGTGCTTAATGTCTCCATATAGCACACCTCTTCCGTGGGTTCCGACGTACACCCGGCCATAGATGCGAGGGTCGCCGGTGACTTGCAAGATGAGCCCCCACTGGTGCTGGTCGTCGTTGATCCTCACCCAATGTGTCCCAAAATTGTCGGATCGAAAGACTCCGCGTTGACCACCGATGATTCCCACCAAGTACAGAGCCGGATCCGATGAACCAGGAGCGGCTTTGCCGAAGCCGAAGGCGTGAATCTGCTCCACTCCTGAGATCTTTGCGAATGGCTTCGAAAGGTCAGTGGCATGATAAAGCCCCTCAAATGCCGAAATCCACAGTTCGCCCTCCTTCCCGGGAGTCACATAGATCCAGTCCTGTCCGCCTCGGTTGTCACCTCGATTGCCTCCGCGTTCTGGAAGGGGACCTGCGAGTTGAAGTGGCTGATTCGTAAAGCTTGCCCCTCCGTCAGTGCTGACATAGAGCATCCCGCCAAAGAGGTCAAGCGCATAGAACTTTCTCGGATTGACAGTGTCAGCAATGACCCGCATGTTTCGGGGAAGTCCGGAACAGGCAGTCCAACTCTTTCCGTTATCGGACGTCCAATACGGGACACTTTGGGCGGGCGTCCAAACCCAAACCGCTGCGTCTTCGGAAACAGCAATTCGTCCAAGTCGGCTGTTTGGCTGCGGAGTCGTTGCAGGAGGTTGCCAAGTCTTGCCGCCGTCAACCGAATAGCCAATATTTCCACCGCCCCGATTGCCTGCCGCTGTCCCGACACGGACCACGACGTCAGGCTTGCCGTATGCGCAAGCAACGCTATTCGTGTTGCCAAAAGTCGGATTTCCGTAGTTGCCTTCCGGCGAAGGCTTGTCGACGTCCCAATGGACGAATCCGCCGTAGTCGCCGATCGCTGAAAACAAATGCACTCCACTTGGCGGACTGAGCAGCTCAAGCGCGACGGTTTCCTCGATACCTTTACTGACCACTTGCCAAACTACTGGCTTTCCTCGATCAACGTCGCTCAAATTGTAGGTTTCGTATCCACCATAACCGGTCGTGAAGGTCGCATGATTTGGGTTCCTCGGATCGATTTTGATGTCGAACAGCCAGTGAATGGGCGTCTTTGAGACATACGGTGCAAGTGAGAAATCGTATTTCGCCCCGGACTTGATTACCGGCTTCCATGTTGCACCCGCGTCCAAGCTTCGAAAGATTTCTTCTCCACCAGGGTGGCCAAAGGTGCTGGCAATCAAGACCGAAGGGTTGTCCGCTTGAACCGAGATCGCCGCGTATCCAAACCGATGGGCCGTCGGGTCCGGCTTTTCTGGCGTAATGTCGGTCCATGTCCCGCTTCGCGTTTCCAGCTTCCAAACCGAACCATCGGTCATCCTAGAGGGGCCAGCGCTGGAACCGTAAGTCAAATAGAGCGTCCCATTACCGGCCAAAACCATGTGCGTCGGACGGTTCTTTGTCGGTTCGTTCGGAATCGGATGCCACGTGGCGCCCGAGTCCAGACTCTTGAACAAGTTGTCCTGGCTGGCCGCCGAAACCGCTGCATAGATGGTCGATGATCCTCTGCCTTTCGAACCGCTGGTTGGGTCGAAAATCACCGAGATAGTGCCGACACCACCGGAGGGCTGCTTGGTCAGGGTCTGGTCAATTGGAAAACTTGCGTCCGGAGTCCAAGTAGCTCCGAAATCGGAGCTCTTCCAAAGTCCAGCGAGACGCGAACCAAAGTAGAGGATGTTTCCTGCATTTGGATCGACTGCCAACCGCTCACCATTCCCTCGTCCGTTCTCATTGCCGCCCATTTTGAAAGGCAATTCCGTCCGTTGAAAAGTCTTGCCTCGATCCATTGAGCGCAGAATGTCCGCATTCGGGCTGCGGGAGTTCGTGTACATCCCGCACGCTAGATACACTCGACTCGGATCGGAGGGATCGAGCGCTATACTCTCGACTCCCATAAGGTTGGTGTTTTCGTAACTTAGCCAATCAAGGATCGGGACCCACTGCTTGGAACGGCTCTCCCATCGGTAAGCACCCCCAATATCTGTCCGCGCATACCGGACATCCTTCGCCGTCGGGTGAAAAACGATTCCATCGACAAACCCGCCGCCGACCATCTGAACGCTCTTCCAAACGTATCGCTGCGAAGGCGGGTGCTGGGCAGATAGCAATTGCGCCCCTAACACCAAAACCGTCCCAACCGCAACGCGCGCCCAACCCCAGTGGTTCATGGTTAAACTATACAGGAACGCGCAGAGGTCCGACCCATGTTCGGACGACCGCCTTTATGGCACTGGATGCCCTTATAAGTCTGTGGAGCTCGTTTCCAGCATCTTTGCCTAAACTCTGCCTTCGGCGCCGTACGCTAAATCCCGTGTTCAGCCATTGCGTCGTTGAAGCCCTTAAAGATCGCGCCGTATTTGCCAGTTTCAGCAGCGTGTCGGAGGCGTTTGACGTTCTCGACACTTATCTCAGTGACTTCGGGCTCATTCTCCAATATCTCCATAACTTCTGAGATGAATTGGGGGAGGGGCATGGCCCGTGGATCCGCGGCGCCATTCATCAAGTGCGTCGCCACGTAGGGCGGAATCAACTCGACCACTTCAACCGGGGTGTCTTTGAGTTGGTAACGTAACGACTCGGTGTAGGAATGGAGGGCGGCTTTGGTTGCGCAATAGGTCGGTGTGAAAGCTAACGGCACGAATGCCAAACCGGAGGAGACATTCATGATGGCAGAGTAAATTTGCTTTTGGAGCGTCGGAAGGAGTGCTGCGGTTAGCCGGATGGGTCCGAGGAGGTTCGTGGCGACGATCGCCTCGGCGTCAAGCAAGTCACCAGGCTGTTCAAGAAGGTTCTCAATTCGCATGATCCCCGCATTGTTTATGAGCACGTTGATCGAGGGGTGCTCGCGCACAAGTTGATCCGCGAATTGCTTGATGCTAGATCGGTCTTCAATATCGAAAACAGCGGAGTCCATTCCAGGATTTGCCTGAGTCGTCTCATCGAGCGCTTGCTTTCGACGCCCGGCAATAATGACCTTATTGCCGAGGGCATGGAAAGATTCGGCAAGTCCACGGCCAATGCCGGAGCCTCCGCCAGTGATCAAAATAGTGTTGCCGGTTAGTTTCATGGGTTTTGGGGGTTTGTAGGCATTACTTATTTGCCTACCCACTTGGTATACGAACTGCTGGCGCCGAATATCTTGCGTCGTGGGCCCGGCCGCTTGCCACCTCGGCGTCTGACGTCAGGAACAGATCGGACGAGGCTCGAGTATTCGCTGAGTTGTGTGCGCTCCGCCTAATTCCCAAGACGATGCACCAGCGAGTAATGGGCAGAGTTCGATCCCGTCGGAACTACCTTGACTCAAATCGGAAACCCAACATTCATCCGCCGCCAACCCGGTGTAAAGACGCCAAAATGCGCCAAACTCCTCAACTAAGATGACACGGTTTTCAATTGTCGGCGGGGGTTGGCGGACGGAGTTTTTTTTGCGGATTGCGCGGGAGTTACCCGATCTCTTCGAAATTCCAGGCATGCTCGTCAGGCGGACCGAGCGAGCGGACGAGCTTCAGAAGACTTGGGGAGTAGCGACGCATACCTCGCTCGACGCCCTTCTGGCCGACAAGCCGGACTTCGTGGTCACCTCCCTCTCTTGGGACAGCAACCCCATTTTCATACGAGAGCTCGCCGCTCGAGGAATAGCCGTTCTCTCAGAAACGCCGCCTGCACCCAAGGTGGAAGACCTCTTGGCCTTGATGGATCTCATCAAAGCCGGCGCTCGGATTCAGGTCGCGGAGCAGTACATTTTCCAACCCGAGCATGCGGCCCGGCTCTCGGTGGTTCGATCGGGAAAATTGGGCGATGTTTTTCAAGCCCAAGTCTCGGTTTGCCATGGCTACCACGGGACCAGTCTGATTCGACACTTACTGGGGATCAACTTCGAAGCAGTAAAGATCTCGGCAAGACGGCTGCCTGAAGTAGTTGTCGGCGGTCCCGATCGCAACGGCCGTCCACCCACGGACGAGAAGATTCAGCGTCAAAACCAACTGATTGCGTATCTGGATTTTGGCGACCGGCAAGGAGTTTTTGACTTCGTCGGCACGATGTACCACTCCTATATCCGATCCCACCGAGTTTTGGTACGCGGCACGCGTGGGGAAATCAATCACGATCGAGTCCGATACTTAGCCGACTACCGAACACCGATTGACTATCAGTTCCGACGGGTAGACGCGGGACATACCGGCAACTTGGACGGGCATTTCCACCAAGGTATCCTCGCAGGCGAGCACTGGGCCTATCGAAATCCGTTCCCATTCGCCCGGTTGATGGACGACGAGATCGCGATTGCGACATGTCTTCAAGGCATGGCAAATTACGTCAACGGTGGACCTGACATCTATTCCCTCGCCGAGGCTTGCCAAGACCATTATCTGTCGATCCTAATGGAAGAATCGGCTAACAAGGGCGAGGAAGTGACAGGCGCGGTACAGCCTTGGAGCAGTTAGCCATTAGGAAATTTGATGTCAATCCCGTACGTAGATTTTCAATAACATCTCCATGACGACCGCACGAGAGTCCATCCCCCGAATCGTGGGCGCCATCCAGGGTGACCCGCGCGTCAAATCCGTTCTAGTCGGAGGATCGATTCGCAGCGGCACGGATGACGAGGTAAGCGACTTGGATCTGTGGGTTCAAGCCGACGATTGGTCAACCGATTGCTTAGCAGGCCTACTCGTTGCGGGCAGGTCCATGATCATAGGAGACAACCCGCTGTTTCATGGTTGCGATTCGCAGGGCGTGATCGTCGACATCTGTCACGGGCCAAAACCTCCCGACTATTACTCGACTCTAGACCGCTTCGAATCCGAGCCCTGGATCACCGGTACCATCGAAGCGCCCAGCATCTACACTGACTTCTGGATCAACTCCTACAAGCATCGCAAGCCGATCTGGCGAGATCTGGACGCCATTGCCCTGATCGGTCTCCACTACGATCGGCTCTTGCTTATTCAGGCGTGGGTTGAACTTGACACTGGCGCAGCCCCTGGGCCTCAAGCCCTTTCGATCCATGGGCTAACTCCGATTGTACGCAACCACATAACGCCGGCACGGCGCGAACTTCTCGGCCTGCCGACTCGTACCCGGCGGGAATTGGTTGTCGCGATCGACGCCTATCGATGCGAGATGCAACAGCTAACACCACCAGATTCTCTCCTCCCCGGAATCGTCATGACCGATCCGATTTTCATCGGAATGGCGAGAGACGCGGGAATCTAGCTTCAGACCTTTCATCGGCATGTTCAGAGGATGAGCCTCTGACTACGAGCCAACCTGCTTCCACGTGATCTTCTTGAGCCCGGCCGTATAGGCGCCTTTCTCTCTAACCACCGAACCTAATACGCCCGATCCGTTGGCTGGCGGCGAGGAGAGGCGCTGCCAGGCGAAGTCGCCCTTCTCATAGCCAAATGTCTCCCCGTCGTCTTCGTACAGCAAACCGTGACCTGCCTCAGGGCCATAATGGCGGATGACCAGTTCACTCTCCGGCGTTAAGGTGGAGCTTTTCGCTCCGTCGCCAAGCGTGGGGATAAGAGCTCCGGCTCGAACATATACCGGAATTTGGTCGAGTGCCGGCGTGATCTCGATCGTCGTTCCATCGCCAATCAGGTTGCCCGATTGAAACTCGTACCATTCCCCCTTTGGCAACCTGACTTTCCTGGATTTCTGTCCCGTCAGCATCGGCGCTACGAGAAGATCGTCTCCAAGCAAATATTGATCGGTCTCTTCCCCGCCGTCCACCAAAGACATTGGTCGGATGACCGGAGTGCCCTGGAAATGGTACTGGGCAAAGGCGGTGTACAGATAAGGAAGTAGATGGGTTCGGAACAGCATCGCTGAGCGAACGGCATCCTCATATCCGGGAAAACTCCAAGGTTTTGTTCCCGAGGCCCACGCGTTCAATTGGGCGATGTGAGAAACGGCGGCGGTTTGCATACGTCGGACCCACTCTTCGCCGTTTGAGGCGTCCCGTGCTTCTGCGCACCATAGGACACCGGCAAGGCCCGTGCTGACCATTCCTGTGATGTATTCCCGATGATCATAAGTATCGCTATACAAGGCAAATGGGAACCTGCTCGCACCTCCATTTGAGCCACGAATGAGACCAAACGTACGTCTCCCCTGTTTGCGAAACATATCGTCTAGCTCGCGTTGCCAAAGCAACCCATAGATCTGCCGCATACGCAAGCCACTCAGGCCCGACGGAAAGGTAGCGTGATCGGGCCATAGCCAGTTGTCAAAGCCATCAATCTCGTCAATCTTATAGCCGCTCACACCAATACCGATGTGCGTCTTCGTGAAGTAATCCGCAATCGTTGAGGCGGCTTTCGGTTCCATCAAATCAGGCGCTGGGCCGAGCCAAACCATATGCGAACCGTAATCGGGTTCCAATGCCTTGTAAATCCCTGATTCTGGCGAGACATACGGATTGGACCAAAGATTGACATGGACATTCTTCGCGTTTAGTCCGCTTACAAATGCACCTGGATTGGGGAATCGCTCAGGGCTCCAGTCAAACGTACAAGGATAGGACTTGGATTGCCAGCCAGGCTCCAAACCGAGAACGTCGATCGGATAGCCGCGACGCTCAAATTCGGCAACTTCCTTTTGAGCGTCCATTGCGGTATCGAGGGAGGGAGTCCGATGCCAGAAGCCGAGCGCCCACCTTGGAGGCAGAACACCGCCGCCGCAATACAAGTTGTAACGCTGAATAGCTTCCATTGGAGTAGGTCCCGCAAAAAGGTAAACCTCCAGGCCAGGTCCTTGAACGCTCGCTTCGACGGCGTCCGATGTCGGTTGTGCTTCCCAATCAGGATCTGTATTGCGATCTCGGGCGGCCGGATTGTTGGCATCCCGTCGATTTCCGACGCCTGCGTAGATCGAGATTGGTCGAGAGGTATTGAAGAATACTGCGTAGCCGCCACTGCTCACATAGAGGGGAACGGGAGCGTGAAGGCGATCCTGACCGGCGGCATAATGGTCGACACGAAGGTGATAGACCCCGTCTCGCCGGTTAGAACCATGCATCTGGAGTCCCAAGCCATACAAATACTCGTCTTTACCGAGAGGGATACGGGCGGAGGCAAATTCGTCGGCAACCTGGCCACCGGCAGCACTCAGATCAAAAGGGGCATCCGGATGCTTTGATCCCATGCTTCGAAGCGCCTCCTGATTCGGCACGTCCTTCGCTGCTGAGAGAAGGGTCGGGAGGTCAGGTTTTCCAACTTGGGCTCGCCAAACTCCGGGAGCAACTGAGGTCCAAACAAGTTCCATAGGCTTCGATCTAACGCTTATTGCCAGGGCAGCAATCAAGATTGACACGCCTGATTCTACTGGAAAGGGATGCCACTTCGGGTTGAGCCCACCGGAATCCAAAGTTCTGCTAAGGATTCGACCCACCTGAGGTTGCGTTGCTCGTCGTCTGTTCTTCTGAGCTCCGACCCAGGCGCGTGGACACCAGGCACCCCGAATGGGTCCGGAAAGTGCCGTGGTATGCGAAGCGATCCACCATTGCTAGTGGCGAGAATCCGAGGCGAGACCCGTCGTCACACACCTCGACTATGCTATGCGTTTGGTTCTTTCTCCGTTGGCTATGCATTGTCAAGGCGATCAAAGACAGTGATAAACTCGCAATCATCGTGAACGAACTAGAGAACCAGAGTCGGTTGAGAGTTGGCGTGATTGGCCTCAATATGGGGCAGGGACATGCAGAAACCTACAAGAAGCTGCCAAACGCGGAGTTGGTGGCCGTTTGTGACAAAGATGCGGGATGGCTAGACCTATGCCGCCACAAGTGGGACGTCCCATACGCCTTTGACGATTATCGCGAGATGCTTGCAATGAGCGACTTGGATGCGGTCTCCATCGCCCTGCCGACGTTTCTTCACTTGCCTGTCGCTCTCGCCGCTTTTGAGTACGGCAAACATGTTCTGGTCGAAAAACCCATGGCGATGGATGCTGCCGAATGCGAACGGATGGCGGCAGCGTCGAGAGCAGCGGGCAAGACGTTGATGGTGAGTTTGAATCAACGATTCGACGCGGACGTGCAGTATCTCAAGCGCTACGTCGAAGACGGAAATCTCGGTGAAATCTACTTTGCACGCACCCTGTGGAGGCGGCCGCTTGGGGGGCTTCCCTCGCCAACACTCGAACGCCCATCCGGCACCTACACAGGTCGAAACTGGTTCAATGAAGCATCAAAGGGGGGAGGCGCGCTTCGCGATCTGGGAGCACACGTAATCGACGTCGCGCTTTGGTTAATGGGATTTCCGGAACTGGCTGATGTAAGCGGCAAAGCCTACACGATGTTTTTACCGGAATTCCTGACAGGCACCACTCACGTAGGAGATGCCGATGACCACTCGGTTGGATTTGCACGGTTCAAGAATGGGGCATGCTTGCAAATCGAAGTGAGCTACGGCCAGCATATCGACCACGACGAACTGGTGACCGAACTCTTTGGTTCCAAGGGAGGCGCCATACGTTGGTCTGGACGACCTCTCAGACTATTCGGCGAAACAAACGGCGCATACTCCACGACGGAGCCACGACTTCAAGAGATGCGGTCAACCGCCCAGCAGGAGTTTGTTAACTCCGTGCTGGAGAGCCGACCGCCATTGGTCACTCCGGAACAGGGCATCACCGTCACACGGATCATGGATGCCATCTATGCCGGACGTGGACCTAGTCCTTCTTAGAAATAGGATCGGGAGCCTGCTCCACCGGAATGTGAGGCGCGCCATCCTTCCAAACGGTCCCCTGCGGGGTAACATACTTGGCCGCGTTCTTTAGGATCAGCTTCACGATTTCATGGTGATAGATCGGGTACGTCTCATGCCCGGGCTGGAAGTAGAAGATCTTTCCATTCCCTCGGAGGAAAACGCAACCAGAACGGAACACGTTTCCACCTTCGAAGTGGCCGATCAGGATCGTTTCACTCGGTTCGGGAATCCCGAATGGCTCTCCATACATTTCCTCTTTAGGAATCTCAAAATAGGGACCTTCGATCCCTTTGACAATTGGATGACCTGGATTGCACAGCCATATGCGTTCCAGTTCGTCAGCTTCTCGCCAACAGAGCGAACAGGTTGTTCCCATCAGCGATCGGAAGATCTTCGAGTAATGTCCGGAGTGAAGGACGATGAGTCCCATTCCTTCTAAAACCCGCTTCTTTACTTTTTCCACGATCGCGTCTTCTACCTTATGGTGAGCCGCATGGCCCCACCATGTAATCACGTCGGTGTTTGCCAGCACCTCATCGGTGAGTCCGTGCTCTGGCATGTCCAAAGTAGCTTCCGTTACATCGAAGAGAGGATCCTCCCGCAGACCATCGGCGATACACCCATGCATTCCCTTGGGGTAGATCGCCCCCACGACAGGCATCTCGTGCTCGTGTACATTTTCGCCCCAGACGGTAACTCTAATTTTGTTCGACATAGTTCCTTGAGCGATCATCCTTGGACCGCTCCCTACGGCGGAGATTACCTAAGCCTTGAGAGCTCAGAGGATGAAGGGAAACAACAAAGTTCTTAACCACCAGTTAGGGCAGTCCTCGCGCCGCTGAAGTTGGGTCCTACCCGAGCATTTGAGCTCAACTTGGGCAGAACGTGTGAGTCGTTTACAACGTGGGACCGAGGATCCGCAAGACCAACCGCTGAGTTTGGATTCGTAAGGATTACAAATCCGTTCACGAAGGAAGCCCCATATGAAAAATGGCCGTCATCTAGACGGCCATGCCAAGACTCAGAAAAACTTTCAGGCGATGTGTCCTTCTTGAACGGCAGCCACTCTCTCGTCCGACCACGGCTGTTATTTGGACCAGGTTAATCGCTTCCCTCGCGAGGGGAAACGTGAAAATCAGTCCCAAGGACGCTTATTCGGTTTCGCGCGCGGTATTCGGAATCTCTCAGGGAAGATCTCCCTCCTGCACATCGCCTTGTTAATAAGGTATCCCACTCCAAAAAACACTGCCAGTCAGGGATTTTATGTCAGGGGTTACCATGACAAAAAAAACCTGACTAGTCATCCATTCAAGGCTTAGTCATGATGTTAATGCGGCGACGCGCAGCGGGATAAATCTGAGATTAACCGCTCTCGAGACACATTGAGAGTATCTTCGGAGGACCGCTGGAATGGAGGTGCTTCTCAAGGCTTACGGGCCGGTTCGGGACAGCCGGTCATGGTTAGCGAGAACGCGTCGCCGCCTTCGAATTCCAATTGTCTGCCGCTTGCGGCAGACTTGTGAGTTTTTCATGACGACCACGGAAGCAATTTATGCCCGACGAGCTGTGCGCGATTTCACGGCCGAACCTCTTAAAGAATCAACGATCAACAAGCTGATCGATGCAGCAATCCAGGCGCCCAGCGCAATAAACGCCCAACCTTGGGCATTCGTGGTCGTGCAGGACAAAGCGATTCTCGATCAAATCTCAAGCCGCACAAAGGACCTCATGCAGGATCAACCGATGTCGAGCGAACTCCGTGAAAAGGTGTCCAAGCCGGGTTGGAGCATCTTCTATAACGCCACGACATTGATCGTCATTTGTGCTCGCCCAGAAGGAGCCCATCCCGAGTGGGATTGTTGCTTGGCTGCGGAGAACTTGTTGCTCGCCGCTCGCGACAAGGGAATTGGGGGGTGCATCGTCGGCTTCGCTTGGGCAGCTCTCGCGCTTCCGGATGTGAAGAAGCTCCTGAACATTCCCGACAGCTACCAAGCCGTCATGCCGATCATCCTTGGCTATCCGCGCAGCTTTCCTCCGCCAACTGGCCGGAAGTCCCCTGAGATTCTCTCCTGGAAAATTGCCGCTCACGTCTAACCTAATGGATTTCGGCGAGGTGATCGCCAACACGCCAGCCGTCAATATGGACCGGGATTCCGATCAAGTCAGAGCAATGTCGCCGCGTTCTCCCGTTCGGATGCGAATTGCGTCGCCAAGGGGAAAAGTGAAGATCTTCCCGTCTCCCACCTCACCCGTTCGCGCAACTTCCAAGATCACGGCAATCACGGGCTCTACCTCATGGTCGTGAACAATGATCTCGAGCTTGTACCGAGGGGTCAGGCTCAGTGTGTATTGAGACCCTCGGTAGGTATGCGTGATGCCTTTTGACCGTCCCATACCCTTCACTTCCGTGACCGTCATACCAGAAACATCGAGTGCGGTAAGGGCGTCTTGGACATCTTCAAGGCGCTGTAAACGAATAATCGCTTCAATTTTTGTCATCTCTTAATCCAAAGAAACATCCGTAATTCAAGGCTCAATGCGGGCAAGAACCAATTCGCGCCTGCGGCGTCGTCCGGCTCCAAGTCCATGACTCCTGAACTCCTCCGAGCGCCTTTATGACTGGTTCCATCAGTCCCACGTTCCGACACTGCTCGCTCCTTAGGGTCACGACGGCCATCAAAGGTTATATCCCGATTCGCCATGTAACGAAATATCCAGGCCAGCTTGCTCGTCCTCTTCGGTCACCCGTACTCCGACAACAACCTGGGTGAGTTTCATCAAGAGGTATGACCCGACGAACGCGAAGACGCCAACCACAACCACTGCAATTGCTTGGGTCAAGATCAACCCGCCTCTGCCGTGATTTGTCTTGAGAGAGTCGGCAACGCTCGGGTTGACCAATGCGGAAGCTAGAATTCCGGTCAATATCGCGCCCGTCGCTCCTCCGATTCCGTGTACTCCGACAACGTCTAGCGAATCGTCGAACTTAAGTTTATGCTTGAGCCCAACCGCGAAGCAGCAGAGGGCGCCAACCGCCAACCCGATCAGAATGGCTGACATCGGCGTCACAAAACCGGCGGCAGGCGTGATGCCGACAAGCCCTGCCACAAGGCCGGAGGCTGCTCCCAAGGCGGTTGGCTTGCCATAGTGCAGTTTCTCGCACAGCAGCCAACCGAGCATTCCGGCCGCGGCGGCGAGATGGGTCGTCACAAATGCCGAGATCGCGATGTCATTTATTGCAAGCGCCGACCCTGCGTTGAAACCTATCCACCCCACCCACAAGAGGCCGGCGCCCAGCAACGTCGTGGTCAAATTGTTCGGCAGAATTGGGTCATGGTGGCTTAGCGCCCTCCGTTTTCCGAGCGCTAAACATGCCGCCAGGGCTGATGCGCCACTAGCGAGGTGAACCACCGTTCCGCCGGCAAAGTCCAGAGCGCCCCGTTGCGAAAGCCATCCGCCCGGATTCCATACCCAACAGGCGACCGGCGCATAGATCAAAATCGCCCAGAGAGTCGTAAAAAGCAGATATCCACTGAACTTCATGCGTTCGGCAATCGCTCCGGAGATAAGCGCAGGAGTGATGATCGCAAACATCATTTGGAAAAGCATGAAGGCGCCGGCTGGGATCGTTCCCAAAGGGGAATTGTATGGATACGGATCCTTCATTGAGATCCCATTCCCAAAAAGATATTCAAACCCACCGAAGAGCCCATTCGATGTCTTGCCGAATGACACCGTGTAAGTGAGCATTACCCAAACGATGCTCACGACCCCCATCATGACGAACGAGTGCATCATTGTGCTCAGCACGTTCTTACGTCGGACCATGCCGCCATAAAATAGGGCCAATGCGGGCGTCATCAACAGCACCAGCACGGAGGCAACGATCACCCAAACCGTGTCGGCTTTGTCGATTGCAGGTGTGGCGACCTTGCTGGTTGGATCTTGGGCGATTGCCAAAGCGCTCATCAGCGCAATAAGGACCGAAGCGAGAACGCGCGGTATTCCAAGAGAATTCCGAGACAAGCGCCGGAGTGAATCAAGGGGGTGTTTCATTTCAAGGATCGACCACATCGTTAGTGAAGCCTTAAGTCTCAACCGCTTGCCGTTCGAAACCGCCAAACACTACCCGATGGGGCGTTTACAAGACTCGTGGTTTTGGCCAAGACACTTTTACCCTGAGAAGGCAGAAAGATACTAAGGAAGGCGGCATCGCGATAGGTAATCCGTACCATTGCGATATTTCAAGCGGCTGGGCTTGAAGCAATCTGAAACCGAACCGCGACCGCAACCGAAGCTATCACCACGACTGCTCCCAAAAGGGCCCCTGGCGCAATCGATTCCTGTCTGAAAACAACTCCAAGCCCAACCGCCATGACGGGAACGATAACCCCTAGGAACGATACCGTCGACACTCTCCAATGGTTGACAAGCCACGCAAAGAGGCCAAATGCCACTACCGAGCTGGCGATTGCAAGATAGAAGATTGGAAAGATCTGTTCCATTTTTGTGGGTAGAGGATGGCTACGGTCAAATGCGAATGAAGCCAAGAAGCTAAAGGGAATCGCGATGACCGCACCTACTGCGTTTGCACCAATTGAGCTTTGCTTAGGCCCTCGCTGCAAGAGGACCGCTGCCATCGAACCTGCGCATGCCGCTACGGTTATCACAAGCAGTCCCATTGCCGAGCCGCCGGCAACGATTTGTTGCCAGAAAATGATGCCCACTCCCACGACGGCAAAAACGGCCGCACCTAGCCGAGGCATGCTCAAGGTCTCCGTGCCGAAGATCTTCGCAGCGATCATTGCCGCAATTGGGCTAATAGCGTACACAACCGCAGCCAATCCCGAGTTAACGACTTTCTCACCCCAATAAAGCAGGGGAAGACCGACACCAAATTCTAAGACTCCGTACCAACAGGCAGCCTTCAAAGCAGCACCGGTGGGCCATCGTTGACGCGTTAGAACCAAGATCACGTTGAGCGCCAGGCTTGCGAACACAAGTCGAAGCGAACAGGCCCAAAGCGCCGGAAACGAGTCATTTCCGATCCGGATCGCCAAGAAAGTGCTGCTCCAAATCGCCGCGCAAGCCGCAAAGGCCAGGTAGGGCAAGATCGCACGGTTCATCTGGCCGAGTATAACGAGCTAAGCGCACATTTGTCTACATCTAGTTCGGAGTCTAGAGCAACGTGTGGAAGCGGCATTCTGTTGCTCAGTACATGCGCTGGCGCTAAAAGCTGAGTGACAGTTGCTATGTCACAGCCTAAATTGGACATTGCAGCTGGGGAGCCCATCCTCGCAAGTTGACCAAAACCCGGTCACTCGTTTACTCATTCTCAATTTGGTGCGTCTAACCAGTGAGCGATTGGATGGTGTTCATTGCGATTCTCGCGGCCCCTTACTGCACCATTGCTCCACAAACACCTCATCAAGCGCAACTACTTGATGCGCGCAAAGTTGCCAGGATGCTCGCGCCCTCCGTCGAAGATCGCGAGAATGCCTTTCTTGGCAACGTCTATCAGTTCGTCTCAGTGAGTCAGTCCCTTCCTCCGACGACGGCGGCTCAGAAATGGCTCCAACTCTTAGACGAAGGCGCCAGGGTTCCCCGAATGCCGTCTCAAAATGGTGGTGGGGGACCGATAGGCACTTTGAAAACGGTATTCGGAGCCTTGCCGCGGCCGGAAGCCTGGTCCGAAATCGTACAGCTCGTCCACCGTCGCCCGTCTTCACCCGAGAACAAGATATTGCTGTTGCTCTTTGCGCGGATGCAGGGCGATGAAAGGACTGCCGCACAGCTTTACAAAGAACTAAGCATGGTCCAAATGTCCGAATATGCATCTGGTTTGTTGAAGGACGCTCAATACGACCCTCGTCCGGAAAAGGGACGTCTGGGGACAAGTTGCTTCATTCATGAATCCTGACGGGCATGATCAGGGGCTCCCAGATATCGCCAATCTGTTGCCTCCTCAAGACGCCCAATCGGTGTTATTGCGTTTACTAAAAAAGCCGATACCACTTGGTGTTAGGTGGATTGCGACTCGGGAGCTTGCAAAGCAACTGATCATGGACAACCCGGCGCAAACCACCCAGCCAGGGTGGAATTTTGTCGACGACATGCACGACGCGGACTTTGTTCGCAGAATTGTCGACAGGATGGGTGACTCGTCCTTGGACGGCAAAGAGTCTCCGTCGCCTGACGCAAGGAGTGTTTACCTAGCTGATCTCCTTTTGCAGGGAGATATTGAGAAGGTGATCCAGGTCCTTAATCGGGGAGGCGGGATTCCGAATTTCTCTTTCCCCAGCACTGCGCGTTGGGCTTCGCCTCGCCTCACGTCAAAACTCTATCCAGGCTTCGCAGCGATACAGGCGAGAACTCCCGAAGTCCATTTTTAGGTTGAATACGTGGAGGCGGCGAAAGCAAGTGGGCACGCTGCCGATGCAGCTCGACTCATCGACGTGCTCGTTCACGATCCCAAGACGCCTTCCAACGATCGGATCGAGCTCTATCGGCAAGTCGTTGACTTACATGGCTGCCTTGGCTCCTTGGCCGCCGTCGCCAACGACAATCGGGAGGAACTCCATGTACCACATAACAAAGAGGATCCTTACTTTCGTGCGCCCTAGTTCGGCTTCCAGGATGTGGGGTGGGTGAACAAGCCGCTGTCAGCCACGCAAGTGGCTTTGCCCTTAAGATCGACCTGAAATAGGCTGTATATGGGCCGACCGTGGGCGTTTGACTCGGTACCGGCAAGCACGTAGATTGAAGCGCCGTCCCTAGCAAATACCGGTGATCTGTTATAGCGGCTGGTCTGGGCAAAATGAAGAGGAACCGGGTTTTCGCCATTGGCTTGTGAGGTGAATATGTCATAGGCGTAAGCCTCCGCACGATCCGAGAGGAATACTAGATGCTTCCCATCCTTCGAAACTGCAAGATCGCTTGCCCATGCGCCGTGGACGCTGTTAGACGAGGTCGGCAGCATGAACGGCTGAGGAATACTGCCCTTCGCTTCCCCGACTCGAAACATCTGAGCTGCCAAAGAGCCTCCTGGGACAGTCGCCGTATACAGGATCGACTTCCCGCCGTCCGCAAAGCAGGGCGAACTCGCACTCCGGTATTTCTGGCTCGTAATCTGGCGGGTCGCTCCGCTTGATAAATCCAGCATCCAAATATCGAAATCATCCCACACGGTTCCACCCATACTGTATGGCCGTTTGCGGGCCGCACGAACAAAGACGACTTCTTTGCCATCCGGAGAGAAACTGGGTGCGAAATCGCTAGCGCCGTCGGACGTCGCAAGAAGAGTGTCTTGCCCCCCTAGAGCCGGTATGCGATAGAGACTAGTTTGACCACGGGTCGAATCCTTGCCAACGAAGACAATCGTCTTTCCATCGGGTGAATACTTGGGGAAGCATGCTACCGATTTGCCGTTATACAGGCCAGTCACGGTCTTGGTGTTTAGATCCAACGCATACAATCCACCGCTCGCAGAAGAAAACGCGACCTGCTTTGAGTCCGGACTCAAATCGAACGTTACGTTGCCATGCTCAATCTGATTACCCCCGATGCCAAAGAGACCCAGGACGGTGGCGCCCAGCGCTGCAATAATGCCAAGGACTGCTAGTCCGACAACAAGATTCACCGGCTTCAGACGTTTAGAGGCTCCTCGTTCCGAACCACTAAGAGAGGCAATTGGATCGCTAATCGAGGACGGATTGGATTCTGTGCTATCGGGCTGGCTGTTCGACATAGCAATATAGTGCAGAAATAACCAAACGCGAGTGGTCCTATTTATCTGGGACTGGTGAATTAACGCCTACCGGTCGCGCGGTCTCTTCTGAGGAAGAACAGAACCGTGCCGCTGAGGGATGGTCCGTTCGAGTACCCAACCCCGCGACCCACGATCAGGCCCGCATCACAATCTTATACCGCGTAAACGTGTTTACGACTAGGCCCAGAACGACAGTTTCTAAGACGGCACGTCCCAGACCCAACCAGACTCCAGGGGTGTTTTCGGTAATCCAATGACTGACTGTAAGAGCCCACAGTGGGGCTACCAAATTGGTGATCGCCACGTAAGCGAGAAGTGGATTCGCTCCCGTTTTCGCGACGAATCGTAGTGTGAACGATTTCGGGCGATACTGCTCGATCAACACAATGGCGGCAAGAAGCAACATTGCGAGACCCGGGGTGACGGTCACATAGGATAACGTCGGATGATATTTCTTGATGCCTCCTTGCAAAGGCTCAAGGATGAGGCCGAGGGCAAGCAAAGCAGCGCCCCAGGCCATCAAGCGGCGAACGAGCGGATGCCGGGACATAGAACCTACCCAGCACACGTTGGCGGCCAAGGGAATCAGCCAAATTGAATCAAACCTTTCAAGGAGCGCATACAGGCATGCAGGTATGGTTGAGAACGCGACCAATCCGATCGCAAGATCAGGCCATGGCTCCTTCGGCGCAAGCACCGGTTCTGGTTGGAGAAGCAAATCACCCACAAAGGTGCCGGGCAATAATACAAGCAAGTAACCCAAATAAGACGGTAGGAAAAACCACTGGGCCGGCCCCTCATAATCCCAGATTTGTTGGGCCCAACTACCCGGTTCGAGCGCACTTAGCCGAAAGACCAATATTGCCGCCATGATCCAAAGGCGAGCCATGGGCTGTTTACGAGTGGCCAACCACGCGAGAGTACCAAAGAGGGACGAGGTTGCAAGCACCAGGATAATCGGGTCAGATCGATGGATATCAAACCCGGGCATTTCCCGGTTCGGGAATGTGAGGACGCTTGCCGCCAAGACGATCTCAACCCAACCCAGCGCTCGGATTGCGAACTTGGTCCATCGGGGCCATTTCTGTGGGAGGCGCGCGTAAGTGGGAAGGACGAGCAAGAACCCAAGGATCCCAATAAGCCAGACGCGACGATCCGGTTCGGACGCTAACGAATAGGGCCGGAAGTTCTCATCCAAGATCGCAAAAGCGACTAGCAAAGCAAATCGCCAACTGGCTCCGACAAGTGCGGAGTACATGCCGTCGCGCCGGCCCAGCCTCTTGTTCAAGGCAAGCGGTATCGACACTCCCATCGAAAACAGGAAGAATGGGAAGACCAGGTCGACCCAAGTTATGCCGGAAACGTTGGGGTTGTAGTTATGGCTGGGTGGTGGCTCTTGTCCGTGGTACATCCAGCGCGGAAGGCCGTCCCAGGGAATCACATCCGCAAACATCATCCCGAAAATGGCGAGGCCGCGAAAGACGTCGATAGAAACAGACCTTGCTCCACTCGTAGTGGCGCCTGGGACAGGCCCGTCGCTTCCGTGCATTGGGCCAGTGTATCAAACTTGGCACGCCAAGGGATTCTTCAAGACTTGCTCAATATCCGGATTCGCAGCGGAGGAGCCTCAAGTATCTGTTACGACCCTTCCGTCCTGAGCAATCGTTACTTCGTCCACTGGGGGCTTCGCGATGGTTCGAGTCGGGAAGACGATTGCGTCTCGCAGATGCAGATTATCGTTTGCTCTTTTCCAGTGCTTCTAACTCAGCCTTTTTCTTTTCCATTGCGTTTCGCAAATCGGCATTCTTCGGTGTATCAGGTAGGACCGATAGGAGTTTAGAATTGCATTCCAATGCCCGCTTAATATCGTGAAGGGATTCATAGACAAGAACGGCGTACTGGAGCGTCAACGGATCAGGCGCCTCAGTTGCGCCAAGCGCGAGTTCCATTGCTTTTCGTGCCGTAATCGCATCACCTTTAGGGTTCGAGGCTTGGCCAAGGGCATAACTTCGCAGTTGCTGTATCGCGGAAGGCTGCTTGGAAGACGCGAGATCGGTTGCCTTTGCTTCCCAGGCGTTTGGATCCTCGATCGCGAGCCATTCGAACTGAATGCTTTCCGCCTGCCGTTTTGCATCTGGGATCTTGGAGACGATCGAGGCCAGTTTGATCTTCGCTTCTTGTCGCTTACCTGTATTGAAAAGGGTCTTTGTGGCAGACAGTTCCTCCTCCAACGCCATTCGCGCCTTCGACTCCGCCACTTTCTTGGCAAATGTCACATCGAACTTCTTTGAGTCAAACGTTCCGGATTTCACTTCGGTTAGTGGAGCCTCAATCTCCATAGGGTGCCCAATCCACCGTATAAGGCCGTTTTTGACTATGAACGCGGCAGGAATACCGTTTTGGGAAGCTGCTTTCAACCACGTCACCGCCATCCCGTCTTGATTGCCCGAATACGCAACGCGGTAGTCCATCTTGTTTCCCATCTCGTCCACAAACTTCTTAATGGAACCTCCAAGGTCGTCTTCCCAAACACTGACACCGATGAAGGTTACGTCAGGGTTTTTATGGGCGATTTCCGTTAGGTGCGGAATGCTCTCAACGCATGGGCCGCACCACGTCGCCCAGAACTCGATGACGTAAGTTTTGGCCTTGTCCAAGTGGGTAACCGGCTCACCCTTGATCCAAGACCTGACGCTAAGCGATGGAGCCCGGCTGCCTGGGCCAAGGTCATATGCCCCAGAAATCGGCGCGACGAATGCAGCCGCCAATACAGCAAGGAGAGCTTTCATGGCCATTGATACTGAACCAGAGACGGCGAGGTTCCGACTCAACTGGCCGATAGAGAATGTTTTGGCATGAAACCTTCGGGCTGAGATCCCGTCCAAAACTTAGCTCACTCGAAGAGGAGACGAGACTCTGACGATCTCCCTTAAGTGTTCGGTCTAGGGCTGAATGGCTCAAGGTGATCCTGGTTAGCACAAGGAGACCTAAATGGCTACACTCAATGACGATGCGCTTGCGTATCATGACGCAGGCCGGCCCGGGAAAATTGAAGTCGTTCCGACCAAGCCGTGCCTCACATCGCGAGATCTTTCGTTGGCATACACGCCTGGGGTTGCCGCTCCTTGCCTGGCGATCGAAAAAGACGAACATCTCGCTTACCGTTATACCAATCGGGGAAATTTAGTCGGCGTGGTTTCAAATGGCACCGCCGTCTTGGGGCTGGGCGACATCGGTGCGCTAGCCGGCAAACCGGTGATGGAGGGCAAGGCCGTTCTTTTCAAGAGGTTTGCCCATGTCGACGTTTTCGATATCGAACTCAATTCCCATGATCCAGCGGAGATCATCCGCGTTTGCCAATTGCTGGAACCTACTTTCGGAGGAATCAATCTCGAAGATATCAAGGCGCCCGATTGCTTCATAGTCGAGGAGGAGTTGAAGCGAACCATGTCGATTCCCGTCTTTCACGACGACCAGCATGGAACGGCAATTATCTCGGGTGCCGCGCTGCTGAATGCGCTCCAACTGACAGGCAAGGCGATTGAGGGGGTAAAGGTCGTCGTCAATGGCGCCGGGGCATCTGCCCTCGCATGCGGAAGGTTTTACGAATCATTGGGCGTTGTGCCTGCGAACATCACCCTCGTGGATACCAAAGGCGTCATTTACAGCGGGCGCCAAGAAGGAATGAACAAGTACAAGGCTCATTTCGCGCGCGAAACGACCCTCCGAACCCTGGAAGAGGCACTCGTCGGAGCGGACGTCTTCCTCGGCTGCTCGGTGGAGAACATCCTGAGTTCCGAGATGCTCAAGTCGATGGCGCCTCACCCGATCATTTTTGCTTTGGCCAATCCCAACCCAGAGGTGACGTACGAGGCAGCGAAGGCGGCAAGGCCCGATGCAATCGTTGCGACGGGTCGAAGCGACTTTCCGAATCAAGTCAACAACGTGCTAGGATTTCCCTTCATTTTCCGTGGCGCACTCGATGTACGAGCCTCGACAATTAACGAGGAGATGAAGCGGGCGGCAGCAATCGCATTGGCAACTTTGGCAAGAGAGCCGGTTCCCGATGAAGTGGCAATGGCCTACGGGGGCAAACACTTCGAATTCGGGCCAGATTACATCATCCCCAAGCCGTTCGATTGGCGTCTGCTGCGTCAAGTATCGACAGCCGTGGCTCGCGCCGCCTGTCAAACCGGAGTCGCACGGGAACCGATCGAGGATTGGGACGCTTACGGGGCGAGGCTGGATGCCATGACCAGTAAGACTGAGATTCTAATGCAGAGAATTCGGTCTGGGGCAAGGAGCAGGCGTCCTCGCATCGTTTTTGCTGAGGGAGAGAATGCTCGGGTAGTCGACGCTAGCCGCATTGTGTTACAAGAGGGTACCGGGCAGCCCGTTCTCTTGGGCAAATTCTCGGTGATCGATCAGTTGTCCCAACGATTCGGGATTGCAAGCAATGAGTTCCAAACGATCGATCCCAACGACACGAATAACGTCGAGGAATTGATCACGGAGTTGATTAAAGTTGGAGCACGCAACGGAATCACTCCCCAGAAGGCCAAGAGGCTCATCCGATCGCCTCTCTACTTTGGAATGATGCTGCTGCGCTTGGGGCGAGCGGACGCAATGATTGTTGGCGCCGAAGACGCGTATAGCGATACCTTGCGAACGGTTCTGCCTCTCACGGAAATGGAACCGACCGTCCATCGAGCCGCTGGATTCCACGTTCTTCTCATCGAAGGTCAAGTTTTCGTGATCGGAGACACGATGTTGACGATTGATCCAACTGCGGAGAATTTGGCGGAGATTGCGCTGGAAGGCGCCTCGTTCGCACGGGAGTTGGGACTTGTTCCGAAGGTGGCGCTCCTGTCATTCTCGAACTTCGGCGAAAACCGCAATCCACGGGCGAGAAAGGTGCGACGTGCGGCCGAGATTCTCCACCTGAGCCATCCCGATCTGATCTGCGACGGAGAGATGCATGGCGATGTGGCCGTCGTCCCCGAATTCGCCCGTCAAAGCTTCCCTCACAGTCAGATTCAGGGTGATGCCAATGTACTGATCTGTCCCGATTTGGATTCAGCCAATATCGCCTACAAGCTGCTAGCCTCAATCGGCAGTCGATCCGACTTTATCGGACCGGTTCTGAAGGGACTCCGTTTGCCTGTCAACATGGTTTCGTTCAACTCCACCGCCCGTGACATCGCCAATCTGGCTGCATTCAGCGCTTTTGGCTCTCGCCCTAAACCAGAAACAAGCGACGAGATTGATGGAAAGGTAGGGAGTCGAAACGCCCTACCTGCCCATTACGTGCCTCCTTACAGCTTCTTGTAGAAATGAGCCATCGTTACCGGATCGAGGTGAACTTTGCCATCGGCAGATTTCACCCGACCGAGTCCAAACGTGTCCTCGTAGCCCCAAAGGGCGTTTGGAAGACCTAGCTCTTGGATGACATCATGCATAGCGTCGAACCATCGGCCCCGTGCATCGGGCGGCGCTACAAGGGCATAGGAACCGAATTCTCCCAAGAGCACGGGGACTCGGTTTTGAGTTCCCCAAGCTTTGGCTTTAGCGAGCCGCCCATAGAGGTAGTCCTTTCCGAGGCGCTGCTCGCCATAGTCGCGTACAGCCGCTTTGTATTGCTCAGGAATCTTGTCGATCATGGCCGCAACTGCTTCCGGGCTGGATGGAAATGGAATGTCCCGCATCACCTTTTGCTGCTCGCCAGTCCAAGTAGCCCCCTGGTGAGTGTATATGAACGGGTCGTAGAAATGAAAAGAGTAGATAATGTTCTTCTGTTCTAAAGGGGTCATGGTCACGAGGGTGTCGATGCCATCCCAACCTGTGGATGCGACGAGAATTGTTCGTGCCGGATCGATTGCCCGAATCGCGGCCACCGTCCGACGTTGCAGCGCGTACCAAACCTCAGGATTCTTGAGGAACATCGGTTCGTTCAGCAACTCGAACACCATCGATTTCTCGTAAACGCCTCGGTAGTGTCCTGCTACGGCTTGCCAGAACCGCACGAACCCCGAAGTGTCGTGTTCGGGTTCATCCAGTTTCATTTCTCCGTTGTCGTGTAAGTCCCAAAGGACGGCAAGCCCAGCCTTCTGAAGTCGATCGATCCCTTTGTCGATGAACTCCAAATTCGTCGAATCGGGCGCCCCGTCTCGGTAAATCACTTTGGGTCCGATAACGAGGCGGATGAAGTCGACACCGATCTTCTTAAAATCTTGAAAGTCCTCGTCGACCAAATGGCTAGTGAAATGAGCCGTATCGTTAGGGTCGACATAACCGAACCAGCCGGTAACGTTTACTCCGCGAGTCAGCTTCTTCATCAGTACCGCAGGCACCCCGTTTGGCGCCTGAGAGGCCTGCTCGTGCTTTGAAGGAGAGGATACGCTGGCTAAAGAAGCCATGGACGCCAAAAACCACAATCCGACTACGCTGCTAACAACTATGTTTCTCATTACATTGTCCCATCGCCTATCAGAGTTGGATGAGAGGGAATTACCCGTGTTCCCTCGCCAAACATCGCCTTAGGCCAACTTACCGCAAACGGCGTAAACTCATGCCGATGCGAAAGCCACCCCTCACAAACCGCCAGAAAATGAAGTTCATCATGACCTCTCAGCAACGGGTGCGGATGGAGTTGATTCTGAATTTTGACCGTCCAATTTCGGTACTGAAAGCCCGCGAGGCTGCGCGGAAACTGATCGACCACCTGGATATCGAAGTGAAGGGCTTTGAGTCTCCGCCAGAACTCGGAGAAGCAACCCTCCGTTCGGCTGAACTCAAGCGAGTGATCCGGATTGACGTCGAACCCCCGGCGGAATAACCGCACGTCTGAGACACATACCTCGTCTGTTGGCAGATTCTTGCCCGGTGGACGTTTGGACCTTCGCCACCATGGGATAATCGTTCAAGAAGTGGTTGGTCTTCTCCTTTTTATCTCGCTCGCAACCCTAGGCCGAACGACACATGCGGTAACAAAACAAACCGATGCTGTGATTGCACCGATTGGCCCCACGGTCGCACTAGACGAGGTCGGGATCTACTCGATCGGCTGCACTTATCGAGATGGGAGGACCAAGCAGTTTCCTGTCGGTTGGTCGGGAGATTTCGACGAATCGACGGGTGTTGCCTATCGCACCTACGGAGAGCAGCATGGCAGGCAGGCAACCCTGCTGCATTGTCCGTGGCGGGGCGGAACGGGAATCTCATTTCAAGAATTTCGGATTCGAGTGCCCCATGTCCCCACAGCGATTCTAAAAGGTGCGATTGCACTGGGGACCTATGCGGTTGGCAAATCGGATGGCGCGACGTTTCGAATCTTCGTAAACGGCAATAAGCTGCTCGACGAGAATCGAACCGATGATGTTTGGAAGGAATTCTCCCTGGATGTCAGCCGATTCACCGGAAGCGTACTGATCGTGCGGTTCGAGACGGACCCGGGACCGCGCGATAATGCGTCCTTCGACTTCTCACTGTGGGGAGACCGGCGACTTGTCCTCAATGGTCTCCCTTCAATCCATGTCGCGCCCCGCGTAAGTCCACCCGTCGATCTCGTGGCAGCTTCAGGCCCGAGATCGGATGTCGTGCCCTTCGATGGAGACAGCGGAACTTCAACCGTGTCCGCTCAGGGCGGAACAACCGTCTTTCGTTGGACTGGGGTAAACGGTTCGATGGAATATCGGTGGCGGATTCCCCAAAACCCCGGTGACCCGCTCCTTGGAGCCATCTCGTTAAAATCGACGGTCGTAGTCTCGGGGAACGCTCAATCGACAGAAACCCCGTTAGGATCTTCCGCAACCATTGCGTGGACCGGCAACGCGAACGCGGTTGGGGTCCGACCGATCCAAGTCGGACAAGGCTACGGCTGCGAGCGATCTTATGAGGTGGATGGAAAGCTCGCCCACTTGCTAATCGTCGGACGAATCGTAGCCAAGAGCCTGGTGTTCGAAATTTCCTGCGACCAACCGGTTGTGAGCGCATTCGAAATGGGTGGATGGGGGCCGGTTGCCTACCGGCGGCTGGTAACGACGCCTTTCTACTCCGGGCAAGTCCAGTACCTTCCCGTTCAAGATATCTTCGTTAACTCCTTTCTGGACTGGACTCACAGCCGCGCATCGGCACACGAGGGTCAGCGCGCCACGTATGGGGCGTTGACTGACGGAACGCACAACCCCCTTTACGAACAGGCCATCTTCGCCGCTTCCTGGCGCCTCGCTGGGGCCTTGCTGGGGCCTTGCCTTCCATTCCAAATCCGAAGTCGCCCTATATTGCCCAGGTCGGGGGACGATTGATGCTGGATACTTGGGGTGGTAAGTTCAACGACATCGCTCGAGGTTTTCAGACCTTGAGCGATTACGGCATCGAACATTGCGCTGCCATCATTCACGATTGGCAAAGATCCGGTTACGATAACGCGCTTCCCGCTCACGTCCCCGCCAACGAGACGCTGGGTGGCGAAGAAGATATGCGTCATCTCGTTCAGAAAGGCTCCGGGTTGGGATACCTGGTCGCCCTTCATGAGAACTACGTCGATTACTATCCCAACTTCGAGGGATTCAAGACAAGCGACATCGCGTTGGACTCTACGGGAAAGCGCGTTTTGGCGTGGTTCCAACCTGGCACGAAGATCCAGTCGTTTGCGATCAAGCCAACCGCGATTCTTGCCCTTGCAGAGACTCAGTCACCGGAAATCCATAATCGATACGGCACTAACGCTGACTATCTAGACGTGCATTCGGCGGTGCCACCCTGGTTCCACGTGGATTATGAGGCGGGCGAACATGGGGCGGGAACATTTCACAAGGTCTGGGATACTCACCGAAAACTCTGGGCTTACGAACGCGAGACCCATGGGGGCCCCGTCTTTGGTGAAGGAGCCAACCACTGGTTCTGGAGCGGTCTTCTGGACGGGGTCGAGGCCCAGTTCGGGGTGGGTTGGCCTGGAAGCCAAGGCACGACCGCACCCTTAATGGTCGATTTCGATCTGCTTCGCATCCATCCTCTCCAGGCAAACCACGGTATGGGTTACTACGAACGGTGGTGGCCATCCGCCCCCTGGGGCGCGGTTCCTCCAATGTCGGTGCTAGATCACTACCGGATGCAGGAGGTCGCATTTGGCCACACCGGCTTTTTAGGCGGTTCCACCTGGAACATTCTCCCGTATGCTTGGCTGGAGCACAACCTCCTCACATCCGTAACGGCTGCCTATGCGGGGATTCACCCGCAAAAGATCGAATATCAGGTCAATGGGAAATGGGTCGACTCCGATGCGGCTGCAAAGGGGGGCATTTGGGATCAAATTAAAGTGCTATACGCTAATGGGCTTTCCGTAACCGCCAACTCCCGGGCCTCATCGCTTCAGGCCGATGGCCTGATGCTCCCGCAGTATGGTTGGTCTGCCTATGGTGCGGGAGTGAAAGCTTGGACAGCCCTTCGTAACGGAGTACTAGCCGACTATTCCGAAACTGCGGATCGCGTCTTCGCCAACGCCCGAAACGCATCCCACTGGAACGTTTCTGGGGTACGGCACATTCGGCCGGAGGCGTTCGGGTTCCAACAAACCGGCCCTCGACGGTTTCGGCTTGGCTACCGTTGGCGTGTGGGCGACTTGCTCGACAACGACTACAACGCATTCGTTCACTTTTCTGTATCGAGTAGCGATCCGAACGATGAGGGGATCCGTTTTCAAGCCGACCATCGCCCAAAGGCGCCCACTTCGACTTGGCAACTCAACACAGTTGTCGATGATGGTCCGTGGGACGTTGTGATCCCGGACAATATCCCAGACGGCATCTACTCGGTGGGAACCGGCCTGTGGTTGCCAAACGCGGGTCGTTTCTCAATCGAGGGGCCAAGCGACAGCCATGGCCGCGTCGTATTGGGGACCCTAATCGTCAAAGGGAGCGGCCAGACGGTTCAGTTCGCGTCCAACCCGGATCGTGGCGACAACCGATTCGATATTTACGCGAAGGCGCTGAATGCAAGCGGCGTGGTCATTGACTTTGGAACGTTGAAAACCAACGGCAGCGTCAATATCGTGCGCCGCGGGCGCGAGTGGGTCATGCAGACATACCCAAGAAACGTGCGTTTCGACCTTGAGTTAAGCGTCGCCCGCTTCGGGAACCCAGACGAAGTCAAGAGTCTCGGCATGCAACCGGTCGCGCTTCATCCGTCTGTTAAAAGCGGATTCTGGCGTGTCGAGTTGAACGGGGCACGCGAGTACCGTTGGTTTGTAGGAACTCGCACTCAGTTGACGGCCGTCAAATCGCGAAACAAGTCGATCTCAGCGGGATCGAATGGGGTACCGTCCGCTCGAAACAGATCGTGAAACCAAAGCACCGGCTCGGGAGTGCCTTCTTCGGAGCCCCAGGGATAGATCGCTTGAGTCTTGCCATAGACCAACCCCCAAATGATGCAGCCAACGCCTAACTCCTTAAAGACAGGCAGGTTTGTTTGAACCAGACTTCCATGGGTTCGCGCCATCCACTCGGTACAGATAATCGGCCTTCCCAGCTCCTTTAGTTCCGCAAGGAAAACGCGCAGGTCATCCGGAAAACTGTAGTGGTGGCATGTGATCACGTCGGATGCTTCGAGCTGATACGTGGCAACAGGCGCACCAGACGCGTCCCGATTAAAGACGCCGGATGAGATCGGCTGAGATGGTCCAGCTTGACGGACCCATCGAAAAGCCTCCTTCAACATCGGCAAGGCTTGGGCAGCCGGCTCGTTATAAACGTCCCAAAGCAGAATCCTGGCATCGTCGCGGAACGTATGGACGACATCTTGCACGTACTTCTCAAGGTCTGGCCAAGTGGTCGGGTCCACCTCAGACGCAGGCCCTGGGTTCTGGACCCAACCACAATTGTGGACGCCGATCCGCGTTTCAGGCTGCTTCCCGATCCTGGGCTCCGGATTCCAGCAGCTATCGAATAACACAAACAGCGGTCGGATGATGTGCCGGTGTGCGATATCAAGAAAGGCCGACACCCGATCCTTGAATCCCTGTGGATCTTGGCTCCAAGCGAGATCATGTAGGTACACACGCACCGTGTTCATACCTAGACCCGCCGCCCATCCTAACTCACGATCGATCGTTTCAGGATCGAATGAGTCTGCCTGCCACATCTCCAGTTGGTTGATAGCCGTACTGGGAATGAAGTTGCACCCGACCAGCCATGGCTGGTCGCTATACCAAGCCGCGGCCCTTTCGGGAGTCCATCGATGAAGTTCGTTGAGAGTTGAGTCGGAATCGGCAAGTATGCTCATGAGTAAGGCTAATGGATCGCATAGACATTGTGATCGTTTGAGCCAATGTAAATGGTCCCATCCGACCCAATTGCGGGCGTCGAATCGATCCAACTTCCCGTTTGGAACTTCCATCGGAGGTTGCCATCTGAATTGATCGCGTAGACGTAATTGTCTCTTGAACCGACATAAACCGTACCGTCTGAACCGACCACCGGGCTGGCATTTAAGATCTCAGCTTCCGTTGCGTACGTCCACTTAAGCGTGCCATTTGGCTTGATCGCATAGAGATTGTTGTCAGTAGATCCCACATAGACCGTTCCATCGGACCCGATCGCAGGCGATGACCAGATCTGTCCACCCGTTTTCAAGACCCATTTGAGGCCCCCGCTCGAATCGAGGGCATAGACGTTTTTGTCCTGCGACGCAATATAGATCGTGCCGTCCGAAGCGACCGCCGAAGAGGCTGTGATGATGTTGCCCGTTACGAAAACCCATTTAAGGTCTCCCGTCGAGGTCAGAGCGTAGAGGATGCCGTCATCTGAGCCGATATAGATGGTGCCGTCTGGGCCAATCGCGGGTGACGAATCGCTCCCATTGCCGATGTTGAACGTCCAATCGAGCCGCCCATCGGGAGTAAACGCGTACAGGTTATTGTCATACGAACCGATGTAGATGGTTCCGTTCGGTCCGATTGCGGGCGACGAATTACCGAATCCACCGGTCGAGTACTTCCACTTCAGGGTTCCGCTCGGGTTGATCGCGTATAAAGAATTGTCGGTAGAGCTGATGTAGATGGTTCCGTCGGCGCCGACCGTCGGCGAACAGAAGATGAAGTTGCCGGTTGCAAACTTCCATTTGATCTTGCCTGCAGGCGTAAACGCATAAACATTAAAGTCCCACGACCCGATATAAACGGTTCCGTCTGCTCCGATCGATGGGGAAGAAGCCCCGATAATCCAGCCCGTAGAGTAACTCCACTTCAGCTCGCCGAGTGACCCGCTACCACCTCCAAGTCCAGAATTCTGGGCATTGCCGTGGAATTTGGGCCAAGCCGAATCGGCAAGGACCGTTGAACGGTTAATGGTGAGAGTAGCCGTTTGCGAAAGTGACCCCAGAGTTGCCGTTATGTTGGCCGTCGTAGGGGTGGTCACCGCCGTGGTCGTGATACTGAACGGAGCGGAAAGGTAGCCAGTGGGCACGTTCACGGTCGCCGGGACTTGGGCGCTGGTTGAACTGCTTGATAAAGCGATGGTGACTCCGCCCGGCGACGCGGCACTTGTCAACGTAACAGTCCCCAATGTAGAGGTTCCTCCGATCAGAGTATTTGGGTTAATGCTCACGGAGGCGACATGGGCAGCCAGGACGGTGAGGCTTTCCGACATTCCACCCCCCTTTCCGGACACGGCGATCACCGTCGACGAGTCACTGGTAACGGTGCTGGTTGTCACGGCGAACGAAGCCGAGCTAGTACCTGCCGGTATCGAAATTGAGCTTGGCGCTTGCGCAATGGCGGGGTTGCTGTTGGAAATAGAAACCGCAAATCCACTCGCTGGCGCGGTTCCAGTCAAACTGACTGTGACCATCGACACGCCGCCACCCAGAACAGTTGTTGGCGACAATGTCATATTGCCTAGCACGGCAGGTTGGATAATAAGCGTCACCGTTTTGGATACCGCTCCCGATTTGGCTGCGATGACCGAAGTGGTGTTTGCCGAGACCGACTGGGTTCCCACTAGAAAGCTGGTTGAGGTGCTTCCTCCCGGTATGGTCACTGATGCGGGAACCGAAGCCTTGTTGCTTGAAGACTTCAAAGACACTGCCAAGCCACCCGTTGGCGCGGCCCCGCTCAAGCTCACCGAACCGACCGCAACGTCGCCATCCGAGATTGTTGGCGGTAGCAAGGCAACCGAAAGGAGCGTCGGCGCTTGAACTGAGATCGTGGTCGACTTGGAAGTGCTGTTGAGGGTAGCCGTAATGGTGGAGGACTTCGTCGAATTTACCGCCAAAGTTGTGACCTCAAACGTGCCCGACTTAGCTCCCGAAGCAATGGATAGAGTGGTCGGAATCGTTATAAACGAGCTGTTTGCTGCCAGTTTCACCACAACGCCTCCGCCAGGCGCCGCCTTGGAGATCTTTACCGTGCCAGTGGCCGTCATCCCTCCGACGAGGGATGACGGCGAGACGGAAACCGACGACACCGTTTGAGCAAAACCTGTACAAGCTAAGACAGCGAGCAGAGAAATCAGCGCAAACCTTAGGGGTAGCAGAGCACGGCAGTTCATGGATGCGTTCATCTTACGCCAAGCATGGCTCCCGTGCAACTAACCACGGAACGCTAGACGACAGGGTGATTTCGATGATCACTGTTCGTGGTAATCGCCTTGTATTCCCGTGCAAAGCTGCTTCAAGTCAGTCACCCGTGGTGAGGTCCGAAAGAGACCCGATGATCTGAACGCTTCCTCCAGCATCGAAGTCGGTTGCCGCCGGTGGACCAACCGTGGAGACGGCACGAGGCAAATCAAAACTGCCTATTTGTTATCAACCGTCTACCGGCCTTTCTGGACTTTGTTGTGTATTTGTCGACAAAACGAGAGAGCACTTCTTCGAACCAAGGAGGTAGGGATTAAAAGAAGCCATTTGTTCTCTCCATGCCGTTTCCGCCACTCATAATCACAAGCGCGCAGTCAGCACCATTCGCTTGTGCAAATCTTAGGTAGTGCAGTATCTCCTCAATTTCTTGCGCGACCTGATCAGCCTCGGCAATTCCATTCTCCACGGAGATCTTTTGCTTCTGCTCACTGATTTGCTCAAAGAACTGCAGCAATTCCTGAGACATGGCCATACTCCAAGGGACCTGAAGTCCGTCCGAGAATTGATATAAGTGCTTTTCCACATCGATGTCGGCGTCGAATTTCAGCAGCAAATATTGAAAGTTGCGAAACACTGCGTAGTAGTTTCCTGGAGCATAGTCCCGTTTCGTCCTGTCAGACTCCAGCTTGTGGCTGATTCCAGAGTTAGAGTCCCACCCTATTTGTACTGAAAAGAAAGGTCGCACTGACGCCTTCTGTGGGTAGAGATTCCTTACTAACAAGACCAGTGCCAGAACCCAGACGGACGCAAGCACCGCAATCGGATATGGGGACTCCCATGAAACGAAGAATATAGGCAATAGCGCTGTAAGGAAAACCTGTACCCTCATTTGCCGAATAAGGTCTGCGCGGCAAGATGCCCTGTACGATTTCGGATAGCCTTGGCAGTGCCTCAGGTGGCTGAACCACCGTTCAATCACGATTAGACCCCCTCGAATGTCTCGTCGCTAGTTGAATGAAGAACATTGTAACGATATGACTGCAGGGTTTTGAAGCTCATGCTCTACTAGCAGGTGGGTCTTAGCTACGATATTCTTTGTAGTTCTTGAGTAGCTTGGATGCCAGCCAGAACTCATTGAAAAGTCCTGAAGCAACGTGGAGAGACGTGGGTTGAGCCATTCGCCAGTGAGTTGCGAAACGACGTCGTATAATTCGATCATTGTTGACGCTGATGGTGGTTTTCGCATTTAGTCTATGCGTGTTTACCGGATCTTGCTGCAAATCCGATTATAGTAGAGGTACTTTTACTATAATCCTATAGCATTTGAACTTACCAGATCGAACAGCTCGCTGTTCCGTAGCGACCGGATCGGTGATGGCCTTGATTATTGACGCTCAGCGTCAGCTTATGTCGCTGTCAATGAGACAAGGAATAGGATTCTCCCTGGCCTGCGGCTATACCGTTCATCCGAATCGCATGTGTCAAAATCCGTGTGACAGCGAGATAGAGAGGTGGCCAGGTCCCTCCTCTTTTGCAGATTTTGGTGCAATGAAAATTACAACATCCTGCCCCGACGGTGTCAAGAATTGCATAAGCCGATCGCAGGAATAACCTCGGAACTTCCCACTCAAGAGCTGAGAGACCTCCGGCTGATCGATTCCGATCAGTTTCGCTGCCTCTGACTGGGTCAGCTTTCTCTCGCGGATCGTGTGACCTATTGCCCCGACCAGCTTATCTTTGCCAAGCATTTTCCCCGGCGTCTGGGAATCCAAGATCGGCATACACGTTGCCGCTGATGGGTGTTACGTGATTCTCTTCTGTCATTCCTGCCGTTGTGCGTACTCCAGTTCTGCTGCTCTCAAACGCGTCCTAACCAAATCCATTTCTTGTTTTGATGTTGCGATCGCAGATTTGAATTTCTTCTGAAAGACATGCAGCACATAGACCGCAACTCCAAACCTGACGATGTAACTCGCTCGACAGGTGTCGCCTTCAACGTTTGCTACGACCTCTAAAACACATGCACCATCGAAGCCTATTAGCGGCTTGGCATTGTGCAGCTTTTCGTCATATTCTGCAAGGTACAACGAAAGACCGAAGTTGCTTTGCACCGCCTCTGGCAAAGAAATCAAGTCTTTATGACTGGATGCGACCCGGACAAGGCGCCTCATAACGGCATTCAGTACATGCTACTTATGGCATCGAATGTTGGAGCATTTAGGGCGTTTTGCCTACCTGTCAAGGACATCAACAACACGCCTCCCTGATGATTTTATGGATGACCGAGAATTGACGTAAGCTGTACCCGATGGATCTCGACGAATTGCTATCGGCCCCTCCGCAGGGAGTTCGATCAGAGATCTCGCCCGACGGTTCTGTGACGATTCATCATCGACCGACGGGAATGGGGTGCCTGAATGCGTTTTTCGTAGTATGGATCGCTGGATGGACGTGGGGATTGATCGCCGGCAAGTGGGAAAATGGAGCACCGTTTCAAGGTTGGCAACGCGCGTTGCTTGCTGCAATCGACATCTGCATCGCGGCACAAGCCAGCTATCTAGTTTTGACTAGAAGGGCGTTTACCCTTCGAGAAGGCACGCTCATTCTTGAGACAAAATGCCTTGGTTTTAAGTGGCAGCGACGAATAGAGCGAACTCTGATCAAGTCGATAAAACAGATTAAAGACGGTGGCATGGGCGAAGATAGCTTCCAAAGTTGGGGATTGGAGATTCGTGCTCCCAAGAAGCTGTGCGTTATCGTTCGCCAACCCTATTACACGAGTCTTTGGATCGGACAGATTCTTGGCAAATGGAGCGGAGTCACACTCGAATCCGCGACTCCACCTACCAATACACCCTGTCCCAAGCGATCTCTCCGATAGCGCTAATTTGGCCAGCGATAAGTCTGCCTCCTCAAGTGCCGTCAGTCAAGTCAGCCTCAGATCGAGTCTATTATCAATTTGGCTTTAGAAGACCGCCCTGTTTCTAGAGAAGACTCGCACACTTGGGTCTGTTTAGGTATCTGGCGACGAGGCAGGGAGCACAGGTTAGCGCCAACATGCCCGGTGACTGATCACTGAAATCAATTGCTACTTGCGGAGTAACTGAGGGCCTCGTCTGCAAGTGAATCGCTATGAGGCTGGGGCCCCTGGAGACGAACAGTTCGAACTGGGTTCAAACGGACGCGTCTTTCGAAACAAGGTTCGAATCACAGATCCGGCGGAAATGGATGGACCGAGGCGTGGCTTCTCGCGATCCCCCAAGACCGAAGCTCTCACAGAATTGAAGCACAAAAATCGATGACTTTTGCCCTGGTCTAGGGCCTGCATCTGTCTTGGCTGGGGCCATTATATGAATTCACTGGATAAATCATGAAGATAGATTTGACTAAGGATAACGTGGCGTTCGCTCCTATTGCGTACATGGAGAATACGCTCCGATGCCTCGAAGTAGCCCTAACTCAACGCACACCATGCGCCAGCATGGCCGATGATCAGCTTGTCGAAGCAATATCACGGGTTTATGCCGAACTCTAATTAGCTGATCCATTTAGAGAAGGAAAGGGTCGCATCGCACGCTGTGTTGCTGATCTTATTGCGCTTTAGGCAAGTTACCCGCCGCTTGATTGGGGTTTCACATCTAAATTTGAGGTCCGCCGTCGGGCGTATTTCGCCGCTCTTCGTCGTGGTCTTGCGATGGATGTCACGCCCTTGAAGCATGTGATTCGCGAAGCACTCGATCACGCCGTCCGTTCACAGGCAAATCAACGCGGAGAACTGTAACGCCTTCACATGCAGAACTCGAGAACACACTTCGAGCGATCAGCTCTTTTCGCTAGGCCCCTGACCGGATATAAGGGTTTGCCTTCGAGAGCTTTGACATGCCCATATTCTACGCGAATGTCAGCCCGGTTCATTCCCGCGCAGGCTCAAGCCGTCACGGTTGGACAGTTCACCTAAACGGAGTGTGGCACAACCAGCCGGAAGATCCCGCAGCTCAGGCGCCAGGCTGGGATCGACAGTTGCGCTTGACCGCTTATTGCCGCCTCCTGCGCAGATGTGGTCCTGGGAGGCTTAATCTGCAAGTCCTAATAGGAGGAAGGCTACGGTAAGAGTTAAAGCGAGGATCGATATGAATGGCATTTTGACCGCATTGATGCCGATCGCTGCTGCAAACCAGACCGTTGACGTGATCGTCGGCTTTCCAGGCAAGGATCCAGCAGGCGAGTTTGAATTCCCCAGCTTGTTAGTGAGTTCTTTCGAAATGACGTCCGAACTCAAGAGAGCGGACCAGGGCGAACTTTGATTCCGATCCGCCCTTGACAATTCTTTGCACAACGTATCCAAACATGGCGACGAAGGAGAGACACCAACGGAATGAAGCAAATGGATAGTCTCGCGGAAGGGAGACGAGGACAACCGATAAAGTGGATTGGTTTGAAGTCCATTTCGGCTTAGGAGGCACCTTCAGAGTGGAACGAAGAATCAGCGGCTTAGCAGGAAGATTCAGTTCGTTACGGGGTCGAGATTATTGAGCGGAGTGATAAGGATGGCGACGTATCCGCACCAAGAGTGGAGAAGTCGATTTCGTGCCCGGACAGTTACGACTAAGTCAATGTGCTGAGCGCCGCCCGCTAGTAACTTCAACTGGTAACCGGCCCTAATTGGACAATGCGGCCAATTCTAACCAGATGTTGTGTTGGGTGTGGGCGGTTGCTTACGGGATTATATGGCAGTCCACTGAGTCTAAGAAGGAAAGAAAACGTGTGGAAGTTCTTTGTGGCCGCTATATCTCATGCTCGAATGATCTAGTAGATTGTGCTCAATCCCGCGACCAATAAGGCTCAGCAGGCGTAAGTCTGCGCTAAGGGTCTGTTCGCAAATGGCTTAGCTTCCCTTCCATGCCGAGAAGTTTAAGTGCGGTGAGGATTCTCTGCTTTGTCGCCTTAGTTCGGAAAGGGACTTTGAATCAGGAATGATCAGCTCGTTATCGGCAGTGGCAATTGCATAGACGACCGCACCATTCTGACCCTTTCGCTTGGTGGCCGATTTCAGGTCGCCCCAGTCGGCAGTGAACGTTACTTTTCGAAACGTGCTGAGCTTTCGGATCCCACTCGAGGTCGTTTGATACACAGAGTTCTTCCAATCGACGATAGCCATTAGGCCAAACCCAACCAGGCAAATTCCGGCTACGGAGAATTCCATCAGTTCCCAATAGGTCATTTTATGCATGGAACCCGGATCGTGAGTATTGCCAACCATCAGCCGTTCTCCGGACACGAATTGCTTGACCAGCAAATATGGAAGAACGAGTGCAATGCACGTAAAGATCAAACCAAAATACAGGCCTGCTTTCGAACTGCGGAATTCACGCATTTGACAGAGATTACTGCAAGCCTGAGGCACGACACGCCGCCCTGCCTGACAAGGGGATATGGATATTTAGGCTCCAGCCTGACATGTTCTATTACATTTACCGACGACGAGCCCTGCCTTCACGGGCTCCAACCCAGACCGCAATCCGGAGTGAACACAGCACCGCAAGAAGTTCGTCGACGCGAACGGTCGGCTTGCCAGTCACAAGTTGCACAAGGAACAACTGGCGGGCTGAAGCAGGCGTGGTCACGGCCGTTGGGTCAAACGAAGATCTTCCCCCCGCTGCACCACCTCGGCAATCGCTTCGTTTGCTCTCGAATTCCACGATGCTCTTCGGGTGAACAATTCCGAAAATGGGCACTTCCAGCCAGCGTCAATCACTCATGTCGTCATGCGAAGAGCACTGCATACGCCTCAAAGGCATACAGGTCTCCGGTTACTGCTTCGGTCCGAGGGTGAAGACACAGTTGCAGTGGAACGGCGCCTCTAGAGCCGAGGGAACAGGGATTATGCACACCCCGCGATCAAATTCACGATACAAGATGCTATGGACTCCGCCGGTTTCTATGCCGACTGCTTATCCGCCGGGCGCCGTCACCGTTCGAGTGGCAGGCTGCGCAAGTCAAGTGATGGATGAAATTGGGGCGGCAAATTGGAGGGTTATGCGCGACGAATCCATGGCGGAATCGAAGGAGATGCTGTTTGACGTCCGCGTGATATGAGGTCGATGGCTTATCTTTGCGCTTCCCATCGGGACGCCCATTGCGTTGCACCATGTTAACCAAAGATAATGGCGGTCGTTGCCCGCATTTGGAACCGACACTACTTCCTCGCGCAGGAAGATCACGTATGGCTCCGCCGGGGTAACCAGGAATAATTTGCCTTTGCACGCGTAAACCGTGTAGCCGTTCTCTTGCCTCGTGCCATCTCGCAGCACCACTGCATCGGAAATTCGGCTTACAAGGTAGCTTTGTCCGCTGTCGCTGGCCCACCGGACATAGGGAATGCTCGCTAAAACGAACAAAGTCACAAACAAGGAAAGGAGTGTCCTTAGCATTTTAGGTAACTTGATGCCCCTCATACAGATCGGACGTCCTCGCGAACTGGTTTGGTTTTTACTTCCGGAAGCTGAACAAGGTGGGCCGACCTCGCGGGCCCTGTCGCCAGGCGGCGAAATAAAGACAAAATGAGGTGGGCAAGGCGCGTTAGATTCGGAGTCCTTATCCCCATTGGCGTGTATGCGACAGTCATGTTCGCTTGGTCGACTGCGATAAAGTGTCGAGAACTGTCAAACGAGATCGTGACTTACGAGACAAGCGGCTATAGGCAACGGGAACGGTTCGAGCTATCAAATTCGGCTCAAGAGTTCGTTGTCACGGCAGCATTTGCTGCTATCTGCCTCTTTGCGTGGGACAATAAAAGCTTCGCGAGAAGCGAAATCGCTCGTAGGCGATACTCTATTGGGCCACTGCCTCATCAACCAGCGAAGGTAGAGCCACCGAAAACGTCGTGCCCGTATCCGGAGAACTGTCAAACGTCACGACACCCTTCAAGTATCGTTCGGCAAAGAGCTTGATGCTATAGGCGCCCAGGCCCCGCCCTATCTCACCCTTGGTACTAAATGAGCGCTTGAATAGCTGGCTCTGAACAGATAGCGGCATCAAACCAGGGTTACTCACCCTCAGGATAACGCCATCAGTTAATTGAAAGGCGGAGAGCTTAATCACCGATCCCTTGGGGCTTGCTTCAAGCGCATTCTTAGCCAGGTTGCCGACAATACGACGTATCAGGACACGATCGGTTCGCAGGCAGCAATTCGCCGAGACACCTAACTCGATGCTCCGGCCCTTACTGACTGGATGATGCGAAAGGCCATCTGCGATCTCTTGGAACAAGTCGGCAATGAATACGTTCGTCGGGTCTACTTGTAAGGTTCCACTCTCCGCCTGGATTAGATTTCGATGCGCGGTGATCTCCTCGGCAACGCTTTCCGCCAGATGCTGAATCAAGTGAACGTACTCGTTGGACTCCTTTGAGTCCACGGTTACCAACATGTCGGCAAGTCCGATCAGACCCCCAACCGTATTCAAGACGTCGTGAAAGAAAAGTCTTTCAAGGGCCTCCTTCCTTTTCTCGGCGCTAATGTCTCGGAGTACCAAAAGGACGAGGGGGTGGTCGCCAACTTTCACGTAGCTCGCTTTGGCCAAGAACTCCATGGACGCATCGCCGTCAGCGGTCTTAGCCGCAATGCGGCACTCATATTGGACCGAGTTCTGCGTGCTCAGACAATTCAAGATGGCTCGAGCCGCGCCACATTGCCGGCAAGCAACTGAGGTCCCGCATCCATGCGGTCCCTGCATTGCATGGACGCAATGTACCGCCTCACCCGGCCTTAACCCCAACAATTGCTCTGAGGATTCCAAACCCAGTGCCTTCAAGCAAAATTCGTTGGCGGCAACAATTTGACGCTTGTCATTGAGGATTAGCGCCAAATCGGGAATTGCATCCAAAATATCTTTCCCGATGCGAGCGCCTGATACAAGTCTGGCCTCCTCTTCGACGACATCCATGGAATCGCGAAGTCCGGGTGCAAACCAAGTATCACTGGCCATCTTATAAATTTCCTGCGAAATCGGGATCTGATCTTGAACGTCAATTACCATCTCAAATCAACGTCGGTTGGATTCGCCCTAATTATTAGATCTCGAAAGTGAAAAGAAGTTCGCCTGCGGATACGGATCTAGACAATCGATCGAAACCATTGCCAGGCAGTCGATTTCCATGCTCAATGCATCAGAATCAGCCTAGTGATGGTTCTCATTAAGGTTTCTTGTCTAGCATTTGCCATGCTAGCCCTTTTTCTGGGGCGAGAAGCTGCCGCTCAACCACAACAATGGGAGCCGGTTGGGCTTTCGGGAGGCGGGGCAATGTTCACCCCGGCAATCAGTCCGGTGAACCCTAAACTGATGATGGTCAACTGCGACATGAGCGCGTCGTATATGTCGATAGATGGTGGCGAGACCTGGCAGATGATTAACCACCTCCAACTCCGCTCCAACACCCAGTGCCGTCCTGCGTTCCATCCCAAGGATCCCAATACGATCTTTGCATCGAATGGGTGGACTGGATTGGCGGTCAGCCACGATCGAGGGACTCACTGGAGTGCGATCAGCGGCCTTACTGGAGTGCTCGCCGGCGACATCGTCATCGATGAAGGCAACTCGGACAACATGATCGCATCGGCGAACAAAAAGGTTTTTCGGTCTGCGGATGCTGGTAAGACGTGGACGCCCTGCGATGGACTTCACGGGGAATACCTGACGGCGCACTTCGATCAGACCAGCCCCACGCAGCGAAGAACCTGCTTCATCGCCACTTCAGAAGGGATTTGGCGGTCCACCGACGGAGGCGTTAGTTGGAGTTCCAAGACGGCATACCTTCCGGAGACCACGGTGAAGGCGTTCGCAGGGGGCTCAAACCGAACGTCGGGAAGGGTCGTGCTCTACTGCTCCGTCCCGGGGCACGACTCTGACGGCCAATACTCGGGGGGAATCTACCGGTCGTTCGACCGAGGCGATACGTGGCAGCCCGCGATGGGATCAGGCTTGAATCATGAGACAAAAGCATTCGATCCCTGGGCGATGGGGCCGATCGCTCAATATGAGCGCCTTGCAACTTCCGATTCAGACCCAACCCGAGTCTATGCTTGTAACACGAGTACCGGCATTCCGCCTCCTCACCATGCATCCGTCTACCGTTCGGACAACGCCGGGGATTCGTGGCGTGCCGTTTTCCAAGCCGATCCCCGTTATCCCGGCTACAACGTCGCTCCCGACTACACGGTGGCTGCCGATGGTCAGTTCTATCAGGGACTTCCCAACATCGCGGTTGCGTCAAGCGATTCTGGTCGCATCGTGATGGTCAATGGCGGTTGCCTATACACTACCGTCGACGGAGGTGAAGCATGGGCGTGTGGGCACACCCATCCGGCGCCAAAAATCGGAAGCGAAGGGCCGATGTGGACATGCAGCGGATTGGTCGTCACCACAACTTGGAACTACTATGTCGACCCCTTCGATCCAAACCGTCACTACATTTGCTATACGGATATCGGCTTTGCCCGTTCCATGGATCGAGGACGAAGCTGGGAGTGGTGGCCTGAGTCCGGCCGAACTCCCTGGACGAATACATGCTATCAACTCGCGTTCGACCCGAGCGTAAAAGGAAGGATTTGGGGTGCGTTCTCAGATGTTCACGATATCGTCAACGGGAACATTATCTGGGGTTCCCACAACCCAAATGGACACGGCGGAATTTGCCTCAGCGACGATCATGGCGCCACGTGGAAGGTTAGCAACCAAGGACTGCCGCTTGCTCCGACCACCAGCGTTGTCGTCGATCCACACAGTCCGGCAGACTTGCGAACCTTATACGCCGGTGTCTTCGGGCAAGGCGTTTATCGCTCTGACAATGGTGGTGCGGCTTGGGCGCCAAAGAATAACGGCCTCGGATCCGACACAAACCGACGGGTTTTCCGGGTGATCGTCCATGCGGACGGCACGCTCTTTGCGGTGATCACCGCGAACTACAAGGATGGCAAGTTTCAAGATGATGGATCGGGGGTCTATCGGTCGATCGACAAGGGTGAACATTGGTATCGAATCAACGAAACCCAGTCGCTCTTATGGCCAAAAGACATGACCATCGATACCAGAGATAGCCGGGTTATCTATGTCGGCGCCGCAGATGCGCGCCAGGATCAAGCTGGACTATGGCGAACCAAAGACGGAGGCGCCCACTGGCTCCGACTCTTTAAGGCGGGTCCCGAGCACTTTGGTGCTTACGTTTCCCCTCAACACCCCGGTTGGATCTACGCAACCCTCACGGAGGGCGCCCCGAAAGAGGGCCTGTGGCTGAGCAAAGATGACGGCGACACTTGGAAACCGATATCAGGACTTCCCTTTTCCAATGTCCAAAGGGTCACCTTCGATCCGTCGAATCCTACCGTTATCTACGTAACCACCTTCGGCGGCAGTGTATGGCGTGGACCGGCTGACCCCGGTGACGATTAACGCCTCAAATTGCCGGGATCGTTTCAGGGGGAAGTTTCGCCATCGGTCGCCGATAAAGTCGCTCGAACAGAGGGGCTGCAATAACCGTCGTCACGAGCGCCATAAGGACCATCATGGTAAACACCTGTATTGTGACGAGCTTCTGCTGAAGGCCGTTATTGAGAATGATCAACTCCATCGGGCCCCGGGAGGTCATTAGCGCTCCGATCTCCATTCCGTCTCGATGATTCTCTCCCGCCTGTCTTGCCGCGCCGTAACAACCGCCGAATTTACCCAGGATTGCGCCTGCGAGCAGAATCAAGCAGACACCCCGAAGTGCCAGGCTGTTTAATGAACCGACAAGGGTGTTGTGGCCCGAGTAAACGAAAAAAACAAAAGAAACAACCCCACTTTAATCCGATCCAAACGCTCGCGTAGAAAACCGGCAAACTTGCCACTTGGCATGGCAATACCGATGACGAACGCCCCGAAAGCGGCATAGATTCCTACCACATCGGTAAACCAGGTTCCGGCAAACACGATGAGCAGAACCATACCCAGCATGCCCTGACTGAGCTTCCCCACTTTCTCCACAATCGTTCCAAGCCTGGCCAAATGCGCTTTCCCGATCGTTAGCATCAAGAGCACGAACGCGACACCGCTGCTAATCGCCCACGCTGCGATGGATGGCCCGCCCTTTGAGGTCGCAAAGACAATCGCGAGACGTGACCACGCGACGGCATCGTCGGTTGCCCCGGAGCCAAGGGCCAAAGTTCCCAGCGAAGTTCAGGTCATTCCCGCTTCATAGATGATCCTAGCCAGCATGGAAAACGCCGAAATCGACATTGCGGAGCCCAAGAAAGAGGCGAACGCAAGTCCTTGGAACGACTGGAAACTTCGACCCTATAAATCTCGTCGTTTAAGGCGTGGTTGTTTTGGGATTCCTGCTGTCGGCGATGGTAAGTCTTGGCAGCGGACAGGTAGCCCTGACTGGCGACGATCAGGCGCGCATTGACGCTTGCCGAACTGCGATCATGAACTCGGGCATTTCGGATGGAGCCATCGCGCAAGTCAATTATCCGGAAAACTGAGTCGAACTCAATGTTGACCCTTACTTTGCAAACTACGCGTGCTTCGGGGTTCTTGCTGCCCATGAATACCGACCCAAAAGCACGGACCTCCTCTTTGTCCAGAATTGGCTTACATGGTATGCCCGATCCCTGAAGACATATGGCGGGATCGAGCGGTTTCGCGTGGATTACTCGGCGACGACCCATCAAAGAAGCTACTCGCCGTATGCTCCAGACTCCTATGATTCCTATGCCGGGACCTACCTCTTGGCGGCAAGCTGGTATGCAAAGTTGTCGGGAAAGAACCTGTCGGACGAGGTTATCCAGGCCTGCTTGAGCAGCTTGGCGACGTTGAAACAATGCCTAGGTACCGGATCGAATAAGAATGGAGTGTTCTGGAACTTTCCACCTTCGAATCCTCCGGCTGGAGTCACACCCGGTCAGTATTTGGCCGACAATGTTGAGGCTTACCAAGGGATTTCGGCGGCACAGATCATGTTTCGCCAGGCAGGTCAACCGGCGGCAGCAGCCACGTGTCAGACGATAGCCCTTGCTCAGGCGGACACGATGTGCCACTTTTGGTCGCCAAAGTACTTCTCGTTTGCAACCCTCTTCGGCGATGTTGCGGCAGGCGTACCGTTCGACTCGCAGCCAGTCAGTGCAGCAGGGCTTTCCACGATGTTTGCGATCGCCTTTTTCGACAACGTTCGCTCCAGCACCCGCAAAAGCTTGTGGGAGCTTCTGCAAAAGGACTATGGGGCAGCCCTTCAAAAGGGCTACGAGAACACAGATTTCGTTCTTGAGGATCCTTCCATTGAACTCGCCTATCTTGCAGTTAATCGTGCCGATTCCATACAGAATTCGATCTACCTGGAGACTCTCAGAAGCCGCATTGACACGTTTTCAGAGCGAATCTCGCTCATAAGCAATCCAGGAGACGTCGGATTGACGTATCCACAGGTTCATCGGTTCGGCCTGATGATCGTATCCTTGTTGAGTCAGTTATCGACGCGAATTGGGCAGTTGCCTACCGTCCCACTCAATCCGGCTTGTGCTCCCTAATACTTAAGTGCCCTTGGGTACGATACTGCCTAGATCTGATGCTGCCAATCCACATCGCAACGAGCCTGCTTTGTATCGCGTCGAGTCTTTTAGGACCGTTCCAAGCCGGAGTCGACCGCACGGAAAAACAACGCGCTCTGCATCAGCCGGTGTGCCTCATTCCGATGGGTCAGGCAATAGACGTGGCGGACCTTCCCCAATCTGTCTTGCAGACCGATTGGATGCGCCGACTCAGAAGCTCTCTTCCAGTCTCGCTTGTTTCGATCCCTGCAACTCACGATGCGGGGACGGCCCTTGGGCGGACAGGCATGACGAGGTGCCAGGTCCTGACGATCCCGGCCCAACTCGCCGTGGGAGTACGAGGCTTCGACATTCGTTTACGTTTGGTTGATTCCGAACTCGCAATCTATCACAGCGAGGAATCCCAGCACCTCAGATTTGCTTCAGTCTTGAATGCTTACTCAGAATTCCTCAAGGCCCACCCAAGCGAGTTCCTCGTGATGCGAGTGCGAGAAGAATCGAAAGCCATCAACGCCACTGAGTCGTTCGAGGCCGCATTCGACCGCCATATCTCGCCCTATCGAGAACTCGTCTATCGTGCGCGGAGTCGAACCGAGGTTCCCACTATCAAGCAGTTACGCGGAAAGATCCTCATCTTAGATAACTATGGGAAATTGCCGGATGCCGTCGACTATCCGAACTCGACGATGAACGTGCAGGATGACTACGATACTTCCGACATGGCCAAGAAGTATCAGGAGATCATTGCCAACTTTGAAGACGCCCAGGGTCGGAGGGATGGCGCCACCTGGGACGTGAATTACACGAGCAGTTGCACATTCACGGTGGACCAGTTAGCGAATGCCCGAGCAGTTAACGCCAGAGTCCTGGACTACCTTCAGGGCAAGCATGGACACCTTGGCCTCGTGTTGTTGAATTTCCCCAGCGTGGACGTCATCGATAGGATCATTAAAAGTAACTTCTAGTTTCTCAGGGCTCCAAGTCAGCACGAACTGACGGAACCTTCTCCGCGCTCAACTTGAAGATTCGTCCACCAGACCCAATACTGAGCGAGTCTCCATTGCTTCATTCGGCGATTTCCTCCGGTACGGCATCACGTTGAATGGAAATCAACAGCGTGCCCGTTTCGAGATCCCAATATTGTGAACTCCGTAGTTAGGCAATGCCAGTCGACGGCGGTCTCGCAGAAGGCATGCTTGGATGCAGTATGGCCGAATGAAATTGCTATTACTTAGCACTCGTGGTGGCTTGCCGGTCTAGGCGTCCCAAGTTCGAACCTTGTAATCGTATCCGTTGGAGATCAGGCGTTTCCCGTAACGAGTATAGGAAAAACCAATTGGATCATTGGTATGGCCGAACATGCTGCAAACAACTCGATTGGAAATCAACTCGATAACGCGGATGACATGATCCTCGCCACCAAACGCATAGCGTTTGCCATCTGGAGAAAAATCCTCCCGCGGTTATAGATTGACTGGTGACGGACGCATCGAATGTGTTCCTACCGGAGGAAATCTCAAAGATTAAAATATGATTAGCATAGTCACCGATCAGCACTTTCCGGTCATCCGGCGTAAACGCAAGTGTCCAACGATGTCACCCGTTTCAGTTCGATAAATTGCGCTGTCAGTTTCCGATAGTCGAATGCCAACGAGGCTCCCATCAGGAGAGAACTTCGGTTCGTCAAATACACATGGAGATGACCACAATTGGCGACCATTATTTTCCATCGTATTGCCTTAGGCTTTCATCAAGTCTGCACCCGAATTTGGACTCTTAGTAGACACGCTCATGTAGTTTCGGCGAAAAGCAAGTGTTGACCGATTGACGTGGCTCTCTGTGCCGGAACGAATTGGCCGAGCCTAAACAGAATCTGGGCGAAGAAGCATGGTGCGGACTTCGCGGGGAATGCGTTAATCGGCTTCCAGCCGACATTCATTCACCTCAACGCGATGCCCCAGCCAACCCCTCTTTTGTGACGCAGGCGCAAGCTACTAGCGATCCCTTTGCCGTTGAGAATAGTTCTGCAGAACCCGATATTTCCTCCCATCAAATACCCTGCGAAGTAAGCCCCATTATAGTTATGACCAATGGCAAGGCGCGCCAAATCACTGCTTCGAAGTGTCACATTGAGGAACTGAGCCGCTCAAATGCACCTGATCCAGAGGGTTGGTTTAAGGTGAAACTTGACGTGGCTCCTCCATCGACGTCCTTAATCGCCACCCAGGTACCGTAACTTGCTGGGATGAGATATTCAAAGAGTGAACCCATGCCATTGAGCCACCCCATCGAAGAAACTAGCTCATACTATAAACGTTGAACTCTAGTAACGTCGAACTATAGGGTCGCGGGAGTTTTCCTCGAATGAAAAAACGACATCGTAGAAATCTGGTTCCAATGTCGCTAACGGTTTTCCCGCTGGCGGCACTCTTAATTGGATGCGGAGGAGGGGGAAGTCCGAGTCCAAGCCAAAGTAGTCTGAACGAGGGACTCATTCATGAGTGGAAGTTCAATGGGAACGCCAACGATTCCGTGGGTAACCTCAGTTCCACACCAGTCGGACCTGTTTGGTACACCAACGCACCTACTGGGCAAGCAATTGTCTTCAATGGATCCACTACCGGAATCAGTCTGCCGCCTGCGACGGACATGCAATTTCAAAAGTCGTTTTCGATAAGCGCGTGGGCTAGCTTGTACTCGTATCCTACCGATGGCCAGATCTGGGCCACGATCATTTTCGATGGAGATGACAGGCCTGGTTTGGACCCGTACGACATCCAGGTTTCCCCGTCTGGCACGCTTCAATTCCTGACCACCAGCACAGCCCAGGCGGTCGGAGCAAATGCTCCGGCGACATTCCCGCTCAATCAGTTCGTTTTTGTCACCGGGACCTATGACCAAAATGCAGGAATACAGACTCTTTACGTCAATGGCGCAGCCGTCGCACAGAACGTCAAAGTGTTTAATTTGACTCCGATAGTACCGCTCGTGGCAAACGAAAATGCTGGGCTTGGGATTGGCACTAACAACGGATTTCCAAATTCGGAATACAACATGGGATGGAATGGCGCCATCAGCGATCTAAGGGTTTACAACCGATCGCTTTCGGCAAGCGAAGTCCTTGCGCTCTATAATCTGGGCCAAACTGCAACCCCATTGCGCACAACTTTAAGGCCCTGACGGCGCTCAGTTAACCAATTCCGCCATTTGATGAGACCTGCCGTTATAATGAACCCAAATGGTTACTGCGCTTGCATGTCTTGCCTATCTTGTCACTCGCGATTCGACGCCTGAGTCGACGGTTCAGGGAATGATCGATTCCCTCAATAAGCATGATTGGAAGGCAGTCTTCACCCGATTTGAGGGTGCAAAAGTCGATGAAGTCGTTGCTTCATTCGACAAGTTGATGAGCACGCAGCCTAGCGCGATGCCAAAGTTCTCACTTAAAATGACGACGCTTGCGATTACGGGTGATACCGCTTCGGGCAGCGTGAGTGTGGGATTTCAAATGGGGTCGACACCCAATCCCACTTACCAGGAGGATGAGGTTCATCTTCATCGTACAAGCGGCGAATGGAAGATCGTGGACGGCAAAAGCGCGACGGGAGTCTTCACCGAACTCGGGAAGATTTCACGTGACCCGAAAATGATGCAGCAAAGCCGGGACGTGGCTCAGCGAACGGTTATCCTATCGAATCTTAAACAGATCTCTCTCGGCATTCTCATGTACTGCAATGACCACGACGATAAGCTGAGTTTGGATCAGTCGACTCTAAAAGTGAGAATCGAACCCTATTTGAAAAACGCCAAAATCTGGATCGGACCCGACGGCAAGCCACTCAACGTTCGAATGAATCCAGCGCTTGTAGGCAAGCCAATGACTTCGGTTGCAGAGCCCGCGATCACGGTGCTCCTTTCAATTGGGCCAAAAGACAATCTCCAATATTTCGACGAAAGGACGCCCATCGCCTTTGTAGATGGGCACGTTAAGTACATGACCAAAGCGGCGCTTGCAACAGTAAAGTGGAATTAGCGCCTAAGTGAGTTGATCCAAAGGAATTGAACTTCGAACCAACTTACGCCTCGTGCTCCAATCGATATGCCAACCAGTCGTCGATATCGGCGACTTTGTTCGGGTAAGCGGCACTGCGACACAAGAACCCGGCGCCGTGATGAGTCATAGGGTCTTGATCGGTGGGCTGGTAGCGCAAGTCCACGCACCATCTTACGTGATCTGAGTGGTTTGGAGTCGACATATGGATGCACCGATCGTTGAATAGAATGGCTCCCCCAGCCTTGATCGGCAAGGTGACCGGTTTGATCCTCTTGAAGGGGGATAGCGATTCTTGATCGATGTCCACTTCCGTGTAGGCAGTGCCGGTAAGAGTCTCATGATGGTGGGCGACAAGTTCCGTATTGTGGGTGCGCGGCCAAATCTTGAGACAGCCGTTCACCTCATTCGCATCCACGAGAGGAATCCAAACCGTGATAACCGGATTGGCGTTGGCGCCTGGCCAATAGGAACGGTCTTGGTGCCACGGAACGGCTCCAGCGGCAACATGCGGCACTTTAGGACGCGTGTTGTAGACCGGGTTCGCGAATATCTCTGGACCAATCAGGGATTCCACCGCATCCAATATCTTCGGATTGGTTAGAAACGGAAAATAACCGGGATGGCGATCCCGCCAAGACCTACCAAACTCCAAAAAGTCCGCGTCGGCGAGCCCCTCAAACATCTTTGCAAGTCGAGTCTCAAACGGCTCCGCTTCCATCGGATCCGCCAACTTCCCCGCTTCGATCATCTTGGCAGCAATCTCGGAAACCTTATCGGTCAGCGCCCATTTGATTGGCGCCATATCCTCGACCGACAAGAGGTCGGGCAGCAGGACGTAGCCCTCCTCTCGATAGAACGCCACTTGCTGTTGGGTTAGGGCCCCGCTTCCTCTGACATCGCCAGACCGCGAATAAAGCGGCTCTTCATTGTTGTCGTTCTCGAAATCCATGGGAAAGACTATTTTACGGATTGTAGGGGCCCTTCATGCTCAAACGATGCGCGTATTGACCTGAACACCACTTGTCACCCAGCAGCGCGCGATTTGACGATGGCGCGCCCAAGTGTGATTCGGCGCGAACCACCATCATCTGGAGGCTGTTCTCCTCCAGTTCAACCCGACAAACTTGGAGAACCGTGATCTACATCACGGTTCTGGCCGCCAAGAACCTGTAAAACATATCTATCCGATCCTCAAGCAGGACAAGCACGTAGGTCGAAGCCTGATGAGAGGTCGGAATAAACAAAAGGAGGCAAGCAGCAATGGGAGAACTGTTCAACATTTTCTTGAAGAAGCTGGGTTTCGTCAGCATCAACATCGGCCATTGATAGGTCGCAGAGGAGACGGGGAGAATTTAGGATTCTCAAGGAAAAGCAAGAAAGGTCGAAGCAAGAGCTTCGACCTTTCTTCTTTTCGATCGCCACGATCAAGGCTCTTTGGTTTTCCCCATGACCTACTGATCACACGTCAGAGTTTAACGCCCACCTTCTTCAGAGCATCCTCAGGTCTTGTGTCGCCGTCGTCATAGCCGACAATCGAGTCGGCCACATTTCCGTTCTTATCGATAATGTAAGTCGTTGGAATGCCGTTTACGTTGAACAACTTTGCGGCAATGTTGTTTGGTGCTCGACCCGCCGGATCAAATGCAAATTGGAACGAGTACTTGTCCTGGTTCTTAGGAACCCATTCTTTGTAGGCATCTCGATCGTCCCAAACGCAGACGCCAACGACTGCGACATCCTGCCCTTGGAGCTGCTTGTAGACCTTCTCGACGTGTGGCATCGATTTCTGGCAGGGGCCGCACCAAGTGGCCCAAAAATCCAGAATGACGACTTTCCCTTGGTAATCAGAGAGGGATAGATTTCCACCGCCCCATTTCTCGGCAACGAACTTGGGTGCCGGAGTACCGGTCTTTAGCAAAGGAGCAGGTGGAGGAGCTTTGGGAGCTTCCGCAACCGGCTTGGTCGTCGGGCTAAGGGTCAGGTTGAACCCGTCAGGTGATACTTTTGCCTCATAGGCCTTCCCGGCGAGTTTGAACGGGCTCCGCGCATCTACCGATACAAGTTTGCCGTCGTCATTCAAATCGACAAGCAACCACAACGGGCGAGCATCGCTCTTCTTGGAGGGAGTGGGAGCAACTTTGTCGTAAACACCGTCAGCATCATTCTCAACCAAGATCGCATGATGGGCCTTACCGTCTAAGACGACTCGTCCTTTTCGGGCCGTTTCTCGGTAGGTGATCAGGCTGGGCAGGTCAGGAAAGCGATAGATGCCCAAGGTGTAATCGGATGAACTGGTCTCGTGGTTTGCCGTGCCGTAAGACGCCCGCAGAGTGACGTCCATCACGCCATACATCACGCGACCTTTAGTGCGCTTCGTATTCCAGGCGCCATCGCCGTCGTCGGTGAGGTCGCCGTTACGGTTCTTGTCGATGTAGATCTTAAAATCGGCATTCTTTGGCTCATCCAAGGCAAAGACAAAGTCGCTCTTAGGACCGTTTCCAAGATGGATAATGCCGTATTTTGGCTTGGATCGATATTCCGGTTCCCTTGTAATCTGCTTCGGTTTTGAGTCGGTCAGCTTTATTTGAACTGGGAAGTAGCCTAATCGAGCCTTGACCGCTCCCTGAGGATCGAGGGTTAAAGCGCTTGTCTGGGCTAAACAAGGGGTTATTGCGGCAACCAGTGCACCGGACAGGACCAATAAACGGAGAGGGACAGTTCCTACGGTCCATCTTGAAGAATTAGAAAAGAGGTTCATCGACAACTCCAAAAGAATATTCTAGCCCTTTGGGCCAGGTGCATACGAATAATCAACGTGTGTTCGCCCGCCTTAATCAGCGTAAAGAGCGTACCTGCGCGGATTCCTGCGGTGAAGTCGATAGGTGTTGTCGGTCTTGCCGCGCGAAACCGGTATCCGCCAAGTGGACTACCTAAACGCACTCTCTTCGGATCGCCCCCTCGTAATGCTGTTGTACAATACAACGTGACTCTCACGGGATATCTTCCAATGGCGAATCTTAGACGCAAACTCCTTGTGTCCACTGCATCAGCACTTCTGTGCTTATTCATTATCGCGGTGGCATTCGGGGGTCGGACCGGGAACCTGCAGCGAAGGAGCACGCTCATGATGGGTCTGATTCATCGCTGGCAGTTCAACGGAGATGCAAACGACTCGATGGGCAATCTAAGCACGGTTCCCTTGGGACCGGTCGCCTATACTGACGTCGGCAACGGCTCTGGGATTGTGATGGGCGCAACAACGGGGATCAGCCTCCCGCCAGCAAAGGACATGCTCTTTCAAGCCTCCTTTTCAATTAGCGTCTGGGCAAGCCTGGACGCTCGACCGCCGAGTTCACAAATGTGGTCATCGATCATCTTCTGCGGGGACGACCGGCCAGGATTGGATCCCTATGCACTGCAGGCAGATCCCAATGGGAAGATTCAGTTCTTGGTCACGGGTGAACCAAATAATCCCAGCGGTATCGATGCTCCATTTCCGCTGCATACGACCGTTCTTCTAACCGCAACCTACGATAAGGCGTCTGGGACCCAGAGCCTCTACGAGGATGGCAAATTAGTCAATCAAGCTTTGGGGATCAAGAACTTAACTCCTGTCTGCCACCTTGAGGATCACCAGAATGCGGGGATCGGAATCGGAACCAACAACGGATTTCCGAACCCTCACCTAAACTTCAATTGGAAGGGCACTATCAGCGACCTGCGAATCTATAATCGCGCTCTGTCCCCCGACGAGGTCGTAGAGCTCTATCACCTGGGCGTCACTACCACGAAGAGCCGAATCAATCCGGTCATCAATCCGCTTCGTTAACGTCCAAGAAAGCGATCAGAATGTGGCGCCTTAGATATGTCGGGCGCCTCCCCTCTACTTAATCTATCGAACCGACGAGTTTTCCGTAGCTTTTCAGCAGATTGTTCGTCCGAATCATTGAAGTTGAAAGGTGGCCCCGTCCGGTTCCCGCTGTATAATTTCTGCTGGTAGTGTCGTTTATCGTAGAGGTTGAGTTGAATGTCGCATCTTA
>Ga0302320_10000427_pt1 | contig 99784 bp, 81 predicted proteins | sample Bog_T0_3_FD_202130 | JGI IMG/M metagenome (GOLD analysis project Ga0302320, IMG submission 202130) | Peat permafrost microbial communities from Stordalen Mire near Abisko, Sweden - Bog_T0_3 | ecosystem: Environmental > Terrestrial > Soil > Wetlands > Peat | place: Sweden: Abisko, Stordalen Mire... | reverse complement strand
CACAAGTCGGACCGCTTCTTGCTTGAACTCAAGCGTGTAACGACCACGCGTTCCCTGCCTCATCTTCGTTTCCCTTTCGCTATTAGAGCAGCTTGCTAAGGGATACGTTTTGCGGGGGCAAGGTCAATAGGGGATACGTGCTTTATGTCGAAGGAAGCACCGATGTTGATATGCTTCGAGCGTTAGCCGAACTCCTGGACCATCCGGTTCTTAACATTTGGGATGACCGGTTGAATTCTTACTACGTCCAAAACAATTATCCTGAGCTTTCTTTGGAGAGCGAATTAGACCGTGTAGAAATGGGATACGGGGTAATTCCGCCTCGGCATTTTGGGAATCTTCGGTGTATGCTACCGAGGCTTCGAGGGCTCGCTATCCTCGACAATGATGGTCGATCTCGCATTGATTTTAGCGACGGCGGGCTTAAAACACTCTTTTGGCGCAGATACGAGGCGGAGAATTATTTCATAACACCAGAACTATTGAGGAAATACTCTATGGCGCACTACTCCGATGAGGACCTTTTCTCGACCGTAGTCCAGGTGGATGTGAATGCAGTTCTTGACGACTTGTTGATAGAAATTGTCTTTGGGGGCAATTTGGCAGATTTTGAAACATGGAGAGGTTCACCTCCGGATCCGGCTCGCCTAGTGTGGGAAAGCAAAACGGAACGACTCAAGCTCAGTTCTTTGGCAGAGGAGTTTTTCAGGAGGCTCGGAGCAAGATTGCACTTACCTATGCTACTGAGAAAGGGCGAGTTGCACCGGCTTGTCAAGCTCGTTGACCCGAAAAGCATTCCTGGCGAGGTTTCCCAGAAGCTTGACGCCCTTAGGGAATTGCTCGTAGGTTAATCCCAAACTTCAGTGTTGGCGGGTGCATATTCATTTTAAGCTGGAGTTTTCATAGAATGGCCGCCTCCCTTGCCTCCACTCACTACACCGAACCCTGGCTCCGCGGCACCCACGCCGACTTCCCGGCCCCCGCCCGCGCGGTGCTGCATGCGCTCGAGCTCGTGCTCGACGATCTTACCAAGTGGACCGCCGGCCTGACCGACGCCGAGGTTCACTCTCTGCCGCTCGGCCTCACCTCCATCGCGTATCACCTGCGCCACATAGCGGGTTCCACCGACCGAATTCTCATTTATGCCGAAGGCGGCGAGTTAACCGCCGAGCAACTTGCATCTTTGAAGAGCGAACAAGCTGGTGACGAGCCGCTGGCCGCGCTGTTGGCCGAGGTCGAGGTTTCGTTCGCTCGCGCAGCCGACCGCATTCGCATGCTGGCGACGGCGAACCTCGACACGCCGCGTTTTGTCGGCCGCAAAAAGCTGCCTACCTCGATCGGCGGGGCGCTGATTCATGTGGCAGATCATACCGCGCGGCATGTGGGCCAGGTGGTCACCACGGCAAAAGTGATTCGAGCGATGAAGGCTGCATCTAACGGCTAGCGTCCCGAGTGCGGCTGTGTTCGATAACGTTTTGTAAACTTGAGACATGAAGTCTTTCCCCCGAATGCGGAGATGGGCTCGCGATCCCGTATTTCTGCTGGCTGTGTCGGCCGGCCTGATCGCACTGGCGGTGCAGTCGGGCGACACGGGATCGGCGGACACGCGGCATCGTCTGCAGTCGACGCATGCGTTTTGGACTTCGGAGCCGGCGGTGTTTCCCAATGAGTACCCGGAGTTTGGAGTGCATGGGCGCGGGGGAAAATTGCAAAGCTGGTACGGGATCGGGCAGTCGCTGCTGATGCTGCCCGCCGACGTGGTCGGAACCTATATAGAAAAGCTGCCGGTCTTTGAGGATTACAACGGGAATGACCCGACGGTGCGCGGGATCTTTGTTACTTATACGGTGAATATCTTTTTGAGTGTCATGACGGCGCTCGTCTGCTTCAAATTCCTGCGACAATTGAACTTTGACACCCGGCAGTCGGTAGCGGGCGTGCTGGCGCTTCTTACCATGACCACACATCTCCATTACACGCAGAACCTGATGGAGAACAACTACATTTTCTTGCTGACGCTGGCAGGGTTGTCTTTCCAATATGAGTGGTTGCGGACGGGAAGCAGGAGGGCGCTGCTGATCGGGTCGGGTGCGCTGGGGTTGAACCTGCTCACGCGGCTGACGACGGGGATGGACCTGCTTGCGGCGGCGGTTTTTCTTGCGCTGGTGCTGGTCTTCGAGAAGGCGTCTGGTCGTGAGGTTGGGCGGCGCGCACGCGAGTATGCTGCGGTTTCCCTGCCGGTATATGTGTTCTTTGGGCTGCTGGATCGGCTCTACCAGTTTTACCGGTTCGGTTCGTTTTTCAATACATACGCCAGTGTGGCGGCGGCGGAGTGGAGACAACGGGCCCCTGGGCTGCCAACGAATTTTCCCTTCAGCACGCCGTTGCGCACGGGTTTGATTGGGGCGCTGTTTACGCCCGAAAAATCAATATTTCTATTCGACCCGCTGCTGATCCTGATGGTGATCCTGTTAGCGGTGGCGTGGAGGCAATTCAGGGCCCCCGCGAAGGCCTACGTCGTGGCGATGGGACTGCTCCTGACGGCGTATCTCTGCTTTTATGCGCGGTACTTTGTGTGGTCCGGTGACTCAGCCTGGGGCGACCGGTATGTCTCGACGACGGTGGAACTAGCGGTGTTGCTGGCGGTGCCGCTGCTTATGAAGTATCGCCGGGAGCTGGGGCGGGCGGTGTGGAATTGCGGCTTGGCGCTCCTGGCGGCGAGCGCGATCATTCAAGCCGCATCGGTGGCTTTCTGGCTGTCGCTGGAGCTTTACCAGATGGAGACGCTGGGCCATCCGACCTTCGTGGTTTGGCTGCGCATGAGGAACATTGTGGCCTTTGCGCTGGGCAGGATGAGCGCCTGGGGATTGACAAATGTGCCTATGACGCAGGATCCCTGGGATTACATCCATATAACCAGCTGGAATCTTCTGGCCTTTCAGCTGGCGCGGGCAGCTCAGGCGCCTGGGTGGGTCGTGGAACTGGGGCAGGCGGTGTGGGTCGCCGGGCTGGTGGCGCTGGCAGCGGTGTTGGGGAGGCTGTGGTGGGTCTTGCGGCCGGTCGAAAGGCGGTGTGTGATTAGCGAGAGTGGGCAGGAGATGGTGGGGAGGATGTCTTCAAAGGACTAACGCCGGGACCGATTCCTGTTGCCGGGCGAGCGCGGCTCAAGGGACCAGGACCCTCGCCGCGATTCCGCCAGTCTTACCCTCACGTCGGCGGCATCCGCTCTCCGCATCTTTGTTACCGCTCAGCCGGTATATTCTTCGTTCACCAGAGAGTCCGGGCTGGAGTCGTGGGATTGGTTTCAATAGGCTGTACTCGCGACAATGCCCCAGACGCACGAAAAACCGGGTCCTCGCCGCTTGCGCGCGAGTACCCGGTTAAAACCGAACCGATTGGTTGTTTTAGAGCGAGTGGGCTCACTGAGAAGGAGGGTTTGAAGTGCCCGTCCGTCCCGCATTCACATCCGGCTGCGCCGCGGCAGGAGCGGTAGCAGGGGCTGGCGATGCATCTCCAGATTGGCCGGGTTGGCTCTCCTGGATGCCGATCGCCGCGCCCGACACCACTAATTGAACGCGCCGGTTTTGCGCCCTCCCTGCGTTAGTCGAGTTATCGGCGATCGGATCGCTCTTTCCATAACCCTGCGCCGAGACATTAGCATCCTGCACGCTCTGCGACACGAGATATTCGCGCACCGCATCCGCGCGCTCCTCGGATAACTTCTGGTTATATTCATCCGTACCGATGTTGTCCGTGTAACCTTCGACCTGTAACTTGAGGTTAGGATAGGCCAGCAGAATTCCCGATACCTTGGCTAACTTCTCCCGCGCCTCCGGCTTCAGCGTGTACTTGTTAAAGTCAAACAGCACATCCGACATGTTCATGATCAGCCCGCGCGCCGTCTCGTGCGTCTGCAACACCGCGTTGAGCTGTTCGCGTAGCCGCTCGCGCGCCTGCTCCGCCTGCTGCGCCGCCTGCTGACTCGCTTGCTGAGCCTGCTGTGCGGCCAATTCAGCCTGCTGCTGGGCCTGGCGAGCTGCGGCGGCCTGCTGCTCAGCCTCGGCACGTTGTCGGGCCTGTTCCTCAGCGGCCTGGTTGGCCTGGGCGGCCGCCTGATTAGCCTGCTCGGCGGCCTGCTGTGACTGCTGGGCCTGTTGTTCCGCCTGCACCCTCGCCTGCTTCTGCGCCGCATCGTCTTCTTCCTTCAGTTTGCGAATGGTGATGATGCGCGCATCCTCGGCGGCCTGCACCGCCTCCCGCGCATACGTGATCGTCTGCTTCCGGTCGCCCTTGTGCGCATCGAGATCCTGAGCATTCTGCAAAGCTGTTTTCGCCGTCTTCATGGTGTCGGCCGCGTACTGGTCGGCCCCGCCCGCCTCGGCGATCTGAATCGCATTCAGCGCCTCGTAAAGCTCCAGCGGCGAGCGCTCATCGCGCGTGATCGGATGCAGTACCGAGTGGCGCCCCGCTGTTTGTTCATAAGCCCCTCGGGGCAGCAGCGAGTAGTGCGCGTTCACCTGCTCGATCACTCCCTGTGTCTTATCCTCGAGCACAAAATTCTGCGCCACCACCACATCGCTTGGCATAGTGACCGCGTAATAAGGCTCCGCCGTCACGATGAGTCCAAACGACTGCAGATCGGTGGTTACTGTGATCTGGTTCTTGTCTTTCGACCCGGTCGGCAGAATTTCGCCCAGATTCATCGGCCGGCCTTCGGGGGTGATCGCCCACAAAACATAAGTGAGATACTCGGGCCCAAAACTATTTGCAGGCACCAGGTGTTCGAAGTTCGCGTCAATCACCGTCCGCCCCGCGCGCGCCTGCACCTTGGCTTCGCCGTGCGCTTCCGGCAAAAGGCTGGTCCCCTCGAACCCGATCTTGGTCGCCTCGCTGCGATGAAAATAGTTGATAGCCGGGATCTCCCGGCCTACGACCTCTATCTTGTAAATCGGTGTTCCGCCCGTAACCTGCTCGGTCGGCTGGCTCGGCGGTTGTTGCTGCGCGGTCGGGTTCAACTCCTGCGCTCCAGCCCATCCCGTAGCGGTGAGTATAAGAACCGGCAAGCAATACTTTATTTGAATACGATTCATTCCAATTGCTCCTTGTGGGTTGCCCGGTCGCATCCGTGCGCTCCAGCCGGGCAGATCGCGCACCTCTATGTCATCCCATACAATGGGATGCCCTTCAACCACCCGGTGTTGCCCCGGAACGGCGGCCCGAAACGGGTCAGGCGTCGCCGCATCTACGGTGTGGGTTTTCATGAAGAATGATTCAGCAGCCGAGGCGCGGTTCCTTGTGAACCATCCGCGCCCGTAACTCCAGCCATCTAATTGCCCGAGTCACGCGCCACCCACCACAACACTTCACCGAATGCCTTCCACTTCGAAGCATTGCTCACATCGACCGGCGCATACTTGTGATTCGCTGAAACCAGCAGGTCCGCCCCCGCGAGCCGCTGAAATCGCGCCACTTTGAATCCCAGGTCGCGATGCGAAAACAGGGTGATCTTTTGTTGAATCCGATCGCGATCCTTCGACGCCGTGTCCACAAACAATATCGCGCCCGGCGGAATGATCGGAAGCATCGAGTCTCCCGTGAAGTGCAGGCTGATCATGTTCTCCGGGTGCCGGCACCAGGAAATCGGCGCCAGCAGGATCTCTTCCACTTCCACTTCCGACAAGCTCACGCTCTCGCGCGGCGGTATGCCGTCGCCATACACAGTCGCCTTCAACAAGGGAATTGCAACCGCAATCGCGTCTCGCTTGCCTGCCAGGCCCCGCCCAACTTTCCGGCTGGCAACCAACTTGAATTCGCTCAGGCTCAGGCGCAGCGACGAGAGCGCTTTCTGAAAGCTTGCATCTAAAAGACCAGCAGTATCCATCCCCGCCCGCTCCCAGAAATAGATTCCGTCTGGTGGATGGGCAAGGTTACCCAGCGCGATGTAACTCTCCGCAGTCGGCTCGTGCCGCCCCTGCAGCCAGCGGGATACGGTGGGCGGTGAAATGCCCAGCCGTTCCGCAAGTCCCGCCTGGCTAAGATTCAGGGCACTGAGAAGCTTCCGAATTCGGTCTGCCCATTCATTTGAAACCGGCTCTTGATCGGCCATCTGCGTTTCCAGTTCCTTTGAGGGACCCATTTCATCGGTGTAATTACGTTAATGAAATGAATAATTTAGCGACCTTCGCAGGTATACTAGCAGGAACTTCACCGCATCGTAACAACATGTTGAGGGGGTCGTCGCTCAAGCGAGCACGAGACTGTTCAACAGAGAAGATGGCAAGTCCGGTCTTCGCGTTTCTCGCGATTGAAAATTTACTCGCGCTTGTCTTGGCGTTTGGAGGAGCAGCTTCACCCCGTACACGAGAGTTCGCGTCATCGGCAGCGAGTCAGTTCCGCCTAAAGGGCTCTCTGTCGAAACACAACGCCCGCTATCGAAGAGCGGCCAACATCGAGAATACTTTTAGAGAGCAGCGTGAAAGATATCAGAGATAAAAGAGTATCTCCCCTCGCGCCACTTAATTCAGCAGGACGCAGGATTCTAATTCTCGACGATGAATCCAGCATTGCCGAAACGCTGGAGATGATCTTTCGCGGCTGTGGGTACGAGACACGCGTTGCCTACTCCGCCGAGCAGGCCATCGACATCATCGCCGTCTGGCAGCCCGATCTGGCCATCGTCGACGTCATGCTGCCGCACATGAATGGAATCGAGTTTGGGACCGTGCTCAAGTCGAATTACCCTGACTGCCAGGTGCTTCTCGTCTCCGGCCATCCGGGAACAGCCGAGCTTCTCGAGGTCGCCAGAGAAAAGCAATACAACTTCGAGATCCTCGCCAAGCCCCTGCACCCGGCGCTTATCCTCGATCTCGTCTCCACATTGCTTCCCTCGCCCAAAGGCACGGCTGAGGCGTAAGCAGCTATCGGCTTCCGGCGATCATCTGCGCCGCGTGTTGCAGGCTGGTGTCGGTCACCTTCGCCCCGCTCAGCATCCGCGCCACTTCGTGGTTCCGCGCCCGGTCGTCCAAAGTGCGGATCCGCGTTTGGGTGCGCCCTTCGGCTTCGCGCTTCTCCACCACCAGGTGCTGATCGGCAAACGCCGCGATTTGCGGCAAATGCGTCACGCACAATACCTGCTGCACACGCCCCAGCGTCTTGAGTTTGTGCCCCACGGCCTCGGCAGCCCGGCCTCCGATGCCGATGTCGATCTCGTCGAACACCAGTGTCCGCGGCGTCGGTTTTTTCCTGCTTTTGGATGAGTTCTCCTCCACCGCAACTTTCAGCGCCAGCATCACGCGGCTCATCTCGCCGCCCGACGCGATCTCCGTCAGCGGCTTAAGAGGCTCTCCCGGATTCGTCGCTATCCGGCACTCGACTTCATCCCATCCGGTTGCCGTCCAAAACGGCTCGCTCTCCAGCCCATTCACCGACACCTCAAATCGCACCTTCATCGCCAGCGCGTTGATCTGCCCTTCAGCCAGTTTCGCCAGCCTGCCTGCTGCCGTACCCCGCTCGCCGCTCACCGCGCCGGCAGCCTTGCGATACGCTTCCTGACATTGTTTGAGGTCGTCGCGAAGCGCCTTCAGCATTCCCTCGCGGTCTTCCACTTCAAGGAGTTTCTGCGCCACGTCCTCGCCGAACGCAATCACTTCGACAACCGTCTTGCCGTACTTGCGCTTCAGCCGATCAAGCAGCGCCAGCCGGTCTTCGATCTCCGCCAGCCGCTCCGGCGATGCATCGATCCCTTCGGCGTAGTCGCGCAGCATCGCTCCGACATCGCCAATCGTGGCCCGTGCCGAAGCCAGTTGCTGGGCCGCTTCGGTAAACCGGGAGTCGTATCGCGCCAGTTCCTCCACGTTGCGCAGCGCCGCGCGCAGTGCAACCTCTGCCGATGCTCCGCCCTCATAAAGCTGATCGAACGCCCCCATCGCCGCCGCATAAAGCTTCTCGGCGTTGGTCAGAACCCGCTTCTCCGTCTCCAGCGTCTCGTCCTCGCCTGCTTCGAGGCGAGCCGCCTCAATCTCCTTGCGCTGGTAACTCCACAAATCCACCATCCGTAGCCTGTCCTGTTCGCCCTCCAGCAGCTCCTTCAGCTTCTCGCTCGCTGCGCTCCAGCGCTGATACGCCTCGGCCACAATGTCAGTTGAAATCGACCCAAACCGGTCCAGCAAGATCCGCTGCTGCGCCTGGTCGAAGCTTGAAAGCGTCTCGGTCTGCGCGTGCACCAGCGCCAGTTCCGGCGCCAGTTGCTTCAACACTGCCACCGTCGCCGGCTGATTGTTCACAAACACGCGGCCCTTTCCCGAGGTTAGAACCTCGCGGCGAAGAATGATGTCGTTGCCTTCGGCGTCAATTCCGTTTTCTTCGAGGATCGCCTCCGCGCCCGGCGTGGTCTCAAATACGCACGAAACCACCGCCTTCTCCGCGCCGTGGCGCACCACCTCGGCCGACGATTTTCCACCCATCAGCAGCGCCAGCGCATCCACCAGGATCGACTTGCCCGCGCCCGTCTCTCCGGTCAGCAGGTTCAATCCCGGCCCGAATGAGGCAATGGCGTGATCGATCACAGCGTAGTTTTCGGCGCGTAGCTCGACGAGCATTCCGGGGCGATCCTCAGGTCACAAGGCACTGAACGATTCAATCGTAGGTCAGCGCCGCGGCGCTGGCAACCGAGCGCAGCATAGCACGATTGCCTCCATTCTTCTCCGCGCCGAATCACCTCCGGCCCGGCGGGGGCATCCAATCGATAACTTGGGCTGCGTAACCGCGTCTGATACCGTGAATAATTGAGGTGAAATTCGATTCTTACCGTTGCTTTGCTGTTCTTGCTCCAGGCTGACAACTCCGCGCCGCCCGAGCCTGCATCGGGCACCCTGGGCTTCGGCGCACTGGCTCAGATGGTCGGCAACATCGGCCCCATCGCAGTCGGCGTGCTTCTTCTTCTGCTTGTTGCCAGCCTTTACTCCTGGACCATCATCTTCGCTAAAATGGGCGGCTTCGGCAAAGCCACCAAAGACAGCCGCCGGTTTCTCCGCGCCTTCCGCAAGGCTTCGCGATTCTCCGAGATTTCCACCCTCGCCTCCGAATGTCCGGCCAGCCCCCTCTCCCAGGTCTTCGAAGATGTATACGAAACCTACAAGCGCCAGACCGGCGGCTCCGGCCCGCCGCGCAACCTGGTCCCCCTCGAGCGCTCCGCGCAGACGGCGGCCAACGAAGCCATAACCAGCCTCGAGCGCCGGTTGACGTGGCTGGCCACCATCGCCGCCACCAGCCCCTTCATCGGCCTGTTCGGCACCGTCATGGGCGTCGTCGATGCCTTCCACGGCCTGGGAACCGCCGGCGCCGCGACTCTCCGCGCCGTTGCGCCCGGCATCAGCGAAGCCTTGATCACCACCGCCGCCGGCCTGTTCGTGGCCGTCCCTGCCGTGGTCGCTTACAACCAGTTCACCGCACGCATTCGCGTCTTCGCTTCGGCAACCGACGACTTCTGCCGCGAACTGCTCAACTCATTCGAAGAAATCTCCGTCAAGCCGCCAACCCGCGCGGCCGACGAGATTCAGCGGGGGGTTTAGCGTGGCTTTCTCCAGCGGCGGCAACACCCGCACTTCGCTCGCGGAGATCAACATCACTCCCCTCGTCGACGTGGTCCTGGTGTTGCTGGTCATCTTCATGATTACCGAACCGGTGCTCCAGTCGGGCATTGAAGTCAACGTCCCCAAGACGCGCACCGTCAAGCAGATCACCGAGCAGCGCATGGTGGTTACCATCGATCGCGATCAGCAGATCTTCCTCAACGATCAGCCCATCAACATCCACGACCTGCCCCGCAAGCTGCACGACTCGAGCGCCGACCCCACGCACCAGGCCATCTATCTTCGCAGCGACGAGCGCGTGCCCTTCGGGGCCTTCGCGACGGTCATGGATGCCGTCAAGCAGTCCGGGATCACCAACGTATCGATCGTCACCCAGCCCGTCGAAATCAAAAACGGCAAATAGCAAGGCAGCATGAACAGCGTTCTTGAACTCGGCCATCTCGAGCGGGAGCTTTCCCCGGAGCCGGTAGCCGGTCCGGCCATGGGCGCTCTCGTCCTCCACGCCGTTCTCCTCGCGGCTCTCGTCTTCTACGGCATTCTCAGCGGCCTGTTCAAGCACAACCTGTGGGGGAATCAGGGCCTCGGCGGAGCCATGCAGGTGAGCCTCACCTCAAGCGCTATTCCCCTGCCCAACAATCAGCCCATGAACAAGAACGTGCTCTCTACCGAGACGCCCAGCGCCGCGCCCGCTCCGCCCGCGCCCAAGGAGACAAAGGAGGTGGATGAGAAAGCGATTCCCATCCTGGGCAAGCAGGTGAAGCCGAAACAGCAGACAGCCCCCAAGACACCTCAGCACCAACCTCCGCCCACACGCGACAACCTGGCCCGCTATGGCGAGCAGAACGGCACTTCGATTCCCCGTGCTACCCAGCCGCAGATGGCATCGAACGGCCCGACGGCTGTTGGAGACAACGACTTCGCCAGCCGCTTCGGCTGGTATGTCGACCAGATCAATCGCAAAATGGCAACCAGCTGGTTCAAACAGGAGGTAGACCCCCGCACTCCCAGGGGCGCACGTGTCTACCTGGTCTTCACCCTTCACCGCGACGGAAGCCCATCGAACGTGCAAATCAACCGCTCCAGCGGCAGCCCCACGCTCGACACTTCCTGCGCGCGCGCCGCGCAACGCGTCGATACATTCGGTCCGCTGCCGTCGTCTTATAATCAGAGTACGTTGAACGTTTCGTACTACTGCGAGTACTGATGCAGCAACAGCCCCAGAAAGGGCATGCGCACAACCGTTCCACTTTTCAGGAAGGATTGCTCATCGCATGAAGGCAATTTTCCGGCTTTTGCCTGTTTTTCTGTTTCCCCTCGTCAGCCTCGTCGCATCCCGGTCCGCCGCCCAGGACTGGGTCCATACAGGAACCAATCTCAGCAACATCAGCATCCGGCTCGCCGTCGCCGACTTCAAGCCCGCCGGCGCAGATCCCCAGACCCCGGCCCTGAAATCGGTCTTCGACAGCACCCTGTATAACGATCTCAACAACGCCGGCATCTTCCAGATGGTCTCGAAGAGCCTCGCGCCCCAGGCCATGCCCGGCTCCCCGCAGGAGATGGTGCTCGGCCAGTGGTCCGCCGACCCGGCCAACGCCGCCATGGTCGCCTTCGGCGCGCTCTCGGCGGACAACGGCCGCCTGGTGGTCTACGGCTGGCTCTTCGACGCCCGCAACACTGCCAATCCCCAGGTGCTCGGGAAGCAATACAACGAGGCCGCCAGCGCGGACATGGCGCGCACCATCGCCCATCGATTCGCCGATGAGATCATCTCGCGGCTCGGCGGCGGCATCAACGGCATCGCCGAAACCAAGATCTACTTCGTCAGCACCCGTACCGGCTCCAAGGAAATCTGGGTCATGGACTACGACGGCGAAAACCAGCACGCCGTCACCCATATGGGCACCATTACACTCTCGCCCCGCATCTCTCCAGATAACTCGCGCATCGCGTTTTCGACCCTGGGCAAGGAGGGTTGGGCCATCCGGATGTTTTCATTCGACCTGGCTCGGACCGTCAGCTTTGCCGCGGGAGTCGCCGGCGGAAGCAATCTCACTCCCGCCTGGTCCTCCGACGGTGCCAAGATCGCCTTCTCATCCTCCCGCTCCGGCGACTCCGAAGTCTGGGTATCCGACGGCGGCGGCGGCAATCCGCACAGAATCACCTCGCTCAAGGGCCCCAACGTCTCGCCTAGCTGGAATCCCCGCACCAACTCCCAGATCGCCTTCACCGGTGGCCGCACCGGGGAGCCTCAGATCTACATCATGGACCAGGACGGCTCCAACGTGCAGCGGATGACCGACAGCGGTTACGCCGTCTCCCCTTCCTGGTCTCCCAATGGCGGTTTGCTCACCTTTAGCTGGAACCGCAAATACGGCCCCGGCGATCCCGGAGGCCAGGACATCTACGTCATGGACATCGCCAGCCGCAACTGGCTCCAGATTACTCACGAGTCGGGGAGCAACGACTGCCCATCGTGGTCGCCCGACGGCCGCCACATCGTTTTCGAGCGTACGGTCGGTTCCCATACTCAAATCTGGTCCATGCTCGCCGACGGAACCCAGCAGCACCAACTCAGCCACACGGGCAACAATTCCATGCCCAACTGGAGCTGGAAGTGACTCCGCAAACAGAAATGCTCCTTCAGCCCTCCGTTTCGACTCAGAAACCCCGGGTTCTTGAACTATCATTCTCACGGTGACGGATTTTGGCTCGCATCTCGCCCAAATCCGGCCAATCGTTGCTTTGTCTGCCCGCCGGTTCGATTTCGGACTGCGCAAGCGCTCTTTGACCACAACTTTCTCAGAAGAGGTGTAGGCCGCAACCGCCAGGTCCAAATTCCGATCCAGTCTGGCCGGGACCCTGTGTGTGTTTCACAGCACAGACTTGACGGAATGGCGGCCTGCAAGGTTTACTGAGGCCCATCGCTCTGAAGATAATTCCAAACGCGGAAGGAGTTTTCCCTTGAAATTCAGCATTCGTGTTTTTGTTCCAGTTGTCCTGCTTGTAGCCTTGCTTGCGGTTAGCGGTTGCAAAAAGAAACCGGCGCCGTCCCCCGCCGAGACTGCCCCTTCGGCCTCTGCCGCTGCTCCCACCGCGAAGATTGTGGCCACCCCGACGGTCATCTCCGCTGGGGACCAGGTGCAGCTCACCTGGTCCACAACGGACGCTACCCAGGTCTCGATTGACGGCATCGGCGACGTTCCCACCTCCGGCGTCAAGACTGTCACTCCCACCCAGTCCACCACGTATCACCTGGTGGCCCATGGCGACGGCGGCTCCACTGACGCTTCGGCCCGCGTGACCGTCAATGCGCCCCCGGCGGTGGTCGTGCCCACCAGCACCATGAGCGCTGAAGAGGAGTTCAAGGCCAACGTTCAGGACATCTTCTACGACTACGACACCTACGAGATCCGCAGCGACGCCCAGGCCACCCTGGCCAAGGACGCCAGCTACCTCAACAGCCATACCAACGTAAAAGTCCTCATTGGCGGTTATTGCGACGAGCGCGGCTCCAACGAGTACAACCTCGCCCTGGGCCAGAATCGCGCCGAGGCCGCCAAGAACGCCCTGGTCACCGCCGGCGTCGCCACCAATCGCATCCGGACCGTCAGCTACGGCAAGGAGAAGCCCTTCTGCTCGGAATCCAATGAGCAGTGCTGGCAGCTGAACCGCCGTGCCGGCTTCACCCTGGATCAGTAAACCCCGGCAAGCCAGCCCGCGGACAATCGGTTCGCGGGCTGTTTTGCTCACCCTCTCTTCCACTCGGGCCATGCATTTCAGCGCGAGACCCGAACTTCGGGCCTCGCAAGGCAGGGAGTTTTTGTGCTCGGAAAGGTACAAGCTCCAGCCGGCGCATCAAATTGCAGAGACGGCACTGGGTCCTCGGCTCCTGGGGCCGTCGAGCGGCACGCACCATCGTCTCCCCGCATCGTTGCTAAAATGAGAAAAGCATGACGACACCTCGCTCAGTTCGCAATCGCCTCTCCGCCGCTGCGGCCTTTCTCTTGCTACTGGCCCCGGCAGGTGTGCCTGCCCACGCGGTCTCGAAAGAGATCGTCGAGTTGCAGACCCAGGTCCAGCAACTGCTCGACATGGTCCAGCGCCTGCAGTCCACCATGGACTCGCGCTTCGGCGTCCTGCAGAACCTCTCCCAGCAGACCGCGGACGCAGCCAACCAGATGACCGCTGCCGTCAACACTCTGCAGCAAAAGCTGAATGCTTCGAACGACGCGGTCGGCGGCAAGGTCGACACGGTTTCCGGACAGGTCCAGTCGCTTAACGATTCGGTCGACGAGTTGAAGTCGCGCATCGCCAAGCTGGACAAGGCCATCGCCGATCTCCAGGCTCAGTTGCAGAATATTCAGAGCCAGCCCCCCGGCTCGGCGCCCTCCACCGGCACTGTGCCCCAGGGTACCGATAGTTCGCAGCCTCCTGGCCAGCAGCCAGGCTCTTTCCCGCCTCAGCAGGCGCCCAGCCAGTTTGCCCCCCCGCCCGTCTCCCAGGCCCCGCCGCTACAGGAGACCTATCAGTCCGGCCTGCGCGACTTCAACGCCGCGCGCTACCAGGTGGCCGCCGGCGAGTTCCGCGATGTGGTGCACTATTATCCCCTTGACGATCTGGCCGGCACGGCCCAGTTCTACCTCGGCGAAATCGCATTCCAGCAGCAGGACTACCCCACCGCCATCAATGCCTATAACGCCGTGTTGGAAGGCTTCAGCGGCAACGCAAAAGCCCCGGCAGCCCAGCTCCACAAGGGCATGGCTCTGCTGGCTGAAAACAAGCGCGACGCCGGCGTCCGCGAACTGCGCCAGCTCATCCAGCGCCATCCTCAGACACCCGAAGCCGCTCGCGCCCGCAGCAAGCTGAACGGCCTGGGCGTCCGCATCGCCCCTGCACACTGAGCAACGCTCGCGCACTCGGCGAAATAAAAAAGCCCCGCCTGGCGCGGGGCTTTTTTATGCTGCGAATTGTCCCGTCCTACGTCAGCGGCTGGGCATTCGCCGCCTTCATCACGCTCTTATGGTGCCGCACATCCGCTCCCTGCACCCAGAAAATCACATCCTCGGCAATGTTGGTCGCGTGATCCGCCACCCGCTCCAGGCTGCGGCTGATCATCAAAGCGTTGAGAGCCTGCGCGGCCAGGTGGCTCTGCTCCTCCATCATCCTCGTCAGCGACTTATAGGCCGCCTTGTTCATCGCGTCCACCGCGTCGTCCATGGTGAGCACCATTCGCGCCGACTCCGCGTCCCCCTCGATAAAAGACTGCAGGCTTTTGCGCACCATATCGGCTGCGAGCGATGCCATCCGGGGAATATCCACAGGCAGATCCACCATCCCCAACTGCTCCATGTTCCGCACCCGGTCGCTGATGGCCTTGGCCGCGTCCCCCACCCGCTCAAGGTCTGCGTTGATCTTGATCACGCTCAGAATAAAGCGCAGATCGATGGCCATCGGCTGCTCCATCGCCAGCAAGTCCAGCGCCGACTGGTCGATGTCCCGTTCCATCCGGTTGATGGCGACTTCGCTGCGGTTCACCAGGTCGCAGATCGACATGTCGCGCACCCGGTAAGCCTCGACGGCGCGCTGTATCGCCTGCTCGGCCAATCCGGCCATCACCAGCAGGTTTTCTTTCAAATCTTCCAGGCTTTGTTGAAACCGTATGCGCGTCATCCAAACCTGCCCGTGATGTAATCCTCGGTCCGCTTGTCCGTGGGATTGGTAAAGATCTTGTGCGTGGAATCGAACTCCACCATGCGCCCGTTCAGGAAGAAGCCGGTCTTCTCCGCCACGCGCGCCGCCTGCTGCATATTATGCGTCACAATCACGATCGTGTACTGCGACTTTAGTTGGAAGATCAGATCTTCGATCTTCGACGTCGAAACCGGATCCAGCGCCGAGGCGGGCTCGTCCATCAGCAGCACCTCCGGATCGACAGCCAGCGCCCGCGCTATGCACAACCGCTGCTGCTGTCCGCCGGAAAGACTGGCTCCCGATTTCTTCTTCAGATCGTCCTTCACTTCATCCCACAGCGCAGAGTTCTTGAGCGACTTCTCGACAATCTCGTCCAGAACGCGGCGATTCGAATAGCCGTTCAGCTTCAGCCCGGCGGCCACGTTGTCGTAAATCGACATCGTCGGAAACGGATTCGGTCGCTGGAAGACCATGCCCACGCGCCGCCGGATCTCAACCGGCTTGGCGTCTTCGTAGATGTCGAGCGTGCCAATCCTCACCACCCCCGTGACCCGCGCAATGGGGTTGGTTTCATGCATCCGGTTCAGGCAGCGGACAAAGGTGCTCTTGCCGCAGCCCGAGGGGCCAATCAGCGCAGTAGCGCGGTTTGCGGGGATATTCAGGTTGATATCCTGAAGCGTGTGATTGGTGCCGTACCACGCATTCAGGTTCAATACTTCAATGCCGACGCCCACTTAACTTGCCCCCTTCAATACCCCGCGGCTGGTTACATAGCGCACCAGCGAAACCGCCAGCACAATCAGCACAATCAACACCAGCGATCCGGCCCACGCCAGCCGGTGCCAATCATCGTAGGGCGACAACGCATAAACATAAATCTGAAGCGGCAGCGCCGCAATCGGCTGGTTCAGGTTGGCGCTCCAGAACTGATTTCCGAGCGCCGTAAAGATGAGCGGAGCCGTCTCACCGGCCACGCGCGCAAACGCCAGCATGCACCCCGTGATAATGCCCGGCGAGGCTGTCTTGACCGTAATCGAAAGCACCGACCGCCAGTTTGGCACGCCCAGTCCCAGGGCCGCCTCCCGCACCGCGTGCGGCACCATCAGCAGCATCTCTTCCGTCGTCCGGCACACCGTCGGGATCATCATGATTCCCAGCGCCACGCCGCCCGAGAACCCCGAGAAGTGCCCCGTGAAGGGCAGCCAGCTGATCTTCGGCTGCACAATCAATGCATAGACGGCCACGCCCATCACGATCGATGGAACCCCGTTGAGCACATCGGCCGTAAACCGGATCCCATTCGCCAGCTTGGTGCCGCGCCCATACTCGGCCAGAAAAATTCCCCCGCCGATTCCGATCGGAATCCCCATCAAACTGGCCACGCACAGCAGCAGAGCCGAGCCCAGGATGGCATTGGCCATGCCTCCGCCTGCCTCGCCCACCGGCTTGGGAATCTGCGTGAAGAACGCGAGATTCAGCGAGCTCGCCCCTTTGAACACCAGGTACGCAAAGATCGCCACCAGCGGCGCCACCACCAGCACGGTCGCCAAGATCGACAGCACCGTCACGGCGTGGTCCGTATACCCGCGCATCCGGGATCTGAATTTGAATCCATCCCCGTTCAAAAGATCTCCTCAATTAACCTGAGCCGGCGCACCCTTTGTGACCATCCAGATCAGCAGCCGCGCCAGTCCGTTCACCACGATCGTCATCACAAAAAGCGCCAGCCCGATCTCGGTCAGCGCGCTCAAATGCATATCGCCCACGGCCTCGGCATACTCGTTGGCGATCACTGTCGCCATCGAGCTGCCATTGGCCAGCAGCGAGAGGTGAATCTCCGGCGTCGCGCCGATCACCATGGCCACGGCCATGGTTTCGCCCAGCGCCCGGCCCAGCCCCAGGATCACCGATCCCACAATTCCGATGCGCGCATTCCTGAGCACGCCCATCCTGATCATCTCCCAGCGCGTCGCGCCAAGCGCCAGCACTGCCTCGCGCTGCGAGTGAGGCACAGCCGTCATCACCTCCCGCGTCAGCGAAGAGATAATGGGCAGAATCATGATGGCCAGGATCACGCCGGCGGAAAGAAAGCCCAGCCCCGTAGGATTGTTATCGTTGAACAGCCCCGTCCAGCCCAGCCCCGCAATCAGCAGCGGATTCACGTGGGTCCTGAGCAGCGGCACCAGCACAAACACCGCCCACAATCCATAAATCACGCTGGGAATCGCCGCCAGCAGCTCGGTCAAAAATGCCAGCGGGCTGCGCAGCCATCCCGGGCACATCTCGGTAAGAAAAATCGCCAGCCCAACCGCCAACGGCACAGCCATGAGCAGCGCCAGAAACGACGAAACCAGGGTCCCGTAAATAAACGGCAGCGCGCTGAACCGCGCATTCACCGGGTCCCAAAAGAGCGGCTGGTGCGTGTCAGGATCGACAAAAGCCTGGTAGAAGAACTTGAACCCGAACTGATGCCACGACAACTGCGAACGCAGCACCAGCTCGAACGCGATCAGACCCACGATCCCGAAGATGCTCAGCGCGCACAGCACCATCAGCCAGTGAAACCCGCGATCCGCACCCGCCGAATTGCCCCTCGACAACAGAAACGTCCGAATCGGCGACGGTTCCTCTTTCGACGCATTGACGCCGTTCTTCCCGCGTGGAGAAGCCGGTTCAGGCTTGCGTTGGGCATGAGAAACAGGCGAATCGGGCACTTTTACTTCCACAAGGATCAGGCTACCGGGCAATTATGAATGGCAGGTTACAAGTCTGCGAAATCAAGCGCATACAACCGGAAAACAGCGCAACTCTCCCACAGCGGGCGCGGAAGGATAGTCATCCGCGCCACCTGCCCGCTCTTCGCGATCATACTGCGTTGAACGGGCGCAGCTTGTCTAGGCTCACGACAGTTCATTGAGACTGATGCACCGCCTGCCTACAGCTTCTCATGGACCATGGCAGTTCTCCGGGAACTATGAGCGGGGCCCGCCGCCCTCTTCTGGCGGCCTGAAACTGTTTCTCCCCTGATATTTTCGGTTAAGCTGGTTATCTGAAATCCGAGGGCCGAATCCATGCGCGCTGGCTCGCTGCTCCCTGTCTCGATAATCTTTGCCCTGGCTCTTGCCGCGCCCGACGGCGCCCTCAAAGCCCAGCAAGCCACGCCCGACCCTCCACACCGCGATTGGCACGCCTCCTGGGTGACGCATCCTTCCGCGCCACTGCGCGAACCCCTCGTCCTGCATTTCCGCCGCACCCTCGCGCTGGACGCCGTCCCCGCCTCTTACCCGGTCCGCGTCAGCGCCGACAACCGCTTCATCCTCTGCGTGAATGGCCAGCGCGCCGGCGACGGCCCCGCCCGCGGCGACCTCAACCACTGGCGCTATGAGCTCTTCGACCTCGCGCCGCTACTCCACCCCGGCAGCAACTTCATTACGGCGACGGTGTGGAACTGGGGCCTCTTCGCCCCCGTCGCCCAGATGACCGACCGTACCGCCTTTCTGCTCGAAAGCGAAGCCACCGGCCATGCCTCCATCAGCACCCCCGAGGGCTGGCAGGTAGAAATCGAGTCCGGCCACGCCCCCCGAGACCGATCCAGCGTCACCGCCCGCGAATACATGGCCTCCGGTCCCGGCGAGCAAATAGACGCCGCCCAGTACGACTGGAACTGGAACTCCCCCGACGACTCCAGTCCGGCCTGGGTCCCGGTCTCTTCGCCCATGCGCGACAGCATCTTCGGCGACACCAACAAAGCCCACTCCGCCGACACCACAGGCGACAATAATTGGGGCCTGGTTCCAGACACGCTTCCCCACATGGAATACACGCTGGTAGACACCGGGGCGCAGGTCCTGGTCGACGGCGAACCCACCTACGAAGTGCCGCGCGAAGCCTTCCCGCGCGGGCAGTTGGCTGTTCCCGCCGGCAGCCACACTCACATCACGCTCGACCGCAAAACCCTCACCACCGCCTATCCCATCCTCTCCGTCTCCGGCGGCAAAGGCGCAAAGATCATACTCACCTATGCCGAAGCCCTCTACGACAAAAACATGAAGAAGGGCGACCGCGACGCCGTCGAAGGCCGCACCGCCCTCGGCCTCCGCGACGCCTTTCTCCCCGACGGCGGCCCGCATCGCATCTTTGAGCCCCTCTGGTGGCGCACCTGGCGCTACCTCGACATCGAAATAGAAACCGCCGAGCAACCACTCACCCTCGACTCCCTCACCGCCGCGTTCTCCGCCTATCCATTCAAGGCGCTCGCCACCTTCCATTCTCCCGATCCCGACCTCGACAAGATCTGGGAGATCAGCTGGCGCACCGCCCGTGACGACGCCCACGAAACCTACATGGACACGCCCTACTACGAGCAGCTCCAGTACGTCGGCGACACGCGCATCCAGGCCCTCATCTCCTATGCCGTGGCCGGCGACGACCGCCTCGCCCTCCAGGCTCTCCACGCCTTCGACGACTCCCGCTTCCCCGACGGCATCACCCGCAGCCGCTATCCCAGCAATATTACCCAGACCATCCCCACCTTTTCCCTGCTCTGGATCGGCATGATCCACGACTACTGGATGTATCGCCCCGACCCCGCGCCAGCCCGCGAGATGCTTCCCGGCGCCCGCACCGTTCTCGACTGGTACCGGCGCTACGAAAATCCCGACGGCCTGCTGCGCCAGCTGCCCTGGTGGAGCTTCATCGACTGGGTCCAGAACAAACAGACCATTCCGGCCTACGACGCCCGCGGCGAATCCTGCATGACCACGCTGGAATATCTCGGGGCTCTCATCGACGCCGCGGACCTCGAAAAATCCATCGGCGACCCGGTCTTCGCCGAGCGCGATGCCGCCCGGGCCGCCCACGTCCGCGCCGGCATCTCAAGTCGGTGCTGGAACCCGCAGCGCGGCCTGGTTGCCGAAACGCCCGACCGCAATTCCTTCTCCCAGCAAGCCAACATTCTGGCAGTTCTCTACGACGTGATCCCCAAAGACCGGCAGCAAGAGGTCTTGCGCCGTATGTTAGCTATCGACCCCGGCACTACCCCCGACGGCGTCCTGTCCGCCTCCTACTATTTCCGCTACTACCTCGCCCGCGCCCTCGACCACGCCGGCATGGGCGACGATTACCTGGCCTCGATTGAACCCTGGCGCAAGCTCCTCGCCCTTCACTTCAGCACCTGGCCCGAGGTCCCCGGCGACACCCGCTCCGACTCCCACGCCTGGAGCGCCCACCCCATCTACGACATGCTCACCCTCATCGCCGGCATCGAGCCCGCAAGCCCCGGCTTCTCGACCGTCCGCATCGAGCCGCACCTCGGCGCCCTGCGCTCGCTCTCCGCGACCTACCCGCATCCAAAAGGCGAGATCAAGGTCGACTACAAGTGGACTCCGGCTGAGCGAAACCCTCAAGCAAAAGGTGGCTCCACGTTCAATGCCAGGATCACCCTGCCCGCCCAACTCACCGGCACCTTTGTCCGCGACGCCAAAACCTGGCCATTAAAACCCGGCGAAAATCACATCGTCGCCCCCATGCGCTAAAGGCCTCGTGTCATCGGTCGTAATGGCCGAAAACCATGCCTCGATGGCTGAACAGGCTGCGGAAAAACTCGAACGGGTGAAGGGTACGGGCTTTAGCCCGTACATAAAACGCCTGGGCGCATTCGCTCGGACATCATACGCCGGATCGTCCCCGTTTTCTTGCGGTTGGGAAGCTGCCTCTGAATTTTCACCATACCAACGCAAGCAACAATTCCAATCGCAGTGCGTATACCTGGCAAACATCTATTCTGAAACGTCCCACATCTACATCCTTCAGCTTTGCACGCCGAGGACCGCGCTCGTTCAGTCCTGAAGGAATTGCCAATCCCGCCGGGCGCACGGGAACTCGCCCTGCTACCCGCCCACTGACGCATGTGAATGATCAACCTTTCCCTGGAGTCCAGAATGAAGATTAAAGAAGTAACTAGCATAGCCACCAACCGCCGCAACTTCTTGAAAGGCGCCGGACTCACCGGAGCCGGACTTTTGACTGCCACCGCGCTCGGCCGTCAATTCGGATCGAACGTCCAAAGGGTCGAAGCCGCTACGTATAGCGATGCAGACGTTCTTAACTTTGCGCTGAACCTTGAGTACCTGGAAGCCGAGTTCTACCTGATGTCGACTTACGGCACCACCCTGGTCGGCCTTGGGGTCATTTCAAAGGAAGACGAAACCGGACCGACCACCGGCGGCGGCATGGTGCCCGACTTCGGAGCCTCACCGGCAGCGGCTTTGGGGACCGCGCTGCGCACCGACGAAGTCAACCATGTGAAGTTTCTGCGCTCGGCTCTGGGGGCAGACGCGGTCAAGAAGCCGGCCATCAACCTGGATGCGCTCGGCTACGGATACTCGAGCGTGCCCAGTTGGCTGGAGCTGGCGCGTCAGTTTGAAGACGTCGGGGCCAGCGCGTACCTGGGCGCTGGACCGTACCTCAGCAGCATAACCAATCTGGAAGCGGCGGGTGCGATTCTCACCGTTGAAGGCTTCCACGCCGGCGCCATTCGCCTGGTTTGCATTCAGTACGGGATTATGAGCCCGGCGGTGGACTCGATCGACGTTGCCCCGACCGCGAGCACGCCGCTTGCGGTGAACTCGAACTCGCTGGCCATCCCGCGCACTCCGGCCGAAGTGCTCAATGTCGTGTACCACGGTGGCAAGTCGTTCGGCGGCTTCTATCCGGACGGGATGAACGGCGCGATCACGGCTCAATAGCTGGAAATATCCCAAAAGCAGTCGGAAAAAAAGGCCCTGCTTCCCTGGCAGGGCTTCTTTATGGGTCGGACTTTCATGATTTGGACAAACGGGGCGCGAAGCTGACTCTGAGTTCACCCAATCCACACACAGGCATTGACTTCAGCTGCAGTACGACTCCAGCCACCTGCTGATATAAACCTGCGCATGCGCTTCCCCGCAATAGTGCCGCGCACCCGGCGCATCTGCCGCTTCCTTGGTCCACTTGAACACCGTGAGCTGCGTGCTGCCGCACTGAACCACCAGCCATTTCATCGGGCTCTGGCTCTCTTCCCCGCAAATCTCGCATCGATAGATGGTGTCAATCACCGCCGACCTCCCGCACGAACAAACTGTCAACTATTACTCCAGCATCTGCAAATCCAGCGGCTCAACCAGCATGCAGTCCATCGACTTCACCTCGGCCATCGCCTTCTTCAGCGCCGAGGCCCGGCAGGGCTCAACCGTTACCACAAACGGCAGCGCATCCGCCGGATACCCGGACTTCTGCACAATCGCCCGGATGTTGATCTGCTCCCTGGCCAGCGCGCCCGTAATCGCCGCCACGATCCCCGGCCGGTCCTTCACCAGAAAGCGAATGTAATGCGGCACCTCGAATTCGCCGTCCAGCCCCGCCGTCTGGTAAGGAATCTCAACCCGACGCGAGCCGTGTGCCAGCGCCAGCAGATCGCTCACCACCGCAACCGCCGTCGGATGCCCGCCCGCGCCATGCCCCGAGAAAACCACGTCGCCGGCGTAGTGCCCGCGGGCGATCACCATGTTTTCCGTGCCCTGCGACCACGCCAGCGGCGAACGCAGCGCCACCAGCATCGGCCCCACCGTTGCGGCCACGCGGCCATCCAGCTTTTCCGCCCGCGCCACCTGCCTGATGGTGCAACCAAGGTCCCGCGCATAACTGAAGTCGACAGCCGTTACCGCGGTGATCGGCCGCGGCACAATTTCTTCCGGATTCACGTGCACTCGCAATGCCAGCCGCATGAGGATCGCCAGCTTGGCCCGCGCATCGAGCCCGCAAACATCCTCTGTCGGATCGGCCTCCGCATAGCCCTTCGCCTGCGCCTCGGCCAGCACCGGCGCGTACTCCGCGCCGGCTTCCATTCGGCTCAGGATGAAGTTGCAAGTCCCGTTCAGAATCCCCTCGATGCGCTCGATGCGATCGCCCGCAAACCCTTGTTCGAGCCCCGGAATCACCGGTATCCCGCCCGCCACCGCGGCGCCATACTTCAGATGCCCGCCCTTGGCCGCCGCCAGCGCTTCCAATTCCACGCCATGAAACGCGATCAGCTTCTTGTTCGCCGTCACCACGCTCTTGCCGGCATCGAGCGCGCGCCGTACCCACGTCCCTGCAGGGTCGAGGCCCCCAACCAGCTCGACCACGACATCCACATCCGCACAAAGCACCTCGTCGGAATCCTCGCTCCACACCACATCCGCCGCCGTCCAATCCACTCGCTTCCGCGCCACTCCGCGATTGAACACGTGGGTCAGTTCCAGCCCTTGTGGCTTCGACTCCACCAGGATCCGCGCCACAGAGCTACCCACCGTTCCAAAACCAAACAGCGCAATCTTGAGCGGCCGTTGCGCGTGTGCGTCCTGCGCGCACTCCTCTGAGACCTTTGACGACAGTACGGGACCATGCACTTGAGACACGTGAAATTCCCTCGATCCGTATGTTGATTCGCTTCTTTTCCGGCGCTTGAGATGCCCCTGCCCATGGGAAAAGATCATTCGCGATAAATCGATACCATTGATGATACCCGACCCGCTGCATCGCCTCACCTCAACGCCCTTTGGCTGAAAAAGCCTGGTTGACGAACAACAAGTGGTTCCCCGGAATCTCGTGTAGCATAAAGACGATGCGGCGCGGTCTGTCCATTCTGCTGATTCTGTTCTTCTCCCTCGGCCCGCTCACAGCGGTTTTCAGGTCGAGCGACGAATCGCGCCTGCCCGCCTGCTGCCGTCGCCACGGAGTCCATCAGTGCTCCATGGCCGTAAGAACGGCCAAATTCCAATCCGGCTCCGAGCCGTCTTTCACCGCGCCTTCGACCTGCCCTCTCTACCCGGGTCAGTCTGCCCTCCTTATCACGGCGCCTCTGGCGATTGCCGGCTCGGTGGCCAGTCTGCATCTCGTCTCTTCGCGCGCCCATGATGTCGCGGCCAATTTCCCCGCACCACTCTCCAGCCCCATCGGCGTGCGCGCCGGCCGCGGTCCCCCCCAATCTGACTGATTCCTGAATCGTCGCTGAAAACTGGCGCACCGAATCTGAACCAGCAGGATTCGCGCGTTCATCCGTCGAACTGCGCTTGCTTCCCTCACCAAACACTGTTGTCATAGGCGCCGTAGCGGATTCTCCCAAACACGTCGCACTTCTGCCCGTCGCGCAGGGCTTGACTTTCGCCTGCATCCAATGCCGGGTGTCCATGGAGGTCTTTCGATCATGCGTCCTCTTCGTCTTCTTCCTGCTGCCCTGTTCCTGGCCTCTTCACTGCCGGCCCCGGCTACCGTTTTCGCCACCGTCCACGGCATCGTCCACGACCCCCAGCACCGCCCCATTGCCGCGGCCCAACTCATTCTTCAGGCCGCTGACTCCGCCTTCACTCTCCATGCTGTCACCGGCGCCGAGGGCGAATTCAACTTCGAGCAGGCCCCCATCGGACTCTACCGCCTAACCGCCTCCGCTCCGGGCTTTGCCAGCGCCACTGAGACGCTCACCCTGGCCTCCGGCACCAATCCTCTCCTGCACATCCCGCTCGATGTCGCCTCCACCACGCAGTCGGTTGAAGTCCGCGCCACAGCCAGCTCCGCCGACACCGTCACTCCCACCACGCTCATTACACGCCAAATGATTGACCAGACCCCCGGCGCCACCCGCACCACCGCCATGGAGATGATCACCGACTACGTCCCCGGCGCCTACATGACCCACGACATGCTTCACATGCGCGGCGGCCACCAGACCAGTTGGCTCATCGACGGCATCGCCATCCCCAACACCAAGATCGCTTCCAACGTCGGCCCCCAGATCGATCCCAAAGACATCGACTCCCTCGAAACCCAGCGCGGCAGCTACGCCTCGGACGTGGGCGACCGCACCTACGGCGTCTTCAACGTTCTTCCCCGCAATGGATTTGAGCGCAGCCGAGACGGCGAGATGCTCCTTTCCGGCGGCAATCTATACACCGGCGAAGTCCAGTTCTCTCTCGGCGACCACTCCGAAAAATCTGCATGGTACGCCAGCCTCACCGGCGCCCGCTCCAACTACGGCCTGGCCACGCCCGTAGCCAGCATCGATCACGACTCCACCAACTCGCAGAGCGGCTTCGTCTCCCTCATTCGCAACCAGACCGCGAGAGATCAGCTCCGCCTCGATGCCCAGTACCGCGAGGACTACTTCCAGGTCCCCTTCGACCCCAGCCAGACCGACTACGAATGCCTCTCCGGCTACTACTGCTCCTGGGGGCTCCGCGACGGGCAGCACGAGAAAGATCAGTTTGTCATCGCCAACTGGGTCCATACCTTTTCGCCCAGAACGCTTGTCTCCGTCGCGCCCTTCTACCACTTCAACCAGTCCGACTACGATTCCTCGCCCGCCGACAACCCCGTCTCCACCACCTGGCATCAGGATTCAAACTACGCCGGCGCCCAGGCCGACTTCCGCGACGAAATCGGCCCCAACAGTTTCTCCGCCGGTCTCTACTCCTTCTATCAAAACGAAGGTGACCTTTTCGGCGTGAAGGTCAACGACGGCTCCGCCACGTCGCAACCCAACACTCCCGCCTCTGACGGCGCGGGCCTGGTCGAGTTCTACCTCGCCGACCACCTGCGCATCGGCCCATACATTACCCTCCTTGGCGGCGAGCGCTTCTCCGTCTACCGCGCCCAGCTCAACGAGTCCGCAACCTATCCCCGCATCGGCGCAACCGTGGAAATACCTCGTCTCCACTGGGTCTTCCGCGGCTTCTACGGCCACTTCTTCCAACCCGCCCCGCTATTGACCGTCTCCGTCTCGGCGCTCAACTATGCCTCCTCGCTACCGAATACATCGGAGAACGCCTTCACTCCTCTGCCTTCCGAACGCGACGAGGAACACCAATTCGGCGTTCAAATCCCCTATAAAGGCTGGCTCCTCGACATCGACACCGTCAAAAACCGCGTCAACAACTTCCTTGACCATTCCAACCTCGGTGAGTCCAACATGTACTTCCCCATCGCCGTCGACGGCGCCCTGGTCCGGGCCTGGGAAATGACCCTCCATTCGCCGCAACTCAACCGCTACGGCCAGTTCTACGTCACGTACTCCAATCAAATCGCGGAGCAGCGCGGCAACATCATCGGCGGCTTCATCTGCAATAACGGCACCAGCGATCCGATACTCAACACCTCCTGCGACCTGGGTCCCGGCTACATCTCCCTGGACCACGATCAGCGCCAGACCCTCAACACCGGCTTCACCGCCAACCTCCCCAGGCACTTCTGGTTCGCCTCAAACGTCTATTACGGCTCCGGCTTTTCCAACGGCCTCGCAGGCCAGAACGAAGGGCCTTATAACGGCCCCTACCTGCCTGTCCACACCACCTTCGACTCCTCCGCCGGCCACGCACTCGGCGAGCGCTGGCACCTTTCCATGAACGTCGTCAACGTAACCAACCACCGCATTCTCCAGGACAACTCCGTGACCATCGGCGGTTTCCACTTGAACGATCCGCGGATGTTCTCCGCCGAACTCCGCTACAGGTTCAAATTTTGAAAGCCGGGTGGCCCAGATCTCGATTTCGAGACCTGCTACTCGTTTCGGTCGCTATTGCGTGGAATTAAGCGCCCGAAGCGCACACTGGAAGTTGGAGAATTTCATGACCAATTCCAGCGGGGAAGCGCCGGGCCGTACCTCTTTCGACCCCCCCCTACCCCCCCCTGCCCCAATACTGGGCCTGTACGGCAGTACAATTCAGTTTAAGTGGCAGTTAATCAACAGTTTACGATCCACACGCGGTTACCGTAGGGTAAACAAAGCCTCATTTTTTTATTCATTTTTGGCCCCTTCGTGTCGATTTTTGACGCAAAACAACGCGAAAACAGCGCATTTCGGGAGGGTGAGCGGTGTGCCCCTAAGGAAGGTCCCCAGCGCGAGAGACCTGGCTGAAATCCCTGTGCGGATTATTTCTGTATCTCGTCTATCATCGGAATTCATGGCTACCGTATTCGAAAAACTCAATCTCAAAGATCACCGGGAGATCGTCGTCCTCGACGCTCCTGCGAGCTTCGAGCCCGAGCTCTCGCGGCTGCCCGTTCTCACCATCCATCGTCACATCGAGTCTGTCCCGGCCATTCGCTTCTCGCTGGCTTTCGTAACCCGCCAGGGCGAAGTCGACAAGCTGGCCCCGCAGATTGCCGCGCGCGCCGAGGGTGACGCCACCATCTGGTTCGCCTACCCCAAGGGCACGTCGAAGAAATACAAGTGCGATTTCAACCGCGACACCGGCTGGGACAAGCTTAAGGCCGAGGGCTTCGATACTGTCCGCGCCGTCGCTATCGACGACGATTGGAGCGCGCTCCGCTTCCGGCGCAACGAGTTCATCAAGGCCCGCTGATAGGGCCGATGTCCCTTTCCAACTAATTTTCAAAACCGCAAGAAAGAGGAAACAACATGCAGAACACGCCAATCGTACTGCGCCCGGCGCAGCTTGAAGTGCAGCAAACCGCACACGATCAGGACCTCACCGAAGTCCCGAAACGTGCTCGCCTGGACCGCGAAGCCGAAGCCGCAAAATCTGAATTTCAAAACCTCGTGCCCAAAGTAAAGTAATTGCCATCCTGGCACGGTGGCGCCATGCTGACCTCTCCCGGGTGCCCATCCTTTTCGCAGCCTCGTCGCGAAGAGGATGGGATCCGAGCAACGCCGGCACGGGTCAGTTTCACCGAAGTTGACAATCGCTTGCGCGAAGCCGAGCCTGCCCACCCCTTGGGCTAATCCCGCTCGGCGACAAACAGCCCCGGCAGCGTAACCCCGGCCTTCCCCAGCACCACGTTCGTAAACGCAGAAGCATTCTGCGGCTCTTCGGGCCCCACATACACCGTCCGGGCTCCCGTCCTTCGCGCCCAGTGCACAAAGTTGGCCGCCGGGTATACCGACCCGGAAGTGCCCACTACTACCATCAGCGTGGCCTTCTCAATCTCCCGCTCGATCCGCTCCATCTCCAGCGGAATCTCGCCGAAGAAAACGATATGCGGCCGCAGCCCTCCACCGCACGCGCACCGGCTCACTTCTTTGAGGTCGGCATAGACCCTCCGGTCTTCCACCGGCGCCGCCCCGCACTCCCGCTCGCACCGCGATTTCGCCAATTCCCCGTGCATATGCACCAGGTTCACCGACCCTGCCCGCTCGTGCAGGTCGTCCACATTTTGCGTGCACAGAAAAAATCGCCCCGGAAGCTGCGACTCAAGCTCCGCCAGCGCAACATGCCCAGGATTCGGTTCCGCTCTCGCAGCCGCCGCGCGTCGTGCCGAGTAAAACGCCCACACGCCCGCCGGATCCCGGTCCCAGGCCTCCGGCGTACAAACATCCTCGATCCGATATCCTTCCCACAACCCGTCCGAAGCCCGAAACGTAGGCAGCCCGCTCTCCGCGCTAACCCCCGCCCCGGTCAACACAAAAACCCGATCCTCCGCCCCGACAATGATCCCACTCACGATGATCCAGCCCCAGTCCCTTGGTCCCTGAGTCCCTTCCTTCAAGGCACCAGCAAGATCTTGCCTGTGGTTCGTCTTCCCTCCATATCGATTTGCGCCTGAGCCGCTTCCGCCAGGGGATATACATGCTCGGTGCGCAGCTTCAACTGCCCCTTCGCCGCCCACCCCAGCACATCGCCCGATCTCCACTCCAGCTCGGCCCGCGTAGCAATGTAATGCCACAGCGTCGGCCGGGTCAGAAAAAGCGACCCTTTCCCGCTCAACTGGATCGGGTCGAACGGCGGCACCGGCCCGCTCGATGCCCCGAACAGCGCCAGCATTCCGCGCGGACGCAGACAGTTCAGGCTCTTCTCAAAGGTGGTCCTGCCCACCGAGTCATACACCACGTCCACGCCTTTGCCCCCCGTCAGCCGTTTCACTTCCGCTTCGAAATCCTGTTGGGTATAGAGAATCGTCTCCGCTGCCCCCGCCTCGCGCGACAGCTCCGCCTTTTCCCTGGTTGAGACCGTCGTGATCACCCGGGCCCCGATCCCGGTCGCCATCTGGGTCAGGAGCAACCCCACTCCGCCTGCGCCAGCCTGAATCAGCGCCGTGTCTTCAGCCTTCAGCGGAAATGTGGAGTAAGCCAAATAGTGTGCAGTCATCCCCTGCAACAGGGCCGCTGCAGCCTGCTCCGGCGTCAGACCTTCAGGTACTTTCACCAATTGCGCCGCCGGCGCCAGCGCATACTCCGCATAGCTGCCCAGCACGCTCGCCGAAGCCACCAGGTCGCCCGCCTTGAATCCCGTTACCCCCGGCCCCAGCTCTTCGATCGTGCCCGCAGCTTCGCTGCCCGGAGTCAGCGGCAGCGAGGCCTTGTAGGTTCCCTTGCGGAAATAGATCTCAATGAAGTTGACGCCCGCGGCCTCGACGCGTAGCAGCACCTGGCCGGGCCCAGGTTGTGGGATTGGCAGCTCGGTTACCCGCAGCACCTCGGGACCGCCCGTTTCGCTAAACAGTATGGCTTTCATGACAGGCTAAGAATGCACCCTCGGGCGCCGACCCCGCAACCCCATTCTTCGATCGCGCCGCGCACAACCGCCCACTGAAAAAGCCCGCACGGGAATTCCCGGACGGGCTTCAACAGCGCACTCAGTTTTGTGCTCGCCTAAAAATTGTCCTGGCGTTCCGACAACAGGTTCCTTTCATCGGCTGAAGCCAGGCGTACAAGACGGTCCACCGCATAGGATGCTGGATGCTCACTCGTGAAGTAATGGCGGACCTGTAACTCGCCGAGCATCCCGATCGCCAGCAACTGGATTCCCGCCACGATCAGCACCGCGCCAACTACGAAGAGGGGCCCGTGATCGCCCATCACATCCATGTGCGGATTGAACACCTTCAGACCGAGCAGAACTGCCGCGATCAAGCTGCCGCCGAAGATCCCCAATGCGCCCAAACCGCCAAAAAAGTGCAGCGGCCGACTCATGTATTTCAACAGGAAACGAATCGTCATCAGGTCGAAGAACACGCGAAATGTGCGCCCCAGCCCATAATGGCTTTTGCCGCGCTCCCGGTTCACGTTATGGATAGGAATCTCGCAGATCGACGCCCCATACCAGCTTGCCAATGCCGGAATAAACCGGTGCATTTCGCCATACAGCGGGATGTTCTGGATGACTTCCCGCCGGTACGCCTTGAAGGTCGTGCCGAAATCGTGAATGTCCACGCCCGACAACCGCGCCATCAGCCAGTTCGCACAGCGCGATGGAATCCGCCGCAGAATAAAATTGTCGATACGCTCCTTGCGCCATCCCGAAACGACGTCATAGCCCTCGTCCAGCTTCTCGAGAAATGCCGGAATGTCGTTCGGTTCGTGCTGCAGGTCCCCATCCATGGCCAGGATGAATTCGCCCGAGGCGTGATCGAAGCCGGCCGCCAGGGCCGAAGTCTGACCGAAGTTCCGGCGCAATTTCACCACCAGCACGCGGCTGTCCACCGCGGCAATCTCTTCCAGCAGTTTATAGGTGCGGTCTCTCGACCCATCGTCCACCAGCACCAGTTCAAAGCTGTCCCCCACCTGCTCCATCACCTGCTTGAGGCGGGCATAGAGAACGGTGACGTTCTCTTCTTCGTTGTGAAATGGCACGACAATCGAATACTTAGCCATGGCGAGTTAGATGACAAAACCTCCATCGAAGTTCAACTAAATACTGGAAAACGTCGCACTTGAATCTTAGATCGCCTGATGACCTTTGATTGTAGGGTCATTCCGGAAGTTTGCGCCACCTTCGCGCCATCATCAATCCTAGCTCGTTTTACGAAGCGCCGCCAATTTCCTTCGGACCCGCTGAATTCGATTGCTTCGCGCTTCCAACCCGTTTACCCGGCCAGCTCATCGAGCATCGATTGCATCTCGCTCAGAGCATGGCTGTTTCCGCTTCGCGCCGCGCAGCTGATTCCTGCTTTCAGCCTCTCGACCGCTTCGGACTTTCGCCCCGCCGCCGCCAACGCCTGCGCCGACATGAAATAGCCCGCTGTGTAATCAGGATCGTTTTTCAACAGCAAGTCGAACTCTTTGAGCGCTTCCACCGTCTCCCCGCGTCCCACCAGTTCCATCGCGATTCCGTATCGCGCAAAACTATTCTTTGCGTCGAGCGCCAGAATTTCTTTCAGTCCTGCGATCTTGTCCATGTCGCTCCCCACCCGGCTCCTTTTCGCTTTCGGACTGATCCCATGCACGCGAACGCAAGACTCGCCTGGGTCACGGCCATACAGCGAATTTGCTTAATTGACGCGGATTGCTGAAACTGAATCAGCGGTGTTTGAGCCGCTGCCAGTTTCATTGTATCTGGCCGCCTGTGAAAATCGGCCTTCACCCGGCCGGCGGCGTCGAGCAAGGTTCAGCGGCTTCCAACATGGTTTTGTGCGGAGCAACCCTCTAACATGAGCGATCAGGCAATAAAACCAGCCGTGCGCACTGTCTCGAGCACTCAGTCGGAGATGACTGAGATCATCCTGCCCAACGACACCAACACCCTCGGCCATCTGCTTGGTGGTCGCCTCATGCACTTCATCGATCTCACCGGCGCCATGGCCGCCTATCGCCACTCCCGCACCCACGTTGTCACCGCCGCTATGGACCACATCGATTTCATCCGCCCCGTTCACCTCGGCGACCTGCTCACCCTCAAGTCCAGCGTCAACCGCGCCTTTACGAGTTCTATGGAAACCGGTGTCAAAGTCTGGGCAGAAAATACCCGCACCGGCGAAGTAGTCCACGTGGCCAGCGCCTACCTGGTCTTCGTCGCCATCGACGAACACGGCCGCCTCACCAGGGTGCCTCAGCTCCAGCCCGAGACCCCCGACGAGCTTCGCCGCTACGATGACGCCTTGCTCCGCCGCCAGCATCGCGAAGCCGAGTCAACCCGCCGCCGGCGGGCCAAGCTCGAAATCGCTGATCTGGATCAAGCCTGACCTCGCTATTCCAAATCCACGACCGCGCCGGCGGCGCTTTATACTTGACCAATACGACCGCATCGGCGACACCGTGCCTCCGAATGCCAACTCCAAGAGGAGCTTCAACAAGAAATGGCTCATTCCCACGCCGCACCCGCCCCCGTCGCCCTTCCTGGCGTCTCCAAAATCGTAGCCATCGGTTCCGGCAAGGGGGGCGTGGGTAAAACCACCGTGGCGGTCAACCTCGCTATCGCGCTCTCCCGTCTCGGCCAGCGCGTCGGCCTTATCGACGCCGACATCTACGGTCCCAACGTGCCCCTCATGATGGGATCCACACAACAGCCCCGCGTCGGCCCGGGCAACATCATCGAGCCCAATCTTACCCACGGCATCAAGACCATCTCAATCGGCTACATTTCGCCCGGTGACAAGCCCCTGGTCATGCGCGGCCCCATGCTCCACCAGATCATTCGCCAGTTCCTCCAGCAGGTGAACTGGGGCGAGCTCGACTACCTCATCGTCGATCTTCCTCCCGGCACCGGCGACGTGGTCATCTCCCTGGTTCAGACCGTGCCGCTCACCGGCGCCGTGGTGGTTTCGACGCCCAGCGACGTCAGCCTCGAGGACGCGCGCAAGGCCCTCGAGATGTTTGCCCAGGTCAATGTAGAGGTTCTCGGCATCGTCGAGAACATGAGCCACTTCACCTGTCCCCACTGCCATCGGGAGATCGACATCTTCTCCCGCGGCGGAGCCGAGCGCACGGCCCAGCGCTTCAACATTCCCTTCCTCGGCGCCATCGAGCTCCTTCCATCTATTCGCGAAGGGGGCGACCGCGGCATGCCCGTGGCCCTTGCCGGCCCCAAGAGCCCACAGGCCGCGGAGTTCTACTCGATCGCACAGAAGCTGATGGAGCGCGCCGAAGAGGCCGCCGCTTCAACCACCGACGTTATCGAAATCAGCTGACAGAGAAGAAAACCCGCAAACCCCCGTCAAGCCGCAGGCAGTTGTCCCTCTCGCGGCGCAAATATATTTCCCAGCCTCTGAATCTGCGCCCCCACGCCGCGCAGCTTCTCCTCGATCCGCTCATAGCCTCGGTCCATGTGGTAAACGCGATCCAGGATCGACTCCCCGTCCGCCACCAGCGCCGCCAGCACCAGCGATGCCGAGGCCCTCAGGTCCGAGCACATCACCGCTGCCGCGGAGAGCTTCGCCGGTCCACGAACCGTCGCCACGCCGCCCTCCACCTTGATATTCGCGCCCATCCGCACCAGTTCCTGCACATGCATGAACCGGTTTTCGAAGATGTTTTCGCGTACCGTGCTTACGCCCTCGGCCTGGGTAGCAAGCGCCATGTATTGGGCCTGCATATCGGTCGGAAACCCCGGGTACTCCTCGGTGGAAATATCGGCCGCAACCAGCTTGCGGGTTCCTCGCACCCGGACCGCATCCGGGCCTACTATATCCACACGCACACCCGACTCAATCAGCTTGGTGATCACCGCTCCCAAGTGCTCCGGATTGCACCTGGAGACCGTCAGATCCCCGCCCGTGATGGCTCCCGCGATCAAGAAAGTTCCCGCCTCGATGCGATCTGGATTGATGCGGTGTCGCGCGCCATGGAGGCTGGTCACTCCTTGCACGCGAATCGTCGCCGTCCCCGCACCCTCAATCTTCGCGCCCATGGCTCGCAACAGCGCCGCGAGGTCGGTCACCTCCGGTTCGCGGGCGCAGTTTTCCATCAGCGTCTCGCCCTCGGCCAGAACCGCGGCCATCAACAGGTCCTCGGTGCCCGTTACGGTGATCCTGTCAAACACCAGGTGCGCGCCCTTCAGCCGCTTGGCGCGTGCCTCCAGGTAGCCATGCTCCTGCGTAATCACCGCGCCCATCTTCTCTAGGCCCTTGATGTGCAAATCAATCGGTCTTCCCCCGATCGCGCACCCGCCCGGCATTGCCACCCGCGCCATCCCCGTGCGCGCTACAAGGGGTCCCAGCACCAGCGAACTGGCCCGCATGGTCTTCACAATCTCGTACTGCGCCACCGGATCGGAGAGATTGTGGCAACTGATCCTCGTACTCCGGATGCGGGGCGCGGTGCGGTCCAGTGTCTCGCGCTCTGTCAGTTCCACCTCCGCGCCCATTGAAACCAGCAGCCGCCGCTCGGTCTCGATGTCCCGCACCTGCGGAATGTTTTCAAGAGTCACGGCTTCATCGGTAAGAATCGCAGCCGCCATGGAAGGCAGCGCCGAGTTCTTGGCCCCCGACACCGCGATGGTTCCCACAAGCGGGTTTCCGCCCCGTATTACGAACTTGTCCATAAGCGAACCGAAAAACGTCCCGCGGGCAATTCGAGATAAGTGGATTGCCCCGACTTGTCCTGATGCTTCAGTGTAATGCGTCGGTTTGGGGAGTCTTGCCGCAGACCAGAGGCGGTTCTCCAAGAGAGCTTTTTTCGCGGCGATGTTAGAAGCGACAAAATGCAGCGGGCTTCACAGGCTACTGGGAAATGGCTGAAATCGGGGAAGAAACGGTCCGGAATTCGTGTGCTGATTTTGTGCTAACGCTGGTTGACTGAATTGTCTTGAACAGGTTTAGGCCGGCTGAGATTTCCGAATGGGCGGTAATACGACCGTGAAGGCCCGTCATTCTTGATTTGTAGAGTAGAAACACCAACGGCGTGCGGGTCCGCAATAAATGAACTGAAACTCCCGACGAAACCGGGCGGTCTTTTATTGTGGCGGGGCGCACATCGAATTCTCCGAGCAAGGTGACAGTATTTCGGCATGAAGATAAGCACGAATGTACCAGGTTGGTTGATACTCGCGGGTTGGGCGTGGCTTTCGTTCAGAATGTGGCTGGTGGGAATCCGACCGCGTGCGACTGATCCGCAGACAATGGGCCGTCGCGGGCTCCACGTCGTTGGGGCGCTCATCTTTACGGCCATGACGATCTATTTTCTCGGAGTAGGTCTGGGCTTCTATCAGCTTGCGCCCGTGCGCTGAACGCTTGGGATCACAACGCTACGGATTTCGTCCTTTCGGGCATCTAAAAATCCGCATCAGATATTTGGTCTTCGGGTTGCACCCGGATTGTGCGCGACTCGTCGCTATGCCGTCTCTTCGCCCCCGGTACCGGCAAGGCAGTTGGTGTTAGGGACGAGTAGGCGGTGATTCGCCCCGGTGCCATCTTCGCCACTCCGTGGGCCGGCCAGTCCCTAGGCGTAGACGTTCAAAGCGCTTCCCGTGCCATACGCGGTTTCGAGCGCGGCATTCGCAGCGTCCGAACTGGTGGTGGAACTGCTCGGGTCAAGGGAACTGAGGAAGCCATCAACCAACTGAACTGCCTGTGACTCAGCCTGCAGAGCGTTGGTCAGCACGGGCGATGGGGAATTCTTCAGGTCGTTCTGCACAGTTGCGAAGGCGCTTTGTGCGGAGCTGAGGTCGCCGGCAGTAAGCGCACTGCCCAGAGCGCTCATGTCAGTGGAGAGTTGCGTGTTGGTTGCGGTTCCGGATACGGAGGAAAGATTCTGGTTGATTTGCTGTACGGTTGCAAATGCAGACTTTGCCCCTGTCAGGTCACCCGCAGCCAAACTGGTTTGCAACTTCTGCCATGCCTGTTGTGCCTGTGTGATGTTGCTCGACGTGAGTACATTTTGAGCCAGGCTTCCCGCTGAAATCGCTCCAACACCCATAAGTTCACCCTCGCACAGAGGGGTTCGACCGCACTGCGCATCGTCTTATCGGCAAGGAATCGAATCTGGTTCAATCCAGAGCTCGACGAATTGCACGGATGGTGCGCGACTCGGAAGTGTGACCGATTTGGGGCGTCGAAAGGCAACCGCGGATTCTTCACCGCGTTCAGAATGACACGATCTTGGATAAGGGAATCCGTGCCGGAGGCGGCGTTGCGGGGGTATCGTGGATGATCAGGAAGCTTCAGCGAGTTGTGCCAAGAAGGGCGTTCGCGCTCTTGGATGGAGGGCTATGACCTGCGAGAGATTTGTACCGGAAGAGCATCCCTCAGCGGCTCAAGCCGCATTGATTTGCTTGAACTTGTGCGGCACGACTGAAGTCGTGCCCTTTCAAAACTGGGGCCAGTAATTTCAACCTCTAATTCCCGACCGGCGACGGCTGCCCTTCAGCCACAGGGGGCGCGGCATCCGGCACAGCCATCAGGTTCAGCGGCTCGGTCAGGGTAAACAGCAGCGTGGTTCCGCTCTCCAGCACGGCCTGGGGATGACTCACCAACAGATGCACCGTCACCGCACCGGCGCCAATGATGGTTCCAGCCAACGCACCCGCCGGACCGCCCACCACGGCGCCGGTAATCGCACCTGCGCCCACCGCGCCGCCGTATTCAATGCTGTCTTTCTTCACCCGCGAGCCTGGCGCAATCATGCCCTCGCTGCCCACGCGGGTCCCCGATCCCGGAGCACCCGAAGTCTCGGCGAAGATCCTGAATCGCCTTCCGTCGGCAAGGATCACCGTCTCCGGCCGAAGCCGCATGGAGCCGTGGCCGCCGGCGTGCCCGGTCGACACTTGTACGACCCGACCATCAATCTGCGCTCCGGCTGGAATCAGCACCTGCCCACCCTGCCAGACATCCGTGGCCACCTGGGTGTGAAATTCGTCTCCGCGCCGGTTCATTGCGGTCGAAAGCCGGTCCAGCAGTCGAACCCGGATGGTTGTGCCTCCGCCCACTTCTCCCGGCGCCAGAGCCAACTCCGGGTGCACAATATCGCCGTCCGGATCGCTGGAGTAAGCCCGCTGATTCAAGCCCGGCTGGGGCTGCGCGTCGGGAGCCACCTGCACCGTCCCGTTATCCGCACCCATCGCCGGATTGTCCGTTGCCGCAGGCTGCGCCTCGGGCGGCGCAGGAGCATCTGAAGGGCTCGACGATCCATCGGCATTCGGCGCCGCGGCCGGCTGCGAGTAACGCGCCGCGGGCGGCTTGGCCGGCGGAGCCGGAGATGGAGTCGTCGGCTCGGTAATCTGGTCGTCCGGCGGCGGATTCGAGGTTCCCGCATAGGGGTTCGGCTGAGATGTCTGAGCTCCCAGAGCGGCAGCGGCTGCCAGGTACAAAGCGCATACGAGAAACGGTCGGTTCATCTTGATCTCCTGTTCCCGGACAAAAATCCCCCCAAAACCTTGTAAAGATTCAGACCCGGCCGCGGCAAAAAAGCTGCGGTTAAAATATGGGTAAAAAACCGAGTCCCCCGACCATCTTCCTATCAAGCCTGCACGACATTTCACCCAATTTGAGCCTAGGCCTTCCGGCGAGCCGCGGCACAGTCTGCACCCTGAGAGGTTCCTTCGCCGTCAAGAATCCAAAGAGTAAACCAGCCGACCGCTCCTGTTTCTGCCAACCCTCCAGGCCGCTGTGATCAACAGCACACAACTCCATTCACCTCCGTTTGTTAGAATCCACAGGGTGATCGCCAGATTTCCAAGAACTGGACAGCGAGGAGATTTCAAGCGTGCAAGGGCTTCTGAACACCATTCAAAGCACTGCCGGTGAAGAGCTTGCCGTGGATCGCCGTCCGAAACTGAATGACCGGCTGCTGCACCGCATCATGAGGAGTGATATGACCGAGATTGTTGCCATTCGCGCCCGCGAAGTTCTTGACTCGCGCGGCAATCCCACAGTGGAAGCTGACGTGATCCTTGAAAGCGGCGCCATGGGCCGCGCCATTGTGCCTTCCGGCGCTTCCACTGGCGAGCATGAGGCCGTCGAACTGCGCGACGGCGACAAAAGCCATTACCTCGGAAAGGGCGTTCTGCAGGCCGTAGCCAACGTTGAAACCGTCATCGCCCCCGAACTCGAGGGCATGGACGCCGCCAACCAGCGCCTGATCGACCAGACCATGATTGCCCTGGACGGCTCGCCCAACAAAGGAAAGCTCGGCGCCAACGCCATTCTCGCCGTCTCGATGGCCAATGTTCGCGCCGTCGCGCAGACTCTCGAAATTCCTCTCTATCGCTATCTCGGCGGGGTAAACGCCTCTATCCTTCCCACGCCCATGCTGAACGTCTTGAACGGCGGCGCGCACGCTGACTCCAACGTCGACTTTCAGGAATTCATGATCATGCCGGTCGGCGCCGAGCGCTTCTCGGAGGCCCTTCGCTGGTCCTCAGAGACCTTCCACACCCTCAAGAGCGTGCTCAAGAAGAAGGGCTACAACACCGCCGTCGGCGACGAAGGCGGCTTCGCCCCATCCCTCAAGTCCAATGACGAAGCGGTCGAGCTCATCCTCGAGGCCATCACAGCCGCCGGCTACAAGCCCGGCGAACAGATCGCGATCGCCCTCGATCCCGCGTCTTCAGAGTTTTACGACAAGGATAAAAAGAAGTACGTCTTCAAGAAGGGCGACAAGAGCGAACGCAGCGCCGAAGAGATGGTTAGCTTCTATGACAACTGGGTTCGCCAGTACCCCATCGTCTCGCTCGAAGACGGTCTCGCCGAAGACGATTGGGAAGGCTGGAAGATCCTCACCGACAAGCTCGGCTCGCGCATCCAGCTGGTCGGTGACGATATCTTCGTCACCAACATCAAGCGTCTGCAGCGCGGCATTGAAGAGGGCGTGGGCAATTCGATCCTGATCAAGCTCAACCAGATCGGCACCGTCACCGAGACCCTCGAAGCCATTGAGCTCGGCCGCCGCTACGGTTACACTTCGGTCATGTCGCACCGCTCAGGCGAATCGGAAGACACCTTCATCGCCGACCTGGCCGTCGCTACCGGCGTGGGCCAGATCAAGACTGGCAGCGTCAGCCGCACCGACCGCATTGCCAAATACAACCAGTTGCTCCGCATCGAAGAAGAGCTGGGGTCCGGTGCTGTCTACCTGGGCCTTGAAAGCCTCAACTACAACGACTAACCCCTGCGGTGGGATTCGCTTCCCAACTCATCGCGCGAAGAATTTCCGTGTCCCGGGTCTCGATTTCGAGACCTGGGACACAATCGGCCATTCCTCCTCGAAAGAGCGCTCACCCTGAGCTGCCAGGAGAGAATGAGCATGAAAAGGCACATATGGAGCTGAACTTCATATGGCAAGACGCAGCTTTCGCTGAGAGAAATTGGATCATTAGTCTGTTTTCATTGGTGATCGGTGAACAGTTCGTCGACGGAAAACATGAATTGGTCGCTGACAACTGTCTGCTGATCGACTCTTATCTTCATGGACGCGACCCTGGGTATTACGCACAGTTCAGGGGAAAGAATGCATGGCTTTTACATCTTTCTGACGAAACGTATGAAGGTGGCTACGATGTTTATCTGAACTTTCGCGGAGTCTTCCGTAATTATTGGTCGAATAGTTTTTTATCCGGAAGGGTGGTGCAACTACCTCTAGGTTACTCCGGAGGGCTTCATTTTGCCGACAGCTACTCCGAGGCCGGATCACGGCCTTACCTGTGGAGTTTCCTAGGAGGCGGGAATAAAGCGTCGCGACCGGAGATGCTCAAAGCTCTGTTGCCCATCACTCCCGCCTTTGTGCATAACACCGATATACCTGGACAAAATCGGCTCAGCAAACAAGAGTATCAAAACATCCTCTATGATTCTGTGTTCGTGCCTTGTGCCATGGGTAATGTGAATCTGGAATCGTTTCGTATCTACGAAGCTCTCGAATGCGGCGCGGTCCCAATCGTGGAGAGAAGGCCTACTCTCGACCTTTTTGGGGGGCTGCTACCTGGTCATCCTCTCCCTACGTTTGGCAGTTGGATAGAGGCTGCTCGGTTTGTCACTGAAATCCGGGGGGACCGCGACCAGCTGAATGATTTGCAGGAGCGGTGCGGCACTTGGTGGATCGGCTATAAGCAGCGCCTTCGTGAATCGATCAGATCGTTTGTGGAGAAAACGTATGGAAATGAGGCTGGCCCTTTTGTAACCAAAACGCAAGCGATTCCCGGATGGCAGCTCTTTGAACTTTTAAGGCATCAAAGCGGGCGAGCGTTTGCCAGGCGCTTAAGGCTTCAGTTTCAACGTTTGCTGAGAGAAGGAAAACTACGCAAGACAAGCGGAGTTTGAGTAACGGATTCGCGACTCTCGGCGTAGCTGAAGCTACTTGGAGTGATCGCAGCCACACCTCGACAACCGCTGACCATTTATCCTGAAAACGACAATTACGTTTCCCACGAGGTGTTTTCTTCGTGCCCACCCCCAAGCGTCCTCTCGTTCTGACCATCCTCGACGGATGGGGTTACTGCGCCGAATCCGCCAACAACGCCATCGCCCTGGCCCGCAAGCCCTCCTACGACAGGCTGCTGCGCGAATTTCCCAATACCCTCATCCGCGCCTCGGAGCATTTCGTCGGCCTGCCCGACGGCCAGATGGGCAACAGCGAAGTCGGTCACCTCAACATCGGCGCCGGCCGCATCGTGCAGATGGACATCACCCGCATCGACGCGCTCGTGGCAGCCAATGAACTGGGCAAAAATCCGGCCATCATGAAGGCCATGCAGCGCGCCCGCGAAGCAAGCCGCCAGTTGCATCTCTTCGGCCTGGTCTCCAACGGCGGCGTCCACTCCCATCAGGAGCACCTCTACGCTCTGCTTCGCATCGCCCGCGAATATGGCGTGGAGCGCGTCTTCGTTCATGCATTCATGGACGGCCGCGACACCGGCCCCACCTCAGGCGCCGGCTACATCGCCGCCCTCGAACAGAAGATGCGCGAGTACGGCGTGGGCAAAGTCGCCTCCATCAACGGCCGCTACTACGCCATGGACCGCGACAAGCGCTGGGAGAAGGAGCGCAAGGCATTCGACGCCATGGTGAAGGGCAAAGCCGAAGGCGGCGCTTATCCCAATGCCGTCGCCCGCATCAAGGAGAGCTACAACAGCGGCGTGACCGACGAGTTCATTATTCCCTTCGTTGTCACCGACGCTGCCGGCAAGCCCGCCGGCCAGATTCGCGATGAAGATGTGTGCATCAACTTCAACTTCCGCGCCGACCGCGCTCGCCAGATCACCCGCGTTCTGGCCCGTGAAAGCGGGCTCAACTCCAAAGGCGGACGGGACCTCGAAGGATGGGAATCCCTGGATGAAATCATCCCCCGCTCCGAGATTCCCAAAAACCTTCACTATGTGTGCATGACGCAGTACGACAAGCACTACGAGCTCCCTCTGGTCATCCCGCCTGAATCGATGGACAACATCCTGGCCAACGTTCTCGCGAATCATCAGCTTCGCAACCTGCGCGTCGCCGAGACTGAAAAGTTCGCCCACGTAACTTACTTCTTCAACGGCGGCATCGAGGTTCCTTTCCCCGGCGAAGAACGCATTCTCATTCCTTCGCTCAAAGTCGCCACCTACGACCTCGCGCCTGAAATGAAAGCCGAAGCCATCGGCGACGCCATCGTCAAGGCGGTCAACGACACCGCCTTCGATCTCATCGTGGCCAACTTCGCCAATGCCGACATGGTCGGCCACTCCGGCAGGCTCGAGCCCACCATTCGCGCAGTTGAAGCCATCGACGCTCAGCTTGGCCGCATCCTGAAGGTCGTCAAAGAGCGCAACGGATCCTGGCTCATTACCGCCGACCACGGCAACGCGGAGCAGATGGTCGATCCAGTCACGGGCGGCCCGCACACTGCCCACACCACCAACCCGGTCCCCTTCATCTATGTCGCCGAAGACGCCGATCACTACAGGCTGCGCCACGACGGATCGCTCCGCGACATCTCCCCTACGCTGCTCGCCATTCTCGATCTGGAAGAACCGAAACAGATGACCGGCGCCGACCTCCGCGTACCGCTGGCGCAATGAGGCTTTGAAATCTGGTTGGGTTTACAGTCCGATTGAAGCCGCTGAAAATGCAAAACCCGGACATGCAGTCCGGGTTTCGCGTAGGTACCTTTGAAATCATGCGGTCAAGCCCAATTGCGCCTGAAAACGCCCTCTTACCGGGGCCTGAGCGCCTTGATCGCCGCCGGAAGCCTCTCTTCGATCAGCCTTGCCCGCTCCGCTGCGATCCCGCCCAGGTACGAAGGCGCGGGGGTCGCCATCAGCACCAGCGCCAGCGCAATCAGCGAGAAGCAAAGCCCAGCGATCCCGGCGGAAACCAGCATGTGATACATGTCGAAGATATCCAGGCCGAGTACTTTGAACGCCACATGCTCCAGCGGCTTGATGTGCTTCAAGACCGCGAGCGCGAAAAGGAAAAATAACGCTGCCAGAGACGTGAGTACCGCCAGCGTCCCGTCCAGGCTTCTATGAAAGTTTTGGCGCGCCCGGCAATGGGCGCACTCCACAAAATGCTGTTCGTAATCCTTGCTCATCTCTGGAGAAATTCCCGAGATGTCATACCGCCAACTTGCCAAAATGGCGCCCACCACTCGGTCCGTGCATCGGGTTCTTGCCATAGCCATCAATACTCACTTTGCAAACGACTTTTCAGCCGCACCCAACTACGCGGCCACTCGGCCTGAAGGACTCAATTGAAAGATGCGTCACCGTCCTGTGAAGTTTCAGTGCCGCTCCGTGGAATCATTTCCGCCAATTGCGATATGCCCCTTGGCTTCTTAGCCTCCGCCGATCCTAATGCTCAGATAGATAACTGATTCAACCTACTATTGTAACCCACACGCTCACAAAACTATAGACGTAAGCGGGGTACCCTGCGTTGCCAGAAGTAACCGATTCGCCAACAGGCTGGCCCGTCCGTTCAATGCCCGTTCGGCCGTAACTCGTGCCAATTCAGGGAGATTGTTGCTTTCAGACAGGTGCGCAAGAATTACGTACCCCGCCTGCCCGTCGTACTCCTTTTCCAGAAACTCTCCCGCCGCTTCGTTCGATAAGTGACCAACCCGCGACAATACCCTCTGCTTCACCGACCACGGATAAGGCCCGTCCCGCAGCATCTCCAGGTCATGGTTCGACTCCAGCAACAGCAAGTCCAAGCCCTTCAGTTGCCTTTTCACGTTGGGCGTAATGTAACCCAGGTCGGTGGCGAAACCCATTCGAATCCCCTCCGCCCTGAACACGAATCCCACCGGATCCGCAGCATCGTGAGGAATCGTAAACGGGCTAATCTCGATATCCCCGATTGAAAAGGGCCGCCCCGCCTCAAAATACTCTACCTTCGGGAGCCAAGTGGAATCGTCACTGGCGTTTCCCCCAGCCTCAGTGTCGCCCGACGCAGACGGGAGGCCGGGTAATTCGACCATCCTCCTCTTTTCCGGGAGAGGACCCGCGGCTTGAGCGACAAGTGTTGGCTTGCGGGGTGAAACGGTGGCAACCCCGGAGCCCAAATCGGGCTCTGTCACGACCTCCTCGGTCTCGCCGCCGTCCGCGAGACAGGCCGCTTCCGCTGCCTCAGCCTGCCGCTCCGCAGCCTGCTTTCTGCACTGCTCGAGCCACTGGCCATAGGTCATCTGCCGTCGCGGAGTCAGCCACCGCATCCACGCCCGGTGAGTGGACTCAGTGAAATAAACTGGAATCCCAAGTTTCCGCGCCGTCACCGATAGTGCGTTTACGTGGTCCTGGTGCTCGTGCGTGATCACGATCGCGTCGAGCTTCCGGGGATCTTCCCCGGCCAGCATCATCCGCTTGAACAGCTCCCGACAGCTCAACCCGGCGTCGACCAAAATGCGCGTCCGGCCCCCGGAGACAACCGTGCTGTTCCCCTTCGACCCCGACGCCAGCACCGTGAACTGCACCATACTTTGAGCATACCGCGATCCTCTGTGCAATTCCGGGCGATTCCGCGCCGGTTTACCTCCCGGTTCTCGCGATGTGCTCATCCAACCCCCGGCAGCGAAGCCGGTATTTCAATTGACACCAGCGTTCCCCGTCCCGGGTTGCTCACCACGCTGAACCGCGCCTGGTTTCCATACAGCACGTCCAACCGCTCCTGCACGTTCTTCATCCCGATCCCCGCCCCCGTCCGCGGCAGCGTAGAGGCCGGCCGGTTACCCATTCCGACCCCGTCATCGGCAACCTCGATCAGCACCCGGTCTCCCTCCAGACGGCTCCTGAGCGTCACTGTCCCCCCATGGATCCGCGGCTCAAGCCCGTGCTTAATGCTGTTCTCAATCAGCGGCTGCAGCAGGATGCTGGGCACCAGCACCTCGAGCGTCAGCGGATCGATATCCTTCTCCACGCGCAGCTTGTCGGCTCCGAATCTCACTACCTCAATGGCCAGGTAATCGTCGGTAAAACTCAGCTCCTGGCTTAGCGGTACATACGAGTCGTGATCCTTCAAGAGTGCCCGCAAAATGTTGGCCAGCTTCACCGTCATCTCCCGCGCCTTCTCGGGATTCATCCGCACTAGGGAAGCGATCGAGTTCAACGTATTAAATAGGAAATGCGGATTGATCTGCCGTTGCAGCGCATCGAGGCGGGCCTCCAGCACCAGCCGCTTCTGTTCCTCCAGCGTAATCTCCATGCGCAGCGCGTTCCAGACCTTCAGCGCGATGCCCACCACGATCGGCGCGCTCAGCCACACCAGCGCCTGCAGCCAGATTTCGCTTGCCAGCAGCGCAAACAGCCGATGCGGAAACGCCCGCGCGATCCAGTCGCGCACCATCTCCATCGCCGCAATCAGCACCAGCAGCAAAATCTGCGGATCGACCCGCGGCTTCCTGATGTTCCTCCGCACCCATCGGTAGAGGCTCAGGTCGATCAGCGGAGTAAACGACCAGATCTCTTCCTTGCCCACAAACCGGCTCAGGAACCCCGCCGCAAGCCCCAGCGCCGCGTCGAATGGCAGCGCCAGGTACTCGTGGTGCAGCACCGCGGGCACTGAAAGCACCACCCCGCTCAACATCGCCCAACCCGGACCGACCAGGAGGCCAAGCAGGATCACCGTCTCAAAAGAAATATCCGCTGCCGCAAAATTCGGCACCAGGAATCGGAACCACACTCCCATGGTCAGCGGAACAAGAAAAAACGCCAGCAGCGCAAGCGTCTGCTCAGGCCGCCGGTGTTCGGCGAATAGCAAACGCCTGAAGCTGCTTGCCCGGGCCAGGATGCTGGCCACTGAAGCAACCACGCCCAGCTTTACCAGCAGCGTGATGAGTAGCAGCTTATCGGTCATCCCTCCACTCTATCGCTTTCAAACCTACCCCATCCAATCGGCTCGGGCCGCGCACTCCTCCCGGCCTGCTTTCCCTCCGGCCGCTGTGACCGCTGTCCCCCTCCACCCACCTGTGACGCGAGTAAAATGGACGCATGGCATTCGAGAGCGTTAATAAGATCGCCGAAGCCGACTTCCCCACCCGCTGGGGAGCCTTCCGCATACTCGGCTTTGAAGGAGCGCCCTTCGCCCAACGAGACTGCGGTCCATCCCAGGCCAGGCCGGAGCCCGAAGAACTCGTCGTCCTGGTGATGGGCGACATCCACTCCGCGGCACCGCTGGTGCGCATCCACTCTCAGTGCCTCACAGGAGATGTCTTCGGCTCGCTGCGCTGCGATTGCCGGCTTCAGCTCGAAATGGCTCTTGCCAAAATCGCAGCGGCTGGCGCAGGCATCCTCCTCTACGAGCAGCAGGAGGGCCGTGGAATCGGTCTGATGGCCAAGCTCAAAGCTTACGAGCTGCAGGACCACGGTCTTGACACCGTTGAAGCCAATGTCGAGCTCGGATTCGCCGCCGACTGTCGCGCCTACGAACTGCCAGCCGAAGCCCTCAAGCTCCTTGGCGTCTCCAAGGTCCGACTCATCACCAACAATCCCGACAAAGTCGCCGCCCTGGAGTCCGCCGGCATCGCCGTCACCGAACGCATCTCCGCTGAAGTCGCGCTCCAGGATACGTTTGCCGGATACCTTAAAACCAAGCACGAGAAAATGGGCCACATCCAGGACATTATTGAAAACAGTCAACTTACCGATGTTAATCCATAATTTGCTGAAGGATTGCTAAACGCCATAGAGTCTCTCCAAGGAAAGCCCAAATACCTTCACCCTTAAGTATTCGCGAGGCACACCGCCGCTTGCCCTCACAAAACCGATCCGAAATCGAAGAAAGCATGCAATTGCCGGAAACACTTGTACTTCTACGAAAACGGGAAGGTTGGCCGTCGTGGCGATCGAGGACGGGAACCACCTTCTGACCCACTCGAGTATCAGGACCGCGGAAAGGTGCTTTGCGCACTGGGTAAAAAGGCCCGTCGCGACCAGTTGTAACAAATGACGATAGCCGCGATGCGCCGGCTGGGTGCCACCGTCACGACCAGATCGCATGCCTGGCAGCGACCGGCTCTCGCCTCAGGGGTGGACTGCCGTATCCTTTGACTGGTGCATCCCGAACTTTTTCACATTGGACCGATTTTGATTCCGTCCTATGGGGCGATGGCGGCGCTGGGCGTGCTGCTGGCGCTTGGGCTCGCGCAGCGCACGGCTCGCGTCGCGGGCGTGGATCCGCGGCATGTGTGGAATATCTGCGTGCTGTCGCTGTGCGCGGCGCTGGCGGCTGAGCGGCTGCTACTGGTGGCGGCGAACCTGAACCAGTTGCGCGGCCATCCGTCATGGATATTGGGCCTGGCCATGATTCACCATCCGCTGGTGGCGGGCGCGGGCGCTCTGGCCGCGGCCGGATGCGGGACATGGTACGCGGTGTGGCGCAAGTTGAACCTGGCTGCGACGGCCGATGCGCTGGCACCGCCGCTGGCCGCCGGACTGGCCTTTGAGCAGGTGGGCGCTCTGCTGGCGGGATCGGGTTTCGGGACTGAGAGCGCCGCGCCCTGGGCCGTGACGTATACCAGTCCACTGGCGGCGCGATGGAGCGGCACGCCGCTGGGGATTGCGGTGCATCCCGTGCAGGTTTACGCGGCGCTCGGATTCCTGGCGCTCTCGGTGCTGCTGCTGGTGAGTCTGCCGGCTCGGAGGCGGGCAGGCGATGTAGCGGGAGCATGGCTGATGGGCGCCGGACTCGTGGTTTACATGACGGAGTTGTGGCGCGATCCGGAAGGGCGTGGGCTGGTTCTGAAGGGCGCTCTGGATGGGCCGCAAATTGCGGCGGTGCTGATGGTGCTGGGCGGGGCCCTGGTGCTGGGGGAGCGAAAAGGCAGGGACTTAGAGACTAAGGGACCCGGGACTGAGGCAACGCATGGGTGAAATGCGCACGATCGATGTTTCTGAGGAGGCGCGGGGGCAGCGGCTGGATCAGTTTCTTGCCGCGCAACTGGAGGGCGTCAGCCGGTCGCGGGTGCAAATGCTCATCGACCAGGGCGACGTGCTGGTGGGCGAGGAGCGCGAAAAGGCCTCGTTCAAATTGCGCGGCGGCGAGCGGATTCGCATAACCGGCGAGCCCCATCCCGCGCCTCTCAAGGCAACGGCTGAAGACATCCCTTTGGACGTGGTGTACGAAGACAGCGACCTGGCGGTAATCAACAAACCGGCGGGGATGATGGTTCATGCCGGCTCGGGGCAAAATGAGGACGCGAGGAGCAAGGGCACGCTGGTGAATGCGCTGCTTTACCGGTTCAAGAAGCTGTCGTCGACCGGAGGGGATCTGCGGCCGGGCATCGTGCACCGGCTGGACAAGGATACGAGCGGATTGATCGTGGTGGCCAAGAACGACCGGGCGCACCAGGCGCTGGGCGAAATGTTTGCGTCGCGGCAGATGAAGAAGACTTACATCGCGCTGGTGGAAGGGGATCTTGAGGAGGCGAAGGGCACCGTGACGGCGGCGCTGAGCCGTGACCCGATGCGCCGCACCCGGATGACGACCATGCCGAACGAAAATGCCCGCTCCGCAGTCAGTCATTACGAGGTGGTGCGGCGGCTCAAGACGCGTTTCGGCAAATTCACGCTGGTGCGGGTGCGGATTGAGACCGGGAGGACGCACCAGATCCGCGTGCACTTGGCATCGCTTGGGCATCCGGTGGTGGGGGATACGTTATACGGCGGCGCGGGACAGTTGACCGACCAGGTGGCTTCCAATGCGGCGACTTCGCGGGCGGCGCGGCGAAAAGCGGAGCCGGAGAGGCTGCGGCTGGGAAGGAATTTTCTTCATGCTGCGCGCCTCGAGTTCAAGCATCCGCGGACGGGCAAGGCGCTGGAACTTGAGGCGCCGCTGCCAAAGGAACTGGAAGGGTTTCTGGAGCGGCTGAAGAGCGCAGAGAAGGCCTGAACCCGCGGCGGAAAGATAAGGTTGGGATGCGGCCGGGCGCGATTGTTAGAATGAGGAAGATATGACACGAAATCTGTTTTGTTGTGCGCTGGGCGCGCTGTTGAGTGCGGCTCCCGCGCTTTCCCAACAAACTCCGCCGGCGCCGGCAGCTCCAGCGACGCAAACTCCGGCGGCGCAGGCTCCGGCAGCCCCGGCATCGGACTCAGCCGATCAGCAGGCCGCATCGGCCGCGCAGCCTTTCAGAATCGGCGCCAACGAAGTCAGCCTGATCTTTACCGTCACCGACAAGCATGGGCACTATATTCCCGACCTGAAGCAGAGCGACTTTGCCCTGCTCGACGACCAGAAGGCGCCGGCGAAGGTGAACTCGTTTCACCAGCAGATCAATCTGCCGCTCCGCGTAGGTTTGCTGGTCGACACCAGCACGTCGATTCGATCCAGGTTCCAGTTTGAGCAGCAGTCGGCCATCGAGTTTCTGCTCCAGGTGCTGAAGGCCAGGGGCGACCGCGCGTTCGTCATGGGATTCGACGTAACTCCCACGGTGACCCGGGACTGGACCAACGACCTCGACGGCCTCGAGACGGGCGTGAACGCGCTCCGGCCCGGCGGCGGCACGGCGCTCTATGACGCAGTCTATACTGCCTGCCGCGACAAGATGCTCACCGCGCGCGGGCAGGAGCCCGTGCGCAAGGCGCTGATCCTCATCTCCGACGGAGACGACAACCAGAGCCGGGTCTACGAGAGCGAAGCGATCAAGGAATGCCAGCGCGCGGAGACCATCGTTTACGCCATCAGCACCAACTGGACTCCGAGCCGCGGTCCCGGCGACAAGGTGATGCAGGAGCTTGCTGAGCAGACGGGCGGGGAAGTTTTCTTTCCGCCCTCGGTCGAAGAGATGTCGAACAGCTTCCACGACATCGAGCAGGAGCTGCGCAGCCAGTATGCGCTGAACTACTCGCCGGCCGATTTCAAGCCGGACGGCGCCTTCAGGACAATTTACTTGTACTGTTATGACCGGCGTTACACGGTGCGGGCGCGCAAGGGATATTTTGCTCCGAAGGAATAATGCGGCAACCGGCTTCGCCGACCCGCGACGGATGAAACTGTGCCCCGTCGAGCGGTTTTTGCTCGATGGGTGGGAGACCACGAAGTCCACGCGCGCCGCCGGGCCTGACGATTCAGACGTATATCTTGTCAGCCTTGATTGGTGTTCCAATTCAGGACAACGCCCTGGACGATGTCCGGTTTTGAAGCAACCCAAGAATGATTCCTTTCTGTTCTAATCGATCGCCGCATTCGCACGATGAAATAGAGGAAGGCGATGCTTCAATCGTTCCTGTGTGCAGGCGCCTCGTAGAAGATTGGGGCCCCGCAGGGGCAGAGCGGGCTGGAGGGATCTCGGTGATCCGGCAGGCAATATCGTGCGACATCTGCGCAACGGAAAAAAAGCAGACCAACCATTGGTTTGTGGCCTATGAGCATGGCGGGGAACTGCGAGTTGGCGGATGGACTTCGCGCAACCGGCTGCGGCCGGGGTCAAAGCATCTGTGCGGACAAACCTGCCTGCACAAGCTGGTGGATGAGTTCATGGCTAAAGCGATCTCGATGAAGGTGCAAAGGGCCGTTGGCGAAGAGTCTGTGGAAACCCCGGCGCCTGCGGATACAAAACCGACCGACACGAGTCTGACCTCGAAAGCGGCCTATGCGGGGATAGAGTCGTTGTCCTCGCCGCGGGTAGAGACGCCGGCGACGCCAAATCCTGTGTCCAGGCCGCAGGCGGAGCTGGTGACCATGCCGGGACGGCCCCAGCCTGAACCGGCCATTCCGCTGGACGAGCCGCCGGCATTCTCCTCGCGAAGCTGGCGTGCAGAGGCTTGGGAGCGAGAGCGCGAGCGGGAGTTGAACGCGGCGGAGCGCAGGCCGGATATCCTGGCGCGGCGGCGATCGCGGGCTTAAGTCAGTCGCAGGCTTAAGCGGATTGAAGCAAGGCCAACAGTCCGGCCTCATCGAGGACGGTGACTTTGAGCTCACGAGCCTTGTCCAGTTTTGAGCCGGTCTCTTCCCCGGCCACCACATAGCTGGTTTTCTTGCTGACTGAGCCGGAGACTTTTCCGCCGGCAGCCTCGATGCGCTGCTTGGCCTCGTCGCGGGTGAGGGTGGGCAGCGTGCCGGTCAAGACGAAAGTGAGGCCGGCGAGCTGCGTTGATCGCTGTTTCTTCTCGGCGGTCATTTCCACGCCGGCTTCCTTGAGGCGCTGGACCAAAGTCTGATTCGCCGGACGCGAGAAGAACTCAAGGATGGCCTCGGAGATGCGCGGGCCCACTTCTTCCACGCGTTCGAGCTCTTCGGCCGACGCGCCCATGATGGTGTCGATGGAACCATACTCCTGGGCGAGCAACTCGGCGGTGCGTTCGCCGACGAAGCGAATGCCGAGGCCCATGAGCACGCGGGCAAGGCCGGCTTTCTTTGAGCGTTCAATTTCTTTCAGCAGGGCTTGCGCGGATTTTTCGGCAAAGCGCTCCAGATCGATGAGCTGCTCCTCCGTGAGCGAATAGAGGTCAGCGACGCTTTTGACCAGCCCGCGCTCAAAAAGTTGCTGGACGGCGGCTTCGCCAAGGCCCTCGATGTTCATGACCCCGCGCGCGCCGAAATGGAGCAGGGATTCCCGGAGTTTGGCGGGGCAGTCGGCGTTGACGCAGCGGTAGTCCACCTCGCCTTCCTCGCGAACGACAGGGTTTCCGCACTCCGGGCAGTCGGCAGGATAAATAAACTTTCGATTTCCTCTTGGGTGCGCGGCGTCTTCCAGGACTTCCACAACTTTGGGAATGACGTCGCCGCCGCGTTCAACCTTGACCCAGTCACCGACCAGGAGACCAAGGCGCTCGATGAAGTCCGCGTTGTGGAGCGTGGCGCGGCTTACAGTAACTCCGCCGACAAAAACGGGCGTGAGCATGGCGGTGGGAGTGAGCTTGCCGCTGCGGCCCACGGTAATCATGATGTCCTGGACCTGGGTAATCGCCGATTGCGCAGCGAATTTGTAGGCGATCGCCCAGCGCGGCGCGCGGCCGGTGTAGCCCAGCCGCTGCTGGGTCGCGTGCGCGTCCACTTTGAGGACGACGCCGTCGATCTCGTAGCCGAGCGTCGCGCGCCTGGTCTCCGCATCCTCAATGAACTTGACCATGCCATCGACTGAGCGGACGCGGCCGCGATGTGGGTTGACGCGGAAGCCGAGCGTGGTCAGCGCGTCGAGAGTCGCGGTTTGGCCGGCAGCGAAGTATTCGCCATCGACGAGCAGGAAGTAAGCGAAGAAGACCAGGCTGCGGCGGTGGACGATGGAGGGCTCGAGGGTGCGGAGGGTTCCGGCGGCGGCGTTGCGCGGATTGACGGCCGGCGCCAGGCCTTCGCGTTCGCGTTCCTCGTTCATGCGCAGAAAGGCGGCCTGCGGCATCACGCACTCCCCCCTCACCTCCAGCACCTGCGGTGCGGCAGCCTTTTCAAGGAGCGTTCTGGGGATGCTGAGAGGCACGCTGCGGATGGTGCGAATGTTGGAAGTGACGTCTTCGCCGATCTGGCCGTCGCCGCGGGTAAGGCCCATGGCGAGCCGCGCGCCACCGTCGTCGGTGGGCTCGTAGCGCAGGGCGACGCTGAGGCCGTCGAGCTTCAGTTCCGCGGTGTATTCGACGGGCGAGTTGCCGGCCAACTCGTGAACGCGGCGGTCCCACTCGGCCAACTCTTCGGCAGAGTAGGCGTTGTCGAGCGACAGCATGGGTCGCGAGTGAGCAGCCTTGCGGAACCCCTCGGCGGGCTTACCTCCGACGCGCTGGGTGGGCGAGTCGGGAGTGAGCAGATCGGGGTGGGCGGCCTCCAGGCGCTTGAGCTCGTTCATCAGCGCGTCGTATTCCGCGTCGCTGATTTCAGGCGCGTCGAAGACGTAGTAGAGGTGCTCGTGATGGCGGAGTTGGGTGCGCAGTTGGTTGATTCGACGGGCGGCGCCGGGCTCGGTCATAGGTATGGATTATAGAAAAGGCCGAGCGACCTCGTCAGCGGAATATATGAGGCACGAACGCACTGGTGTTATTGGTGACGAGGCCGGAGGACTCGCGAACGCCGAGGCCAGCTGGTTCGCCATCGATGAGCCACGAGCCAAACACCGCTGTCTTGCCCCCGGCCTGCGCCATGGGAGCGGGCGCCTGATAGACGTACCCATGCTCGTTGCCGCCATCGAGCGATCCAGCAACTACGGCTCCCTCCTGCACCACGGCGATGCCGGAGCCTTCGCGTCCGAAAAGGGGTTTGCGGATATAGCTACGCAGCTCACGCGGTCCGTCGAGGTATGCGGGCACCAGTAGGTTGTGGCCCGGATTCAGCTCCCAGAGGATTGCAAGCAGCGCCTTATTGGACCACACCATCTTCCAGTTCGGTTCGATCCAGAGCATAGAGCCCCACTGACGGCGATCCTTGCGGGGGCCGTACTCCTGCAACGCAGAATCAGGAGGCAAAGTTGAAAGCGCTTGCGGGCTAAAAGGCTCATTCAGCAGCCACTCCCAGGGATAGAGCCTGAAAAGTGTGCCGATGGGCTTGTTTTCGAGATCCACAAAGTGGCTTCGGCGTGAGTCCCAGCCAATCTCATGCATGCGAATATGCCGAGTGTGAATCCCGGCCTGCTCGGCTGTGTCGCGCGGGTAGCTCACCGTAATCGTGTCCTCTTCGCTGCCCCCCGCAGCAAAGTAGACGGGGCTGGTGGCGTAGTCCTTCAGGTCCTTCCATTTGGCGATCAATTTATCGTGCAGTGAATTGAACTGATCGTATTCCGGAAAGCACTCCCGCATCCAGTACCACTGCGCTACGGCAGCTTCGAGAAGTCCCGTAGGGGTATCGGCGTTGTATTCAAGCAACTTGATCGAGTCTCCATCGAAGGCCAGATCGAAGCGGCCATAGAGAGCAGGCAGCTCGCTGTTCCATGCAGCGCGGATTGCCGGAACAGCGGTCTTCGGGATCTGCATCTGAGAGAACCGGTCCTGATCCAGGATGGCGTCGCCGGCTGCGAGAGCCAGCCTCTGTAATTCGGCCGTGGCCGCTTCGAGCCGGTCGATTTCGGCAGAAGAGAACTGCCAGTAGGCGCTCTCATCCCAATAAGGCGAGCCGTCGGAGAGCGTGTGATACGTGAGGCCGACTTTCTCGACACGCTTTTGCCAGTCAGAACGCGGAGTCGTTGTCAGGCGCCGCATCTATTCACCTCCGCCATGGCCGGCGTCGCCGCCGGACGACCCGAAGCCGCCGCGGCTTACGCTGCCGCCGACAACAGAATCGCCGACATGGCCGCCGCTGGAGCCACCGTAAACGTAGTGAGCGCCAGTAGCACCCGTCTGGCATGCGGAGGGTGGCAAAAGATGGTTTTGCGCGTCGACACAATTCTGCTGCTCATCGCGGCAGCCGGTCATCGACAATGCAACTGAAGCCAGGAGAACGAGACGTACATCCCGCGACTTTCGCATGAGAGTGAGCTTTGAATTCGCAATAAGGATACGAAAGGCTGCCTCTTACGCGCAACTGCTCAATTGGACAGTCTCTCTTAGTGGCTGTTCGCCTCGTCTTTTAGCCCCCGGAACTTCAGCATCGGCTCAATGGTCGGTTCCCCGCCCAGCCAGGTCGAGTACATCTTGTCGAGGTCTTCGGTATTTCCGCGCGAGAGCACCATCCTGCGGAAGCGGTCGCCGTTGGCGCGGGTCAATCCGCCGTGGTCCTCGAACCATTGGAAGGCTGCGTCGTCCAGCATCTCGGTCCATGCATACGCGTAGTAGCCGGCGGAGTAGCCGTTGGCCCAGATGTGCAGGAAATAGCTGGATCGGTAGCGCGTCGGGACATCGTGGATGAGCAGGTGCGTGCGGGTGAGCGCATCGGTCTCAAACTTATCCACGTCCTCGATCGGCGCATCGGCGGGAAGCGTGTGCCACTGGAAGTCGAGTTCGGCGGCGGCAATTTGCTCGGTGAGCCTGTAGCCCTGGTTGAACGTTTCCGCTTTCTTGATCTTCGCGGCGAGTTCGGCCGGCATAGGCTCGCCGGTCTTGTAGTGGCGGGCGTAGTGGGAGAAGACCTCAGGATAGCTGGCCCAATGCTCGTTGAACTGGGAGGGGAATTCGACAAAGTCGCGCGGGGTCTGCGTGCCGGACAGGCTGGGGTATTCGGTGTCGGCAAACATGCCGTGAAGGCCGTGGCCGAACTCGTGGAACATCGTAGTCACGTCTTCAAACGTGATGAGAGCGGGCTGGCCGGGGGCGGGTTTTTCAAAGTTGGCCACATTAAAGACCACGGGCAGTGTGCCGAGTAGTTTGGACTGGCCGACAAGCGAGTCCATCCAGGCGCCCCCGTTCTTGTTGTCGCGTTTGAAGTAGTCGGAGTAGAAGAGGGCAAGTGGTTTTTGATCCGCGTCGAAGACCTCGAAGACGCGCACGTCCGACTGATAGACCGGAATGTCGTGCCGCTCCTTGAAGGTGAGTCCGTAGAGCTGGTGGGCGGCATAGAAGACGCCGTTTTCGAGGACGTTGTTGAGCTCGAAATAGGGCTTGACCTGTGATTCGTCCAGATCGTATCTCGCTTTGCGGACCTGCTCCGCGTAGAAGTTCCAGTCCCAGGGCTCAAGCTTGAATCCGCCGTTCTCTGAGTCGATGAGGGCCTGGATGTCTTTGCCTTCGCTGGCGGCCTTGGCCGTGGCGGCCGGCACCAGCGCGTCGACGAAATGAAGCGCGGCGGCGGGGGTTTTAGCCATCTGGTCGGTGAGGTTCCAGGCGGCGAAGTTGGGATAGCCGAGCAGCGCGGCCTTCTGGGCGCGGAGCTGTGCAAGCCGGGCGACCGTTGCACGGGTGTCGTTCGCGTCGCCTCGCTCGGTGCGTGTCCACGAGTTCTCGAAGAGGCTCTGGCGCGTGGCGCGATTGCCGAGGTAGGTGAGATCTGGCTGCTGGGTGGTGTTCTGCAGCGGGATGAGCCAGCCCTGCTGCGTGCGGGCAGTGGCGGCCTGGGCGGCGGAGTCGAGCTGGGGCTGGGTCAGACCGGCGAGGGCCGACTGATCGCTGGTCGAGAAGGCAGCCGCCTTGGTGCCGGCCAGCAGCTTGTTCATGAAGGTGTTGGAGAGGGTCGAATCTTCCTCGTTGAGCTTTCTCAGCTTGGTCTTGTCCGAGTCGGAGAGGTTCGCGCCCGCTTTTACGAATTGCTGATAGTCGTATTCGGCCAGGCGAAGCTGCTCCGGATCGAGCCCCAGCGAGGCGCGCTGGTCGTAGATAGCCTTGATGCGGGCAAAGAGTTTGGGGTTGAGATTGATGGCGTCCTGGTGCGCGGCCAGACGCGGGGCTTCGTAGTCCTGCACTTTTTGCAGTTCGTCGTTGGTGTTGGCGCCAGTGACGCAGTTGAACACCTGGTAGGCGCGCGCGAGCAACTGGCCGGATTTCTCCAACGCCACGATGGTGTTGTCGAAGGTGGGAGCGGCCGGGTTGTTGGCGATGGCTTCGACTTCCATAAGCTGCTGGGCCATTCCGGCGTCGATGGCGGGCCGGTAGTCGCTGTCTTTGATCCTGTCGAACGGAGGCGCCTGGAAGGGCAGCGTACTGGGCGCGTAGAAAGGGTTGGAAGGGCCGAAAGACTGGGCGTCGAGGTCATATCCGGCGAGGGCGGCGGTGCCCATGGAAAAAAGGATCTGCATCATCAATTTTGCTCTTTTCGATAGAGGAAAGTTCGTCTTGTTCATGGTGCCCGGCGGCTCCTTCGTACATCCTTCGACGATTGTATTGCGGTCGGCCCCACCATAATAAATCCGTCGGCGAGGCTGAAAAGGCCAGGAACCGGATAACCCTTGCGATGAATGGCGAATCCTCTCAAGCATGAAAAGAATATTCGAAGTTTCGGCATTGCTTGTTGCAGCGGTCCTGGCGTGCGCCGCAGTTCAAGGATGGAGTCAACAATCAACCTCGGATAGTTCGAGCTCAAAGAGTGCAGGCCAGGATATGAAGGCCGCGGGACGGGACACCAACGAACGCAGCCAGCAACGCCGCGCAGGGGACAAAGAAGGGAACCAAGAAAGCCTACAACGCCACGAAGAATGGCACCAAAAAGGCTGCGACGAAGACCAAGAACACAGCGAAGGGCGCCGTGGACGGGGGCAAGGCGGGGGCGAAGCAGCCGGACTAACTTGGCAGGCTAAAATGGGCGCGGTCGGCGGTATGTCATCCTCTGTACTGAGGACCTTTAGCACCCATGGAGCCTGTCACCCATTTCCTTACCGGAGCCTGCATCGGGCGCGCGGGTTTCAACCGGAAGACGGCTTACGCAACCCTGGCAGCCGTACTGGCGGCCGAAGCAGCGGACCTGGACATTCTTTGGGCGCTGGCAGGTCCGGTCGAGGAACTCAAGCACCATCGTGGCATCACCCATACACTCGTCGCCGCACCGGTTGTGGCGGGGGTGGTGGTGGCAGGAGTCTGGGCGCTTGACAGCCTGATCCAGTGGCGAAGGCGGCGCTCACCTGCTGTGGCCCATGAACTCAACCAAAAAATGAAAGTGCCCACGGCGCCTCCCAAGACGCCGCTTCGATGGGGCTGGCTGTATGCGACCGCGCTGGTCGCCGCGCTGAGTCACCTGCTGCTCGACTGGACCAATAACTACGGCGTACGGCCATTCTTTCCATTCAATCCCCGATGGTATGCGGGAAGCATCGTGTTCATTGCGGAGCCGGTACTGTGGGGGGTCTTCGCCCTGGCGCTGGCGGTGCCGTGGGTGTTGGGGCTTGCGGATAACGAGATTGGCGTACGGCAGCAGCGGCATCGCGGCCAGGGGTGGGCAAAGTTCGCGCTCGTGGCGATGGTTGGGCTGTGGGGTTGGCGCTGGTTTGAGCATGAGCAGGGATTGGCGATGATCGCGAAGACGCAGGTGGCGTCGGAACCGGTGAAGCGCATTGCGCTCGAGCCGTACCCGGTGAACCCATACCGCTGGCACGCGATTCTCGAGACTGCGGACTTTTACCAAACGGCGGAAGTGAACACGTCGAATCCCGACGCCATGGACGCGATCGTCAGCAATCCGCAGAGGGATGTGATGTGGAAGCCAACGGACACGCCGGCGGTGGAAGCGGCCAAGCAGACGCTGTTGGGGCAGGTGTACCTGGATTGGGGTGTTTGGGCCGTGGTGCGGGATCTCGGGCAACAGCCGGTGGCGGGCATGGCTCCGCCTGAGCTGCCTCCGGGCAGGACATGGACGACGGTCGGGTTTACGGATCTGCGGTTCGACTACGAGTTGCTGGCAGCCCCGGCCCGGCTCGGCCGTTCGCCTTTGGGGGAGTGGGTCTATATCGTGGACGCGCACGAAGACGCGGGAATGGCGATGGGTGGACGCGAACAGCATTAAGGGTGTTTCCCAAGGCGAAGCGATTATTGATATGATCAAAATGTGAAATGGTCTTTGTTGACCGACGGACCCGCTGCCCGCAAAATGAATGGAGCACTTCTTTTAAGTCCGGTTGCCAGGGAATTTTTCCCCTAACCCCGGGGGAAACACCCCGAAAGTATCCGATATTACTGGAAGACGAGAGAAAACGAGGTTGAGATGATCGCATATTTGTTGCTGCTGGTTGCCATTTTGAGTCGCGTTGTGCCCCATGCGGGGTGGATGAACTTTACTGCTGTGGGCGGGGCGCTGCTTTATTTTGGCGCACGGAGGCCGTGGCGCGAGATGGTTGCGCCGCTGGTGGCGCTAATGGCGACCGACTACTTCCTCACCGTCTACACCTACCACTACGCCTTCCAATGGCAGGTCTACCTGCCCACGTGGATGTGGTACCTGGCGGCCATGGGGCTGGGTCAGATTTTGCTGAACAGGAAAACGACCTTTGTGCGCGTGGGCGCAGGATCACTGCTGGGGCCGACCTCGTTCTTCCTGATTTCGAATTACGCGGTGTGGGTGGTGGGCGGAATGTATCCGCGGACGGTCGGCGGACTTGGGCTTTGCTACATGGCCGGGCTACCGTTCTATCGCAACGACCTGATCTCGACTTCGGTGATGATGGGACTCATGTTCGGAGTTCCCGCGCTGGTGCGGAGGATCAAGCCGGTCGAGCCGCGGGCAGCGCTGGCGGGCAAGTAAGGCGAGTTGGGCCGCAAGAGCGACAGCTGAGTCTGTTGCAGGTCATTCTCTCAAGTCCCTCGCGATGAAGCCGCGAGGGGCCTCCTCGGGTTGACGGCCCCAAAAGGCACAACTGTGCAGAAGGTTGCAGTGAGTGCGAGGCTTCTAAACTAGGTTGCTCTAGCGGAACATCCAAACGTGAATCTCTACTGGACAAACCCACTCTTTTGGGGAATCGTCAGCCTTGTACTGGCCCCCAAACAGAAGCGGGCCGGGAAAATGCGGTTGTTTTGGCTGATGATGATCTTGGGCTGCTTCCTGGTCGTTGTCGGAGCGGCCGCGCTTCTGTTCCAACTTCTAACTCTCCTTGCTCTGACACGATAATTGCCGGGTGCCCCATATCTGGATTTTCAGACATGGGTTTCAGCGGCTACGACCCGTGCATTCGGCGAGCATCACCCAGCCCATCGTCCTAGCGGAATTTCTTGCCCGGATTAATCTTCCAGCAGCTTCCCGGACCGTTTTTTCTTCACCCACCACCAGGTAAAACCGATGACGGCCAACAGGCCGACCACGAGGACGGTGGCAAGGGCGTGGTGTGCCACTATGTCTGCGGCTCCGGGGCCGAGCTCGAGGACGAGCGCGGAGAGGATGAGCCAGCGGACGAGTCTCCCTAGAAATACTGCGAGCATGAAGGGCAGGACGCGCATTTCGAAGACGCCCGAGGCAAAGATGAAGACCTTCCAGGGCGTGGGCGGCGGCAGCATGGAAGGGATCATGACGGCGAGGAATTCCTGCCGCTCGAAGCGATCGCGGATGGCATCGAAGCGCTGCCGGTTGATGCGCTTGAGCAGGAAAAGTTCGCCGCCGGCGCGCCCCAGGGCATAGGGCAAGAGGGCGCCGATGGCCGAGCCAAGCGAGGCGAAGAGGCAATAGAGCACGAAGCGGTGCTTGTCGTTCCACATGGAGATGGCCAGATAGGCGTCCATGGGAACGGGGATTGAAGATGAATCGAGGAGGGCGACCGCGCCGGCTCCCCAGAATCCCAGCTTGGCGAGCGCGGGGAGCATGACCAGCTTCCAATAGGCCATTAAGCGCAGAAAAAAGTGGTTCAATCAGGTTCCCTTTCCAGCAATTCAACCGTCCATTCAGAAAGATCATTGTACGGGCAGCCGGGGTTCCCGAGGGTGGGTCTTCGTCCTTGCGGCGCTCAGCAGCCCGCTGAACGGGGCGAATGCCCTTCGGGCCGCTTTGGTAAGATGCGCTGGTATCGATTCCGGCGGGATGAGAGAATAGACAGGAAGGATCCAGAAGCGAAGCCGATGCGCCCAGTGCGCCTTTCAAAAGGCTTCTCACGAGCGAATGCCCACCAGTGAAGCGCCAACCGAAGTGAACGAGCCCAGTGGACCTGGCGAGACGAGCCCCGAGCGGGGAAGCCCTGCCGAAGCAGGACCTTCTTCTCCGGTTGTGCGGGGCTCCCGCTGGATCGACTACGACACCCACGAACTTCTGGAGATGATCGGCGAGCTCGAGGACGAGCGGCGTTGGGCACGGCTGCGCGAAGGGGTGTTGTGGGCTATCCTCTTCCACCTTGCGCTGCTGCTCGCCCTCTTCCTGCTTCCCCGCTACATCAAAGCGCCTGCGGTCATTGAAGCCAACAACAACATTAAAAACCGCAAGGATTTTACCTACCTGGATTCGCCTTACCAGGCCCCTCCCCGGCCGGTGAAGCCCCTGGTCAAGCCGCCTGTCATCGACCGCAAAACGCTGGAGGAAATGAACAAGCCGACTCCGCCCGCTCCCGTGCAGACTCCCACGCCACAGCCTGCACAGATGGAACCGCAGGCGCCGGTGCAGCCCAAGCCGCAGCCGGTGCAGCCCATTCAGCCGAGCCAGCAATCCCAGGTTGAGGCGCCCCGGCCGGCGGCGGTTCCGGCACGGCCAAATTTCGCCATGAACAGCCAGAATCCGGCCGACCAGTTGAACGATGCGATGCGCAATGCGATGCGCAACCGCAACAGCGGGAGTTATGGCGGGCAGGAGCCCTCGGGCGGTCTGTCCAGGCATCCGGGCGCCGGGTCGGGCGGAGTGCAGGTGCTGTCGGACACCCAGGGCGTGGACTTCAGCTCCTGGCTTGCGCGGTGGCACTATGTGACCGAGCAGACCTGGGACCCGCTGATTCCTGACGAGGTCAATCCTCCCATCTCCAAGTCCGGGATGGTTGCAATCCGCTTCAAAGTCTTGCCCAACGGCCAGGTCACGGACATGCAGCTCGAAGGCCGGTCCGGCGATTCGGCGCTGGATCGGGCCGCCTGGGGAGCGATCAGCGGATCGAGCTACCAGGCCCTTCCCAGGGATTTCCACGGGCCTTATCTTGAGCTGCGGGCATTCTTCCTCTATAACATGCAGCCGCCGCGTTAAGGCAGGGGGCCAGTAAACTCCACCGGCCTCGCCCACCCACGGGGATGAAACTGGTGCTCCCTCGGTGTGCCTTTGTTTTTGCGCCTGGGCGGGTGACCACCGACGTCGAGGCCCTCGCTCAGTTTCAACAATTTGCGAACTTTTTCCTACCCGCGCATGCCTTCCGCTGTGCCGATAAGGCCAACCAAATCAATGCAGGTCTGAGCCCGCGAAAAAGCCATGCTGGAAACGCCCCTAAACCTGGACTTTTTCCGCAACCTGTTTAGCCACTGCCCTTCGCGGTCGTTCCGCTTGCATAGGAATCTGTGATATTTGTTGCTGACCGAACGAACTTCACGTTTCCGGAGTGAATCGCGAGTAGATTCGAAGCAGGCCATGAATGGACATCCGCGGCGCGGGGACCGCGCTGCCCGTCTTATAATCGTCTTCATCCATTCCGCTTCTCAGGAGGAAATCCAATCTCTCTCTTGCTGCGCTTAGGAGACTTGCTCGTTCAGGGCAGGATGATCACGGAAAGCGACCTGACCCACGCGCTCGAGCACCAGGTCGCTCATGGAGGCCGGCTGGGCAGTTGCCTTGTGGCCATCGGCGCGATCGATGAGCAAAAGCTGGAAGCTTTCCTGCATCGCCTGCCTTCGGAACCAAAGCGTCTGTCAGACACCGGCATTGACGAGACCGAGCTGATGGGCATGATGATGAAGCTCATCTATTCCGGGCGCCTGGAGACCGGACGGCAGATCTCCGACGCCGTCAAGCTGCCTTATCAGTTGGTGAGCGACCTGATCCAGATGGCGATCGACCGCAAGCTGCTGATGACGCTGGGCGCGCGTGACACCAGGAGCCTGACCGACCTGAGCTACACGTTCACCGAAGAGGGCCGCAGGTGGACGCTGGAAGCGCTCAGCCGCGTGGGTTACACAGGGCCGGCGCCGGTGACCCTGAACGACTTTACCTACCAGGTGAGCCTCCATAAGCTGACCAACGAGGTGGTCACGTTTGACCGCATCAGGCAAGCGACAGCGGGGCTGACCTTTGAGGATTCACTGATTGAACAGTGTGGTCCGGCGCTGAACTCGGGCCGGGCGATGTTGCTCTACGGGCCGCCGGGCAATGGCAAAACCTCGGTGGCGCGCGCCATGGCCGGAGTTTTCAACGATGTAATCTATGTTCCTTACGCGATTTTCGTCGAGGGCCAGATTATTCGCGTGTATGACCCAAGCATTCACGTGGCCATCGATCCGTCCGGCATGGAAGACGACAATCCGCTGTCGATTCTGCGCAGGGATGCTTTTGACGCACGCTATGTTCCCTGCAAGCGCCCGTTTGTCATCGTGGGCGGTGAATTGACGCTGGATATGCTCGACCTGCTCTATGACGCGACAGGCCATTTTTATGAGGCGCCGCTGCACGTGAAGGCTTTGTGCGGCACCTTCGTCATTGACGATTTTGGACGGCAGCTGGTTTCGCCCTCGCACCTGCTGAACCGGTGGATTGTCCCTCTCGAAAACAGAGTTGACTTTTTGAAGCTTCACACAGGCAAGACGTTCACCGTGCCGTTCGAGGAGTTGATCATCTTTTCCACCAACCTGGAGCCGGAAGATCTGATGGACACGGCATTTTTGCGCCGGCTGCCTTACAAGATCGAGGTGGGCCCGCCGACCCTGGAGTCGTATCGCACCATCTTTGAGACAGAGTGCGCCAGGCTGGGATTCGAGATTGCGCGTGGGGCGTTTGACGCGATCGTCCACAAACTGACGGCCGAAAAAGGTCTTGAGCTGGCCTGTTATCAACCCAGGTTCATCGTGGACCAGGTGGTGGCGAGCTGCCGGTTCATGCAGATGCCGTTCAAGTTCGAGCCGCGGTTTGTAAGCAACGCGCTGGACAATCTGCGAGTAAACCGCCAATCGAAGACCGCGGCCCAGGCGGTTTGAAAAAGGGGCCGGCGATTCCCACGGGTGGGGTGAGTTTCAATATTTTGAAACTCTCAAAGGAAGTATGAACATCGAAAACCACGCCCCTGGCGACTCCCACAGCCATTCTCATCCCCACGACACGGACGGCCACGCGCACCGTCATTCCGGCTCGGTATTCATTCGTCCCACGCACAACCATGATTCAGCCCTTGATCGAGGCCCATCGCGCCGTGACATTCTGCGCGTGCTGACCGGCGGCTTTTTGGCGGGGGCGTCGATTCTGGAGCTTGCCTGGCATCGCGCTGCGTGGGCTCGGTCCGTGGCTCGCGGCAGCGAGTCGAAACTATTCGACATCCAGAGAGTAGCCGATGGCGTCTTCTTCGCGCACGCGCGGGCGCAGGCCATGGTCAACTGCAATGCAGCCATCTTCGTCCGATCAAAGGACGTGTTGGTGGTCGACGCGCACTCCAAGCCTTCCGCCGCCGCCTCGCTGATTGCCCAGATCGAACGGGAGGTCACCGCCAAGCCGGTGCGTTACGTGGTCAACACCCACTTTCATTTGACCACATGCAGGGCAATCAGGCCTATCGTCTCTCCGGCAACCAGGTGGACTTCATCGCCAGCACCACTACCGGGCAGCTCATGGAAGACTTGGCCATGGTCCGGATGAAGGAGTCGGTGAACCAGGTGCCGAAGCTGACCGACGCGCTGCGCGAGCGGGCCGGCCGCTCAAAATCGGCCGCGGAAAAAGCATTCTGCGCGGATCAGATCCGCCAGCTCGAGGCCTACCAGGCGGAGCTCAGGGATTTCAAGCTGGAGTTGCCGACCATAACCGTGGACACATCGTATGCGCTCAAAGACCCGGCCATGGATTTGCACATCGACTATCACGGCCATTCGCACACTGCCGGAGACGTATTTGTCTTTTGCCCGCGGCAGCGCGCCATCGCCACCGGCGATGCGATTCACGGCTACTTTCCCAACATCTACGATGGGTTTCCACGTGTCTGGCCGCGCACCATCGACTCGGTCGGCCAGGCCGATTTCAAATACGTTCTGGGCGGACACGGCCCGGTGCAATCGGATCGCGTCGTGATGACCAGTTTTCGGAACTACATCGAGGAACTGACCGAAAAGGTGGCGGCTGCCAAACAGGCAGGTCAGACCGTGGACGAAGTGCAGCAGCGCATCACCGTGGCTTCGCTCAAGTCACTCCAGTCCAATGGCTATGCCGATTTCCTTACCCGCGCCGGCGCGGAGATGATCCCGCACTTCGGCCTGATGCCGCCGCTGCAAATGAACGTGAATGAGAACCTGAGGCAGGTCTACGCCAATCTCGATCGTGTTTGAACTCGACTGCACGCCAGCCTCAACGCGGATAGCCCTGCCATAGATATTCGAGTGCTTCGGGCAGCGTTTGCTGGCGGGTGGCGCGGTCCACGTGGCCGGCGTTCTCGGCGAAGACGAACTGATAGTGGTAGTGTTTTTCGGCCAGCACGCGGGCCATGTTTTCGTTAGCCAGAACCCAGTCGTGCATGTTGTCGCGCATCGCGTTGGGATTGAGCAGGTCCCGGTCGCCCACTTCCATCCACAGGCGAATCGGCTTCACCGGCGAGCCCGGGATCAGGTGCTCATGAAACTCCCATGCGCCGTGAGGCGCTTGTGGATTGTAGGGCCACTGCTGGTTGATGAACGTGCCTGAGTAAGTGAGTACTCGGTGGTAAAGCTCGGGGTGATACCAGGCCATGATGAGCGCGCAGGAACCGCCGGAGCTTCCGCCCGTGGCGGCGCGGCCTTCGGGATCGTGAGTCAGTTTCACATTGGCCTTTGCCTCGACCAGCGGCAGTACTTCCTTCTCGACAAATTCAGCATAGAGGCCCGACATGGTGTCGTATTCCAGGCCGCGCTCGGAGCCTTGCGCGTCCCCGCTGCCGTTGCCGATGGAGATGGCGATCATGGCCGGAACCTTGTGCTCGGCGATCAGGTTGTCGAGCACCGTGAAGAGCAGGCGGTCGGGACCATCGGCGCCGACAATAAAGGGCGCTACGGAGCCGGGAACGTACTGATGGGGGACGTAGACGGCCACCTGACGGGTGTACGGAGCGGGATGACTGGTGGTAACGATGAGCCTGGCAGGGTCCGATGGGTCGGGCGTGCCCAGCGGGCCGGGATCGCGAGCGATGCCGGGATAGATCTTGCTGTCGGCGGAACTCATATCGAACTCGTAGACCGTGCCTTTGGGCACGCCGTCGTGGGGGATCGACTCGGGAGCTGGAGCGTGAGTGGGCCCGATGATGAAATTGCCGTCGGCATCTGCGGGGGCGTTTTGCCCGTCGGGGAGAGCCTTGCCGGCGACGTAGCCGGGAGTGTTGGGATCGCGCGCTGGCGGCGTGGACCGCGTCTGAGCCCGGGAGTGCGCGGCGCCGAACCCGGGAAGAAATACGGCGAAAAGGGCCGCCAATGCGATGCGCGAAAATGTTTTCGTCATGGTGACCTCCGGGGTTTTTAGCATCCAGCTAGGTTTCTCCGGTCTTAGCTGTCCGCTGTCAACTGCTGACTGTCCGCTGTCCACTGTCCGCTGTCAAGTCGCGGAAACGTTCAGCACCAGTTTGCCGAAGTGACTGCCTTCTTCCATCCGTTTCAGTACTTCGCGGGCCTCGGACCAGTGGAACTCTTCGAATACGGGGCGCAACTGGTAGAGGGCGACGGCGCGATTCATTTCAAGAAAATCAGCCCGCGAACCGACATACATGCCGTGAATGCGCGCCATTTTGTGCAGGATCAAGGGAATTGGAAAAGACTGGGAGGGGCTGGTCAGCACGCCCACCTGGGCAATGGTGCCGCCGAATCGTATGGCCTTGAGGGAGCGGGCCAAGGTCCCCATGCCGCCCACTTCAATGACCAGGTCGACGCCCTCGCCGCAGGTTTCTTCAGACGCCCAGCGGTCCCAGTCGGGGTTTTCGCGATAGTTCAGGCTGGCGTCGAGGCCCAGCGCGCGCGCTCGCTCGAGCTTCTGGTCGCTCGAAGAAACGCCTAGAACCCGGGCCCCCATTAGCTTTGCCAATTGAAGGGCAAAAATGGAGACTCCTCCGGTTCCCTGGATCAGGACGGTCCTACCGGGCTTCAATTCGCAGCTCCCCAGGGCGTTCCAGGCGGTGACGGCGGAGCAGGGGAGGGTTGCGGCTTCCTGAAAGCTCAGGTGATCCGGGATGCGGACCAGGCCGGCTTCGTTGAGGACCACGTAATCGGCCAGCATGCCCTCGATGTCGCCGCCGAGGGCCCCTTTGGATTTCGCCGCGGTGAGCGGTCCCCCAAGCCAGTTCTGCATGAAGATGCCAGCCACCCGGTCCCCGGGCTTCCAGGCGGTGACGCCGGAACCGGCCTGGGCAACTTCGCCCGCGCCGTCCGAGCACGGGATGCGCGGCAGGCTCATTTTGGGGTTGTAAGCGCCCTTGACCATCATCAAATCGCGAAAATTTAAAGAAATTGCACGAACCGCGACGAGTACTTCCCCGGGGCCTGCCGTCGGGGTCGGGCGCTCCACAAACTCCAAAGAATCAAGTCCAAAGGCAGTGATTTGCCAGGCGCGCATGTAAATCACCTCCGCTCTTCGCGGGCAGTCTGGTCGAACTTATGGGATGCGGCCAGTGAAATCACCCGTAGAATGAAGATATGGCTCGTGGATGGGAAAGTAAATCGGTGGAGGAACAGATGGCAACTGCCATGGAGAGCGCTCCCATAGGCTTTGTGAATGAAGAACGGCGTCGGGAAATTGAGCATCATCGGGCGGCGAAGGAGCGGCAGAGGCAGACACTGAACCTTCAAAGAGAAAATATTCTGTCGCAGGTGACCTCGAATCCGGTGCGGCGCCAGGCGCTGGAAGCTGCATTGATACAGGTCGAGGCGCAGATCGCAGCCACATCGGCTGATAGGGAATCGATAGTCCCGGAAGCGGGAAGCGCAACACTGGGATGAAAAACCGGCTCAGGCCTATTGCCGCCGATGCACCAGAATCGTGTTGGCCTGGTCGACACAGCTCAGCGAGATGCGCGCGATGTTGACGTGGGCGGGACGGGTGGCGGCCCAGACGATTGCGTCGGCCACGTCTTCGCCGGTGAGGGGCGTCAGGCCCTTGTACACGTTGGAGGCGCTTCCCGTATCGCCATGGAAGCGGACCACGCTGAATTCGGTCTCTACCAGGCCCGGGTCAACGCTGGTCACGCGCACCGGCGTCCCCAGCAGATCTTCGCGGAGGCCGTCGTTAATCATGCGCGCCGCAGCCTTGCTGGCGCAGTAGACCGCTCCATTCGGATAGACGAGCTCGCCGGCCATCGACCCCAGGGTGATGACGTGACCGCGCCCGCGGACCACCATTCCCGGCACCACCGACCGGGCCACGTACAGCAGGCCCTTGACGTTGGTGTCGATCATCTCTTCCCAGTCTTCCGTCCGGCCGGTGTAGAGCTTCTCCATGCCGCGGCTTAGGCCGGCGTTGTTCACCAGGATATCGATCTCCGCCCATTCGGCGGGCAGTTCGTCAATGGCGCTCTGGACCGCGATGCGGTTGCGGACATCGAGGCTCATGGAGTGAACGAAAGGCGCGCCAACCTCAAGAGCGCGAGCAGCCACATCGGCAAGTTTCCGTCCGCGCCGCGCCGCCAGCAGAAGGCGTGCCCCCTGGGCGGCAAATGCCAGGGCCGTCGCCGCGCCGATGCCGGAGCTGGCGCCGGTGATGAAGACGATTTTTCCCTTCAAGCTCATCCTGCTATGGTAACTCCTGCCGAAACCCAGTGGCCTGAATCCTGATGGCGCAGCTGACCCTGCGCCTGGCTGCCGCCGAAGCGGCCGAAACGCCGTTCGTTTAACTTTCGTTTGAACTTTTTCGCGAATCCGACGCATCGCTGGCTGTGGTCATCGTGTTGAGCGTTGCCGCGTTTTCGGCTGCGACGGCTTCTTCGGTTCGCTCCACCAGCAGACGATAGGCGTCCTCATCGTTCAAGCCGTGGTACCGCCCGACCCGGGTTCGAAAGTAAAATTTTTCATGGCCCAGCAGTTGTTCCGTCGACCGGTAGTTTTTCCATTGCTCCCGGTAATGGAAGACATTTTCGAGCGACAAGGAAATGACCACGCCAAGGCTGATCAACGTCACCACCACCTGCACGATGGAAACGCCGCCGACGTTGGCATGGTACGGCACGTTGATGAGGACAGGAACCAGCGAACCGCCCACCACCGACATGGAGCGCATCCTGAGATACTTTGCCTTCATGATCACGGACTTTTTGTCATACCATCCCTGGTACTGTTCGAGACGCTCCGCGATGTACTGCTCGGGCGTGACATTGGCGCCGGCGTCGTCCATGGGTTTTTCCTCTCAACTCCTCATATAGCATGTAGCACTCCCTGGCGTTAGTACCGCCAGGATTTTACGTCCGCGCCCGGCGGGGCGGTGGCTAGCATGTGGTCGACCATCTGCGGCAGCACACGCTGGGTCCAATCGTTGTTGTTCCTCTCCATCGTGTATTCGGATGGCCCGCCGGTGTAGCAGTGAGGCATGCCGGGGCCAAATTGGAATGTGGCGTCCGAATGCGGATTGTGTGACTCTTTCAACTGGTTTTGCAACAGGTGCACGGCGTTGTTGAGGAAGTAGGTGTCCCCGTCGCCTACCATGATGTGAAGCTTGCCTTCAAGCTTGGGTCCGAGCGTAGGCCAGTCGCGCTTGAGAATCGCGGCGAGGTCATAGTGGTCGTGCCAATACGAAACGACCGATTTATCAATTGCGCCGGTGAGCGGGTCGATCACCTGGGCGGGATAGCCGTCCGGGCCGGCCGGAGAGAAGACCGCCTGCCAGATGTTCCATTGATCGGTAGAGCGGCCATGGGTTCCCAGCACGTATTCATAGGCATACTCCGGGCCGGTGAAGGCGGTGATCGATCCGTCGGGCTCGCGATTGGCGGCGATGGGCACCTGGCCGAATTCGCCTTTGCGGACGAAAGCGTTGCTGTCGTCGTACAGGTCGACATTCTGATAGGCGTGGAAATCGACCGGGTCCGGGCAGGCCACGAATGCCCCGTTATACATGTCGGGATAGAAGACCTGGGTGGCGAGGGCTTCCCAGCCGCCCGTTGAACCGCCGAATGTGGCCCGGGCCCAGCCCTGGCCGATGGCGCGATACTTGCGCTCGATGGCGGGAACGTGTTCGTCGTTAATAGCCGCGCCATAGGGGCCTACGTTGGCTGAGTCCACGTCGTAGGAGTCGTCGTAGTACGGGTTGGCGTTCTGCACATAGATCATGATGACCCGGGGAAAGCGGCTGGAGGTCCAATCCTGAAAGAAGTGGTAGCCGGCCTGCTCATGGTCGGCGTCGGCTGAAGCGGGATCGGGCCGCGTGGTGACAAAGGGCCTGGGGCCGAATCCCGCACGATAGTGGTCCTGGTAGACGATGAGCGGGTAGCGGGCGTTCGGGTGCTCGTCGAAGCCGTCGGGAAGCAGGATCCATGCGCCCAGCCACACGTCCCGGCCCCAGAATCTGCTCAATCTTTCGCTCCGGAAGCGCATGTACTTGAGCCATTTTGCGCCGGGGTCCCTGGCCGCCATCACAAGAGGGTCCCGATCCGTGCCTTCGATGGGTGGAATGACCTGGTCCAGGGTCAGATGAATGGTCTGGGCGGATTTCGGATCGAAGTGGACTCTCTGCGGCTTGTTGTACGGGTTGCCGGGCTTGCGGCTCCAGTCCTGGCCTTCGCCCTTGTCGGGCGGCAGCCAGAGGACCTTGCCGGTCTGTAGATGAAACTGCTCGTAGACGTTGAAGACCGCCTGGACCGAGTAGTCGCCGGGATCGAGATCGGTAAGCGAGCGGCGGGGATAACCCAACGTTGCCCCATCGACGACGATGGGTTGGCCGGGCGTGAGGTTGTCCGCATCCACCCCGAAGCCTTGAGCAGAGTGATAGTCCTCGGAAAGCTGCGTGCGGGGCTCGGAGTCTGAATTCTTTGAAAAGACCAGGATGAGGTGCCCGTGCAGCGGAGTCGTCGAGGGCACGGTGACTTCAATGCGCTGCGCGGTGCAGAGGCAGGCAAGGATCAAAGGCAGGACGGCGGCAAAGGCGCGTGAGGCTCGCATGGACATTTCCCGTTTCGAGGTGCGTCGAAAGGCCAGTCTACGGCATTTCATCACAAAGCGACCCCGCGCATCACACCTTGCCCCGTCGCTGCGCCATGCGGTATTGCCCCACGGCCCAGTCTTCGTTGCCCAGGCCAGACTGGCGGGCTTCCCGGAAAATCTGCGCCATGGAGTCGGCCAGGCTGGAGCGTGTGGAGCCCGCCGCGGCGGCTTCGCTGAACAGGCGTAGATCCTTGAGGCCGAGGTCGATGGTTGCCCCTGGATGGTCGGGGGGATGCAGCATGACATGGGCGTAGGCCGCGTAAAACGGCGACTGGAACAGCGCGCTGTTGACGGTTTCGAAGAAGATTTCAGGCTCGATCCCCTGTCCCGCGGCGTAGACGAACGCCTCGCTCAGCGAATGAATCATAGCGCTGATCAGGAAGTTGCCGCCCAGCTTTACGGCGTGCGCCTGGCATGGCTCGGCGCCGGCGATCGAGATGCCGCGCGAGAAAGCCTCCAGAATCGGACGGGCAGCGGCCAGAGCATCTTCCGCTCCGGCGGCCACCACCCACAGGCGGCCTTCTTCAGCGACATTGGGGCGGCCGAAAACGGGCGCGGCCACAAAGCGGTGCCCGCGGCGGGCATGTTCCTCCGTCAGCCGCCTGCTCAGCGCAACGCTGATAGTGCTCGACGAGATGTGCAGCGCCCCGGGCGAGAGTGCGTCCATCAAACCGTTGGCGCCGAAAATCACCTCTTCATTGGCCGCGTCGTCGAACAGCATCGTGACCACGGCGTCGGCGCCCAGTTCCGCCTCGGCCGGCGTGGCCGCGGCGATTGCTCCTTCGCGGATCAGCGGCTCCGCGCGCCCTTCGCTGCGGTTCCACACCGATAGTTCGTGCCCCGCAGCCAGCAGCCGCCGCGCCATCGGCGTTCCCATCTTCCCTGTACCCAGAAAACCAATCATCATGTTATCCACCTCTCCCGGCAGCCGACCGATCCAGAACGCCATGTTAAATCGATGACGGACAAGACACAAAGACCGCGGCGGCGAGCCGCAAAGCCAGTTCATCGCGCCTTGCGGCACGGTCCTCTCTGTGCAGCCGGAAAGATAGAATTGAACCATGACGGTTTTCAAAGTAATCGTTTTGGCGATTATCCAGGGGCTGGCGGAGTTGCTGCCCGTGTCGAGCTCGGCGCACGTGATCGTGGCGGAGAAGCTGATGGGCCTCGATCCCTCCTCGCCGCAGTTGACGCTGCTGCTCGTGATGCTGCATACCGGCACCATGCTCGCGGTGATTGCTTTTTTCTGGAAGTCCTGGAAGCAGGTTTATTTTTCCAGCCGCGACGCGGTTAGGCGGTTCGTCATTATAGTGGTCTGGGCGACGCTGTTGACCGGGGTGGTAGGCGAAGTGCTCAGGAAGGCCATCGAGATCACGCTGTTTCGCGGCGCGCCCAAGACGCAGATTGAAGACCTGTTCAGCCACCTGGAGTTGATTTGGCCCGCGCTTGCCGCGGTTGGCGTGCTGATCCTGGTGGCCGGGCTGGTCGAGAGGCATACCCGCAACCGGGCCTCGGGACAATACCGGCGCGGCGCCACCGGCGAAGGCACGCTGACCCTGAAGCAGGCCGGCTGGATGGGCTTGGTGCAGGGGCTCGCGCTGCCGTTCAGGGGATTTTCGCGCTCCGGCTCGACGATTTCAACAGGCATGCTGGCGGGAGCGGCAAAGGAGCCGGCGGAGCGGTTCAGCTTCGCGCTGGCGGTGGTGCTCACGCCCCCCGTGGTGCTGAGGGAAGGGCTGCGCCTCGTGAAAGCTGCGCACGCGGCGACAGCGAGCGGGAGCCCCATCGATCTCCATGCGGCGCTGGCCATGAGCCTGCTGGGTGCGGTGTTCTCGTTTATCGCCGGGCTCGCGGCCCTGAAGTGGCTGAGCAGTTGGCTCGAGGCCGGCCGCTGGCACTGGTTTGGCCTCTATTGCCTGGTGGCCTCGGCGGCGGTGTTCTATCTCCACGCGCGCGGTTTGTAAATCATCCGGCGCCGCCGTCTCCGTCAGGACTTCGCGGACTCCTCAGTTCGGCGTGCCGGACGCTTCTTCGGCTGCAAAGGTGCACTCGCGGCATTGGCAGACACGCCGCAGGTAATCCCAGGAGTAGATGCCGCCGGAGTGTCCATCGGCCCAGTTGAATTGAAGCGCGTAGCGGCCTACGGCGTGAGCGCTCACCGGCTTGGGCAAAGGAGCGTACAGCGGCAGCAGGTTGGCCGGCTTCGGCTTGGGCTGCCCGGCCTTGCGGCCCTGTTGCGTGCGCTCATCCACGCAGGTGGCGCAGGGGCAGGCTTCGCGCAGCCACGCAAACGTCCAGGCGCTGCGATGGCCGTCCACCCAATCGATCTCCAGGCCTTTGCCTTCGCTCAGCAGCACGCGGACTTTCTCCGGGGTAACGGAGATGCGCGGCAACGGCCGATTTTCCTGGCTGTCGCGGCCCTGGTCGTCCTTGGAGGCGAAGCGGATGCCTTCGTGGCTCATGGAACCATTTTAGCCGACAGCCGACAGTGAACAGTGGACAGCTGACAGCGGTCTGTGGTCAGTGGTCACGGATCGGTGGTCAAGGGTCGGGGTCAACGGTCAGGTGTCGATGGTCAGGGGTTAGCTGTGCCCATCGAGCGTCCCCCGGGTGGGTGCTCGATGGGTGGGAGACCACAAGGCCAACCGTTCGCATCGGGGCCATTGCGCCCCCACCGTCCACTGTCCACTGTCTTTACGGATTTCGCCAGAAAAACCACGCCGCCATCCCCAGGCCGATCACCACGACCGTGGCGCGTAGCGCGGCCTGCGGCAGGCGCCGCGCCAGGCTGCCGCTGGTGTAGCCGCCGATGGCGCAGGTGAGCATGGCCAGTAGGCAGTAGCGCCAGACCACCTGCCCATCGACGACAAAGATAAGGAAGGCAATACCGTTGGCGAGGGTCGTGGCGACCACTTTAAGGGCGTTGATCTCGTTCAGGTCCTTGAAGCCGAACAGCGAAAGCACGGTGATGATCAGGAACCCCGCCCCGGCGCCGAAATATCCGATGTAAAAGCAGACAAAACCGGTGGCGATGAACACCCAGGCGCTGCGGGACCGGGTCGCGGCCATGCCATCGCCGGGAGCGGGGTCGTCCGCGCCCGCGGCTTGGCTCGCTGCTTTCCGCTGGGCTGAGTTCCGTTTTTCGAGCCATCGCGAGACCGGGCCGCTGACGGCAAAGATCGACGCGGCGACAAGCAGCAGCCAGGGCACCAGGTGAAGGAAGGTCATCTGCGGCGTGTTGAGCAGAACCACCGCGCCCAGGGTGCCCCCGATGAAGCCGGCCAAAGCCATGGGCCACACCATGCGCGGATGCTTGCGGATGTCGCCGCGATAGGCGGCGATCGAGGTCAGTTGCCCGGGCCAGAGGGCCACCGTATTGGTGGCATTGGCCTGCACGGGCAGCATCTTCATGCCCAGCATGGCGGGAAACAGCAGGAAAGATCCGCCCCCGGCCACCGCATTCAGCACGCCTGCCAGAAAGGCAGCCCCGGTAAGCCACATCCAGTGCCAGTTCATGTAGGCGGGCAACGGGGAGAAGTGTGTCATCCGGCTCCCATTGTAGAGCGGGGCACGGCCGGGCCGGGAAGCCAGGGGGCAAAAAAGGCCGTTCCCCCAATTGGGTTCAAATCACCCTGCGTGCCAAGCAGAAAATATTATTGCCTTACGCTCATATTTTATGAATCAATTGTGCTATAGTTCCATCAGATAGATTGAGCGGTTTGGGAACCGAGCTTCCCCGACCCCAATCTCAAAATCTTGTCACCAAGAAGAGGAGAATCAATATGGCAATCACTCGGTGGGACCCCTACAGGGACGTTATTGCATTGCAGAGTCGGATGAACTCGCTGTTTCGCGATATGAACGGCGAAAACGACCCGGTCACGGCAGCCAGCTTTGTGCCGGCGGTCGATATCTATGAGGACAACCAGAAGGTGGTCCTCAAGCTTGAAGTACCCGGGATCGACGAGAAAGACCTCGACGTTCGCGTGGAAAACAACACGCTGACAGTGAAGGGCGAGCGCAAGTTCGAAGCCGAAGAGAAGGAACAGAACTTCCATCGCATCGAGCGGCGCTACGGCAGCTTCTATCGCGCCTTCACGCTGCCTTCGACCGTCGACACCCAGAACATCGGCGCCAACTACACAGCCGGCGTGCTCAAGCTCGAGCTCAAAAAGAAGCCCGAAGCACAGCCCAAGCAGGTCAAAATCAACGTGAGCGGCGAGAAGGCCGTCACCGCCAAAGTGCAGGAGCCGGAGCTGGCCGGAGTGCGGTAATAGCAGCTTAACGCGGCCGGCTGGTCGGAAGCGGTCGACAACTTGAACTTGAGGGCGCCGGAGGGTGTGCTGAATTGGCCCTTCGGCGCTTGATTTTTGTGCAACAGTCGAAACAGGAAGAGAATCTTTAGGAGTGGCAGCTGGGAGCTAAAAACAATGGCTATTCGCTGGGAAAAATTTACAGTCAAATCGCAGCAGGCAATCGAGCAGGCGCGCAGCCGCGCCACTGAGCTCGGCAACCCCGAACTGCAGCCGGTTCACCTTTTGCTCGCTTTGATAGAGGATCGCGAGGGTGTGATTCCCTCGGTTCTTGAAAAAATCGGCGTGCCCACGGAGCGCCTGGAAACAACTCTGCACCAGATCGAGGAGAAACTGCCTCGCGTGGCCGGCGCGTCGAGCCAGCCGGGACTGAGCCAGGCCTTGACGCGTGTGCTCGACCAGGCCTTTCGCGAGGCCGCTAACTTCAAGGACGAGTACGTTTCCACCGAACACTTGCTGCTGGGCGCAGCTCACCAGAAGGGCGACCCGGCGCACGATGCGCTGGTCGACATGGGCGCCACGCACGAAGCCATCCTCCAGGCACTCACCGCCGTGCGCGGCTCGCAGCGCGTCACCGACCAGAATCCCGAGGGCAAATTTCAAGCTCTCGAAAAGTACGCCAAGGACCTCACCGAGCTGGCACGCCGCGGCAAACTCGACCCGGTCATCGGACGCGATGAGGAGATTCGCCGCGTGATCCAGGTGCTCAGCCGCCGCACCAAAAATAATCCGGTTCTGATAGGCGAGCCGGGCGTGGGCAAGACCGCTATCGTCGAGGGGCTCGCGCAGCGCATCTTCAAGGGCGACATCACCGAGAGCCTGCGCAACAAGCGCGTCATCTCGCTCGACCTGGGATCGATGCTGGCCGGAGCCAAGTATCGCGGCGAGTTCGAAGACCGGCTCAAGGCGGTGCTCAAGGAAATCGAAGAGTCCAATGGCGAAATCATCCTCTTCATCGACGAGCTGCACACCCTTGTCGGTGCAGGCGCCGCCGAAGGCGCCATCGACGCCAGCAACATGCTCAAGCCGGCTCTGGCGCGCGGAGAGTTGCGCGCCATCGGAGCCACCACGCTCAACGAGTACCGCAAATACATCGAGAAAGACAAGGCCCTGGAGCGGCGATTCCAGATCGTCTACGTGGGCGAGCCCAACGTTGAAGACACCATCGCCATCCTCCGCGGCCTCAAAGAGCGCTACGAGACCCACCACAACGTGCGCATCAAGGACGCGGCCATCGTTGCTGCCGCGATGCTCTCGCACCGCTATATCAGCGACCGCTTCTTGCCCGACAAGGCCATCGACCTGGTGGACGAGGCCGCCGCATCCTTGGCGGTACAGAAAGGCTCGCTGCCCACGGAGATCGACCAGTTGGAGCGCGAGAAGACATCGCTCGAAATCGAGCTGAGCGCCCTGAAGCGCGAGACCGACTCGAACAGCGTCGATCGCCGCGACAAGGTGCAGCGCGAGGTGGCTCAACTGACCGAGAAGATTACCGCTCTGCGTTCGCGCTGGACCAAGGAGCGCGACGCCAGCACCCGCATCACCGACGTGAAAAAGAAGATCGAAGCCCTGCGCTTCGAGGCTGACGAGCAGACCCGCAAGGGAATGCTCGACCGCGCCGCGCAGATCCAGTATGGCGAGCTCCCCAAGCTTGAAGCCGAGCTAATCAAGCTGAGCGCCGAGCAGGATGGAAATCAGGGCGTCCAGCGCATGTTGAAGGATGAGGTCGACGAAGAAGATATCGCCAGGATCGTCAGCAAGTGGACCGGAATTCCGGTTTCGCGAATGCTCGAGGGCGAAGTCAAGAAGCTGGTGCAGATGGAGACTCGTCTGCGCGAGCGCGTGGTCGGGCAGGATGTTGCTCTGACTGTGGTCGCCAACGCGATTCGCCGGTCGCGCGCCGGCCTCAGCGATCCCAAGCGGCCTATCGGTTCGTTTATCTTTCTCGGTCCCACCGGCGTGGGCAAGACAGAGACCGCGCGGGCGCTGGCCGAGTTCCTCTTCGACGACGAGCAGGCCATGGTGCGCATCGACATGAGCGAGTACATGGAGAAGCATGCCGTGGCCAGGCTCATCGGCGCGCCTCCGGGCTACGTCGGCTACGACGAGGGCGGCCAGTTGACCGAGGCCGTGCATCGCCGGCCCTACGCGGTCATCCTGTTCGACGAGATCGAGAAGGCGCATCCGGATGTCTTCAACGTTCTGTTGCAGGTGATGGACGATGGCCGGCTGACGGACTCGAAGGGCCGCACCGTCGACTTCAAAAACACCGTGCTGATCATGACTTCGAACCTGGGCGCGAACCTCCTGGTTGGGGACACGCTCAAGTCGGAACATGACTTCGACATGGCGGGCATAAGCGTGATGAAGGTATTACGCGAGCACTTCCGCCCGGAGTTCCTGAACCGCGTGGACGATACGGTGATCTTCCGCCCGCTGGGTCACGCGCAGTTGAGCCAGATTCTGGAACTGCGTCTCAACGAAGTGCGGAAACTGCTGGAAGGCCGGAAGATTTCGATCGAGCTGACCGAGCCGGCCCGCCAGCTGATTCTAGCCGCTGGATCGGATGCGGCGTACGGCGCCAGGCCGCTGAAGAGGGCGCTGCAGAGAATGGTGCAGGATCCGCTGGCCATCAAGATTCTGGATGGCGAGATTCTGCACGGGGCGCACGTGCGCATCGATGCCGACCGCAACTCGAATCAGCTGAACTTCGAGCCGATGGGCCGCGAAGCCATGGCATAGTACCTGCCGGATCGGCCGAAGGCGGTTGGCCCCACCGCAGGTGCCGCGCCAGGAAAAAGGCGCGGAGCTGGGAAGGTGTTTCGCGCATTCCCACGGCTGTGCTCCGTTGATCGCAGCTTGATCGCGATGAACGGGTCTCCTTACAAGGCCGGTAGGGAAGCCTTTGGAGCAGACCCGTGTACGTCATCGGTCCGGAGTTTACGCTTAGGTGTTGATCATGTTAATCCCGGAACATATTCGCTTGGTGATCAACGAATCGTCAGATATTCAGGAAGCATTGGCTTGTCAGCCTTCCAGGTAAGGAAGGCAGTCCCTGTGAAGATGAAGCCGGAGAACATGGCGCTCGTAAGCCATCGGCCAAACCGACCGCCACGCCGCCGCGCAGCCCACGCAATGCGAAATGGGAAAATCACGAATCGGAAGCCGAATAGGGCAACAGGCAATGGAAAAGCCGCAGCGTTCGCGTAGTCGTGGTGGACGATATTTATTAGGGCCCCGCAAACAGAGGTCACGACCACCAAAACCGCGAATGTGATCAACACAACCCGCGCTCCATTCCCTGTATTCTTCCAGTCTTCCGCCCAGCTGATCGACTTCAGAACCCCTTGCGGGGTTGCGGAGTCAAGCAATTCTGACGGGAGCTGTCGCCTTTCCATTTCTAACCGCAGGGTTACCTTGGCTTCAGGAGTAAGCGAACTCGCATCAAGCGCAAGCCGCTCAATGTCCTCGACAGGCAAGGATGCGTAGTGTCTAGCTAGATCGTTCACGGCGGGAGAATAGCACACCGGCGACAACGCTCACAAAGAAACCGGTTTGCACCACGGAAAGTGGCCCGCTCAACTCGCGATCAGAAGCCGTGCCTTGTTCATCAATGAGAGACCAACGCCTCAACCGCCCCAGGGTCGGCAGTCTCCATCGCCCGCAGCCGGGCAACGGAGTGGAGAAACTCACCAGGGAAGCGGCTTGCCCATGTGGAAAAAGCCCCCGGTGGGACCGTCCTCCGGCAGCGTGGCAAGCTCCACCGTGGTCTTCGCGCCCTCTTCCAGTTCCATCGGAGCCTGGTCGCCGCCCATATCGGTTTTCACCCAGCCCGGATGGGCGGAGTTGACCTTGATCTTCGTGTCGCGCAGATCGTACGCCAGGTGGATCGTGAAGGCGTTGAGCGCGGACTTCGAGGCGTCGTAGGCGAATGTCTTGGCTTCGTAAATGGGTGAGCCCGGCGTGGCGTGGAGAGTGAGCGAGCCGAGAATGCTGGACAGATTCACAATCCGTCCGGCGGCACTCAAGCGAAGCAGCGGAAGCAGTGCCCGGGTGACGGCCACCTGCGAGAAGAAGTTCGTTTCGAAGACCTTGTGCAGCAGGGCCAGCGGAACGTCGGATGCGGTGTGTTCCGGGCCGATGCCCGGGAAGGTCCCGGCGGCGATTCCGGCATTGTTGATCAGTATGTCGAGGTGCCCGTAGCGGGAGTTGAAGTAGTCGTATGCGGCCTGGTGGCTGGCGGCCGAGGTCACATCGAAGAGGATTGCATCGGCGTCCTCGGCTCCGGCGGCGCGTAGTTTTTCAAGCGCTAGTTCGCCTTGCTTCAGATCGCGCGATCCGATGACGACCTTGGCAACGTCCTTGAGCGCGAGAGCGGTCTGGAATCCAAGGCCGCGATTTCCGCCCGAAATGAATGCGATTTTCTTCGCCATGAAGGGTTCTCTCCTCGGGCACTTGGATTCGCGGGACCTCGAAAAGGTGCAGAGATTTCAAAGTCGGGACGAACGGCTTGATCGCGATCGAGCTTCAAATCGAGAATGAGTATTCGGGCAGTACGCCGATTTCGGCGGCCATGCGAAAGAAGCCGCGCATGCCTTCCACGCACTCCTCGTCGAGAACGTAGTGGATGTTGGTGGTCAGATAGGTGCGGATGGTCTGTTCGGGGATGGGGATGCGCCGCGACCACTCCTCGACCAGCGCGTCGATATGTTCGAGACCGTGGTCGCGGGATCGAATGAAGTCCCGCGTGACACTCTCATCCAAAGGGCTGCCGCGCGCGGCACCCCACACGGCGGAAACAAATGCGAGACCGGTTAACGCGCGCCACTCGTGGGCCAGGTCGTGGTAGACCAGTTCCTCGCCGGTGCGTTCGAAGCGGTTGGATCGCTCTTCAAGGGCCAGCAGGGCCGGGTCTCCGATGACGATGGCGGCGTCGGAGCAGTCGAGCATGTGGTCGAGGTTGGCGGCCATGGGTACAAACGGGACCTCCTCATGGCCCCATATGTGGAACAGAATGCGGGCGTACGCAATGGTGGTTCGGCTGGCGGTGTCGGCCGCCACGGAGCGCAGGGATTGTAAGGGTTGACGCGCGCGCCGCACCAGCAGCAGGGAACGGACCCGGGTTTTGGCGGCGATGGTGCAGCCAGGCAGGATGCGCAGGCCGGGAGTGGTGGCCAGAGCGGCAATGGGAATAAGGCCGATGTCGGCTTCTCCGTTGACAAGCCGCTCGGCACACTCGGAAGGCAACATGCGTTCGACGCGGTAACACCGGGCGAGCTCGGCGTCGATTGGGGGGTGCTCAAAATCCCACATCAGTGGCGCGGGATTCAAAAAATCGATGGCGGCCACGCGCAGCCGCGGATCTTGCTGGGCGTTCACACCCATTAGACTAACAAGCCCGGCTCAAGGATGCGGCCCCGAGCCCTTGCGCCGGTTCCGCGCGGAATTTGACTTCAACGCACGAAGCGGGATAACTTGAGCGCAAACCCATTTGAGAGCGGGCTTGGTTTCTTGTGAAGAAAACGGCAGTGTGGAAATGCTGAGTCAACAAGGTGGGACAACGATCGGTCGCATTGGAAATACCGCCTCGTCTTCGCCGCCGGACTTGGATGAAAACCGGCTTGCGTGGCTGGCCCTGGCGCTGTCTCCCGGATTGGGGCCCAAGCGGATTGCGGACGCAGTGAAGGAACTGGGATCGGCGAGCCGCATCTTCGAACTTCCCCTTACCGCGCTCGAAGGCCTGCGGTTTCCAGCCGAGGCGGCGCAGTTCATCTTTGACGGCAAGGCACGGTCGGCCGCCCAGTCGGAGTGGGCAAGAGTCTCGGCCCAGGGCGCAAACCTTGTCAGCTACAGTTGCGATCTTTACCCGGAGCGGCTGAGGGAGATCTACGATCCTCCACCCGTGCTTTGGGTGCGCGGAGACGCGCGGCTGCTTAGCCGGCCGTCGATCGCGGTGGTGGGGACTCGGCACCCTACACCTTATGGTAGCGGGATTGCCGAGATGCTGGCGCGCGATCTGGCCGCGCGGCGCCTGCTGATCGTGAGCGGGATGGCCCGGGGCATCGACACCTGCGCCCACAAGGGCGCCCTCGCTGCCCGCACGCCCACCGTGGCAGTTTGGGGAACGGGTATCGACGTCGTCTATCCCAAGGAAAATCAAAAGCTGGCCGGAGACATCCTCGCCCTGGGCGGTGCGATTGTAAGCGAATTGCCCATGGGCACTTTTCCGGCGCCGCAGAACTTCCCCCGCCGCAACCGAATCTTGAGTGGGCTGAGCGTGGCGGTGCTGGTCGTCGAGGCAAGTGAAAATTCCGGAACCCGTGTCACCGCTCGTTGCGCGGCCGAACAAAACCGCGACCTGTTTGCGGTTCCGGGGAATGTGACCAACAAAGGTTCGTGGACCCCTAACACGTTGATAAAGCAGGGAGCCAAGCTGACCGCGACATGGGAGGACATCTGGGAAGAACTGCCTTCGCATGTGCGCATGGCTCTCGAAGCCGAGGCTCCGGCTGAATCCGGCCGGAAGGCGCCGGCATCCCGACTCCTCGAACCTCCACTCCGGCCTCAGGAGGCGATGGTGCTCGAGGTTCTACGCGCCGATGAAAGCCGCCAGATCGATCAGATCCTGGAACTGCTGGAAACGCAATTGACTTCTTCTGAGGTATTTACAGCGCTCTTTGAATTGGAGATGGCGGGGCGCATACGGTGCCTGCCGGGGAAAAACTACGTTCTGACAATGTGAAGAACGGAGCGTGCTCACTCCGGACGAGGTCCGGCTGGATCGCGTTCCAATTTGAGGCGGCGTTCGAGGCAGCCGATTCCCGGAATTCAGTCGACAAGTCTCCCCTGATTCCGCGGCGTCCAACATTTTTTCTTCGTCTAACCCGCCAGGGAGGATTCGCGGCCTGAAACCGCGTATCACCGGATGATTCGGCATGGGTTGCGGCTCGGTTTTATGCTTCAGCCCGCCCCGTTTATCTGACCGGAATGGGATGGAACGACGAAAAAGGTTCCAAGTGAGTAGAAATGGGGCGGTGTTCCGTGGTACGGTGCAACACTTGCGGGGTGATTTTTCCCCAAGACACAGGCGGGACCGGGGGCGGCCGATTGAGGGCCTCCTTATGGTAGAGGAATGCGGGTCGGCGCGGGAATGAACCCGAACGGGTCCGAAGAGAGTCAAACAGGCCCGGATCGTAATCGTAGGCGTAAGGCCCGGTGGGTTGAACCGAACAGCAAGAGAGGGAATTGAGTCAAGGATGGCAACGAATAGAGCACTGGTGATCGTCGAGTCCCCCGCCAAGGCGAAGACGATCGAGAAGTATCTGGGCAAGGGCTTTGAGGTGCGGGCGTCGGTCGGGCACATCATGGATCTGCCCAAGAACGATATTGGCGTGGAGTTGAAAAATCGGACCTTTGAGCCGGAGTTGATTGTGTCTCCCGGCAAGGAGAAGGTGGTCGACCAGCTCAAGAAGCTGGCTTTGAAGGCGGATGAGATTTTCCTGGCGCCCGACCCGGATCGCGAGGGCGAGGCGATCGCTTACCACCTTGCGCTGCAACTGGGAACGAACGCCAAAGAAAGGAAAAAAATTCGCCGCGTAACCTTCAACGAGATCACCAAGAAGGCCGTTCAGGAGGCATTCAACCACGCGCGGGACATCGATCAGAATCTTGTAGACGCGCAGCAGACCCGGCGGGTCTTGGATCGGTTGGTGGGCTACCAGATTTCGCCGCTGCTTTGGGATAAAGTCCGGCGCGGGCTTTCCGCGGGCCGTGTGCAGACGGTTGCGGTGCGGCTGATCGTAGAGCGGGAGCGCGAGATCGGCGCGTTTAAGCCAGTTGAGTATTGGCCCATCGATGCCATTTTGCAGTTCAAGCCCGCGGCAGGCGCTCGGCAGGAACCCACGCTGCTGACGGCTCGATTTATTGGAATCGACGGGGAGCCGGCGCGGGTTCCAAACGGCAAAGACAAGGACGGCAAGGACCAGTTCATATCCAACGCCGTGCCGACTGAAGAGGCGGCGCTGAAAATCGTCGAAGGCGCATCGAGAGCTGCCTGGACGGTTCGATCCTTCGAGAAGAAAGAGCGCAGGAAAAACCCCTATGGACCCTTCACGACAAGCACCCTGCAGCAGCAGGCTTCCGCGCGCCTGGGCTTTAACGTGCGCAGAACCATGGGGGTCGCCCAAAGGCTCTACGAGGGTGTCGAGATGGGCGCCGAGGGACCGGTCGGCCTGATTACTTACATGCGCACCGATTCGCCTCGCGTTGCCCCCGAAGCGATTGCCGGCGCGCGTGCGTGGATTGGCAAGGAACTGGGAAAGCAATATCTGCCCGAGTCACCCAACCTTTACAAGGGCAAGAAGAGCGCCCAGGATGCGCACGAAGCCATTCGTCCAACCGACGCGGCCCGCACTCCTGAATCGATCGCGCGCTTCCTTTCGCGGGAACAGTTGAAGCTTTATCGACTGGTGTGGCAGCGGTTTGTTGCATCGCAAATGACGCCCGCGATCTATGACGTGACTACGATCGAGATCGATGCGGTCGGCGACAGAACGTTTAACTTCCGCACCAGCGGTTGGGTTTTGAAGTTCGATGGTTTCCTGCGTATCTACGGCGCCGACGATGAAGAGGAAGACCGGCTGCCCGAAATTCCCAAGGGCGCGCGGCTGCCGTTGGCGACAGCGGACCAATTGAAGAAATTGGCCGTCGAAGCAAGGGCCGCAAAGTTGGAGCAGGCGCAGAAGAAGTACAAACTGGAAGTTGCAAAGATTGAGGCACGAAACGAGAGTGTGCGCTCCGCGGGCGACAGGGAGCCAATTCCCAAGTTTGTTGCGCCCGATATTCCGCTCGATGTGAGACCTTCGGCCGTGAACGCGGTACAGAAATTTACCGAGCCGCCTCCGCGATTCAACGAAGCCTCGCTGGTAAAGGAACTCGAGGAGCGCGGCGTAGGTCGGCCATCCACGTATGCGTCGATCATCAACACCATCCAGGATCGTGAGTACGCGACCAAGGTCAGCGGTCGCTTCTATCCAACTGAAATCGGCGTGGTGGTCTGCGATCTGCTGGTGAAAAACTTTCCGTACATCTTCGATATCGCGTACACGGCCAGGCTTGAAGGCGAATTGGACGACATCGAAGACGGCAAGGAAAAGTGGACCGACCTGATGAACGGGTTTTACGACCACTTTGAGGAAGAACTCAAGGATGCCGGCAACAACATGGAGAGCATCAAGCGGATGGAGATTGTAACCGGCGAAAAGTGCGAGCTGTGCGGATCGCCTCTGGTACTGAAGTGGGGAAAATTCGGCACCTTCTTTGCCTGTTCGGCATACAACAAGAAGGACAAAAATAGCTGCACATTCACCAAGGAGAACACGGCGGACAAGCCTGACTTGAACACGCCTGAGATGCAGGAGGCGGGTGAGACGGAGGAGTACTGCGATAACTGCGGGCGCGTGATGGTGCTGAAGCGCGGCATGTTTGGGCCTTATATGTCGTGCCCGGGGTACAACGAAGATCCGCCCTGCAAGACCATCCGCAAGCTGAGCCAGAAGCAGCAGCAGAAGCAGTCAACCCCCCAGCCCACCGGCGAGGACTGCCCGCTCTGCTCCAAACCGCTTGTCCTGCGCCAGGGAGCTTACGGGGAGTTTGTCTCCTGCTCGGGTTATCCCAAGTGCAAATACATCAAACAGAACCTGATCGAGGGCATGAAGTGCCCCAGGTGCGGCACCGGCGACCTGGCGGAGCGGAAGGCGCGGCGCGGAAACATTTTCTGGGGCTGCACGAACTATCCCAAGTGCGACTTTACGTCGAATCTGAAGCCGGTACCCAAGCTTTGCCCCATCTGCAAGAGTCCGTATCTGGTGGAGAAGACGCTGAAGTCGGGGGTTTACCTGGAATGTCCAAACAAGAAGAAGCCCATCGACGAAGAGGTTGCGGCGAAGAAGCGGGCCAAGAAGGCAGCGCCAGCAGCCGGGCAAGGCACGGTGGTGTGCACATATTCCAAGCGGATAGGCGACGCGCCCCCTCCGCCGACGGTCGAGACGCATGGGCCGGCCGTCGAGAAGAAGGACGAGAGAAGGGAATTGCAACCGGCGTAATAGAGGACGGCCGTGAAAGAGATCGTGATCCTCGGCGGGCCAAAAGGTGCCGGCAAGACGACCGTTGCCCGCAAGCTTCTGCCGAAGTTTCCAGAAGTTCACGAATTCTTGAACGCAGACGAGTTCGCGCGAGCCATCTCTCCTGAGAACCCGAGTCTGCTTCTCTTGCAGCCGGACGGAGAATGCTTGGGAAGATGCTGGAATTGGTAACACTCGGTATCAGCTTTGGAGTTGAGACTACCCTTTCCAGCGGAAGATACAGAGTCGAGGGCGGCGTATTGCAAATTCACGATTCGCAGAGGTGGAAGAAATTGAAGAGGACTACGAAATGCAATCAATGACCTCCCGGGAGATTCACAACGCAATCGTAGATGCCCTCGGCGAGGTTTCCCGGGCGCTTGCTTCCGGTCAGCTGGACCGCTCCGGCCGCTATTATTCTGATTCCGACCTGAGGGAACGGTTCGCGGAACTTAGCCTGCGGCGCGATCGCCGCCTGATGCGCGATAGCAAGCCTCTCTCCTCGCCGGCGGAACCTGCCGGCCGGTAGTCGAGAAGAAGGACGATAGAAGGGAATTGCAGCCGGCCTGAGGCGCGCAGAGCTTGAAGGCGATTCAGAGGCGCGTCGCTTTTCCGGGAGGCACGAAGGTGCAGGTGGCCGAGAACCCGTACGATGCGGTTGCCTACCCGGGCATGCCCAACCCCACTTCACATCCTGATCGCCTGGCGGCAATGGCCATCCTGCATGGACTCGCTCCGGCTCCGGTGGACAACTGCCGGGTGCTCGAGATTGCCTGCGGTGATGGCGCGAACCTGATTCCGATGGCTTACGCCATTCCGGGAACCCAGTTTGTGGGTTTCGACCTGGCGCGATTGCCCATCGAGCGCGGACAGCAGCGGATCCGCCAGCTTGGCCTGCGCAACGTGAGCATCTTCGCGATGGATTTGCTCGACGCCGGCGCTGAGCTGGGTAAATTCGACTACATCATCGCTCACGGAGTTTATGCATGGGTCCCAGGCCCCGTGCGCGACCGGCTGCTGTGGCTGTGCGCAGAGTTGCTGGAGCCCAATGGAATTGCTTTCGTAAGCTATGCCGCGATGCCCGGCGGTCATCTGCGCTCGATGATCCGGGACATGATGCTGCTTCGCCTCAAGGGCGGAGAGCATCCGGAAAACCGCACGGCAGGCGGGCTGAAATTCCTCGATTTTATTGTTGAGGCCCGGCCTGAAGGCGACGTATACCGCGCGCTTCTGGATCGGCAGTTAAAGAAGATGAAGACGCGCAATCCTGCGGCCATCTTTCACGATGAATTGAGCGATGCCTATCGCCCCGTGCATTTCATCGAGTTTGTCGACCACGCCCGGCAGCACGGATTGCAGTATCTGAGCGAAGCCGAACTGCCGCCGGCACCGGACCCTTGCTATCAAAAAGACATTCGCAGGCAACTGAATTGCGCCGTAGGCTCGGACTATCTGAAGCAGGAACAGGCGCTCGATTTTGTGCGCATGCGCATGTATCGGGAGACACTTCTCGTCAAGGAAGGCCCGGAGCCGCGCCGCGATTTTCGCGAAGAAGATCTTCGGCTGCTGCTGCTTGCTTCCGAAGCCTCCGAGGACTCCCCGGTGGCAGGCGAAGCAACAGCGTTTGTGCTCCCCGGCGGCGCCCGGATGGAATCGAATCACCCGGGCGTGATTGCCCTCCTCAGACAGTTGGGTAAGGCGTGGCCTCGTGCCCTGAGCTGGGAAGAGCTTGAGGCGACTAATGCCGCGATACGAGATTTGTTCGACGGCGACGGGGCGGCCTTGCTGCCGAAGCTGGCGGCGGCCAGGATGATCGAGTTGCACGCCTGGCGAGCCCCGGTGGCATCGACGGTCTCCGATCGCCCTCATGCGAGTGCGTGCAGCCGGCATGAAGCTCAAACCAGGGAGCACGCAACTTCGCTTCTGCACAGGACGGTGAGTTTGAAGGATGCCAAGGTGCGCAGCCTGCTCAGGCTTCTGGATGGGACGCGCGACCGCGCCGATCTTGTCGAAGCCATGAAGGCCGAGTTCCCCGGACCATCGGCTGGAGAGGTGGAAGAGGGACTTGATTCGAGTCTCCGCCTCTTCCTGAACGCCGGCATCCTTGAGAGATAGACCTTTGCCCCACCCACAGGCCACCGGAGATCCAGTGAACAATCTGCATTGGATCGCACAGCCCCTTTCCGGGGCAATCCTGTAGTATGGGGCCACGGAGAAAAACATGGAACGGATGCTCGCCTCCCCGGCTGATGCCGAGATAATCTTGAATCTCTACAGATTGCGTACCGAGCCCGTGATGCGCCAGGCGAGAGCATGGGTGACGGACGCCTTCTGGCCCAGGACCGCAGAGGAGTACCTGGCTGTCTCGGAGAATCACGACGATCCCCACTCCGCCTGGCTCCGGCAGGTAATCACCTACTGGGAGATGGCTGCGGCCATGGTGCTGCACGGGGCGGTCTCTGCGGAACTGTTCGTGGACTGCAATGGAGAAGGCTTTTTCCTGTTGGCCAAATTTTCTCCAATCCTCGAAGCGATACGGGAAAACAACCCCGGATTTCTGACCAAGACGGCCGATGTGGTGAGTCGTTTTTCGGCCGCGGCGCAACGGTACGACCTGACGCTGAAGCGCGTTGACGCCATGCGCGAGGCCCGTTCCGCGAGATAGAACTCGTCGGGCGGTAGTTTGCTCCTGCTGAAACCTCCGCTGATCCTGCTCTTGCGCAGATGCCCCTGTGGAGGGGATGATAGGACCTGTTCAGAAGCTCAAAAAATCCTCGGAGGTTTCCCGTGAAGCGTATCTCTCTGATTTTTGCAGGCATCTTGTCACTGGCGGCCATGGCCGCACAAGCAGCCGATTCCACGCAGATCAATGGATGGATTTCCGATTCGAGGTGCGCCGCCAAGCACGCCGGCAGCGGCTCCGAATGCGTAAAGAAATGCATCGAGGGCGGTGAGAAGCCGGTATTTGTAGACGAAACAAAAAAGCAGGTCTGGAAGATCGATAACCCGGATGCGGTAAAAGACTTTTATGGCGACCATGTGACAGTGACCGCAATCGCGGATGAAGCGCAGATGAGCGTTCACATCGATTCGGTCGCCCCGGCGAAGTAGTTAACCGGAAAGTATCGTTTCGGCTCCGGGGATTCGCCGCTAGGGGGGAATCTCTGTTAGTGTCATATCCGTTACCCTGGCAGAAGTTTTTTTGCGCTCCATCTGACCGGGCAAGAATTCGGACAGCGGAAAAACCAATGGCGCGAGCAATCTGGAACGGCAAAGTCATAGCCGAGAGCGATCAAGTTGAAGTAGTGGAAGGGAATGTCTATTTTCCCGAGTCCAGCCTCAAGCGGGAGTACTTTCGGCCCAGCAGCACCACTTCCACCTGCCCGTGGAAAGGCCAGGCGCGCTACATGAGCGTGGTCATCGACGGCCAGGACAACCAGGACGCGGCCTGGTACTATCCCGATCCAAAGCCCGCGGCCCGCAAGATCAAGGGCTCGGTCGCCTTCTGGCGAGGCGTGGAAGTGGAAAAGTAGCAGCAGTGGACAGTGTGCAGCAACGAGCAGCTTTTAGCTCTCAGCCTTCAGCCACACCTGGCGGCGCAAGCCGCCAGCCCGGTTTGGCGTTGGAGCAGCTGAAAGCTGACCGCTGACGGCTAGTAGGCCTGCAACTGGTCGATCGGTAGCCGTACGCGGAAGCATGTTGAACCCGGCTCCGAGTTCACGCTCAAGTGGCCGCGATGCTTGCGGACGATGCGCATGGCGTAATCGAGACCCAGTCCCAGGCCGCGGCCCGGAGCCTTGGTGGTAAAGAACGGCTCGAAGATCCGCTCCTGCAATTCGGCGGGGATGCCGGGACCCGTGTCCCAGATCTCGACCAGCAGCATATCGCCTTCAAGGCGGCAGGTAACGCGCAGACGGCCATGGCTGCCGAGCGCGTCGAGGGCGTTCTCGATCAGCGCGGTCCACACCTGGTTCAGTTCTCCGCCGTACGCGCTGATGCGCGGCAGGTCAGGCTGGTAGTCGCGCTCAATCTCAACTTTGCCCAGGCGCGAGCTGAACATCTGAATGGTGGCGTCGAGGCCGGCCGGCACATCCACCTCCAGAATCGGCGCGCGGTCCATGTTGGAGTAGTCCTTGACTGCGCCGATCAGGTCGAAGATGCGCGCGGTTGAGTCGACCAGGGTTTCGGCGGAGCGCGACGAGCGGAGAAAGCGGGCGAAAAACTGCAGCGAGATGCAGGCTTCGTACGGTTCGGCGATGGTCAGGAACTCGTCCAGATCTGCGGTTGTAATGCCCTGTTCGGCCAATACCGGCGCGGACTCCCACGCATCCGGGCAGCTGATGCCGCCGAGCCAGGTGCGGACCGATTCCTCGCGGCTGATTTCGTTGAGCGCCCCGGGCAGCGGAAGGGGCCGGGCAAGGATCTTGTTTTCCCAGGCTTCGATCCGTTCGATCTGCTCCCGGCTGAGGCAGAGATTCACCAGCTTGAAGCGGTTTTTGCGATTCGACTGGACCGCTTCAACCAGGTTGGCGGAGGCGCGCTGCGCGGCCGAGGCCGGATTGTTCAACTCGTGAGCCAGGTTGGCGGCCAACTTGCCGAGAGCGTTGAGCTTTTCCGCCTGCTGCTCGATGCGGGTCACCTCGCGGACGCGGTCCAGAAGGGTTGAAACCACGCGCTGGGCCATCGACGGAATGGCCTCAAGCATTGCGGGGAAGATGCTGCGGTGAACCAGCAGGGCCCAGAGCGGGGTGATGGCAAACCCCTGGCCGCCATAGCTCTTCATCCGGGAAAAAGGCAGAATTCCGGTCATCTGGCCGGCGCGGCCGATAAACAGGGCCATGGGGCTGCCCTGGTGACGCCGCACATGGATTTCGCCCTTGAGGATGAGCACCATGTGTTCGGCCGGAACTCCCTCTTCGAAGAGAATGTCGCCGGTGTTGGCGACGATCTCTCGGCCATGGCGGGCGATCCACAGGCGTTCGTCAAGTGGGAGCCCATGCAGCGGGCCGATATGGTCGAGCGCGGCAGCGATTTCCTCTGCGGGTGTGGGAGTGACAGGGGCGGTAACGGCGGCGGAAATCATCCGGTGACCTCCGGAAGCACAGCTTCAGGATAGCCGAAGCGGGCGCTGTCGGGCCTTTCCAAACCTTGAATTCTGCTTCAATTCCCAGGCGTCCTTCCAATCGGCGAGACGAGGTTATGCGGAATCCGAAAACCGCCCGGCGCCCAGCCATTCCTGGCCGCGTCCCGGCTTCATCCGCTGGAAGGGAACCGCGCCCGCTACCGCGAGCACCACAATAGCCGGCTCAATGGCTTGACGGTAGTCCATCAGGGCAAGGGACAGATAGTAGGTCAACGGAAAGATCCCGACCAGCACCAGGTAGGGCGCGAGTGCGCCGCGATTGAAAAGCCAGAAGCGCCGCAAGCCGCGCAGCATCAGGAAGGTCACCGAGCAAACGTAGAACATGTTGGGTAGCTCAGTGGGCTCGATGGCCAGGTACTCCGGGCGGAAGGACCAATAGCCGGTCCAGTAATAGACCGCGCGGTGCAGGACGGCGTGCGCATAGTCCAGCTTGTGATGGCCGATCCAGTCCGCCGCCAGGGCGCGTTTTTCCTCGAGATAAGGCACCTCACCCATGGAGAGAAATTTCCGCATCTCCACCGGGTTGCTGGGCGGGTGCGCGGAAGGATTGGAAGGCGGATTGATGGGAGAAGTGTTGTCGTAGTTGCCGGCGTAGATGTTAATCCAGTAGTCGTCGCGAACCGGGCAGACGACATGCAAGACACGGTAGTTGCGCACGGTCCACGGGGTCATGACGACGATGAACGCGGCCACCGTCAGCGCGCCCTTGGTCAACCACGGCCGGCCGGACTTTTGCGCTTGCCAAAGCGCCAGAGCCAGGAGAAATGGAAATGTGGAAATCACCGATGGATTGGAATGCGCCGTAATTGCGTAGAGCGCGCCGAAACCCAGCCACCGTAGCCAGCCTTCACAGGCATGAATGCGCTGGGCGATGCAGAAGCAGAGAGTGAAAAGCAGCGAGGTCAGCGAGTATTCCCAAACCCGGTCTGCGGAAAAATAAATTGCGAAGGGATAAAAGGCCCAGCTCCAGGCGGCGATCTTCGCGCCGCGTGATCCGAGCGAGTACTTTGCGCTGAAATAGACCGCGATGCAGGTAAGCGAGGAGAAGAGGCTGTTCAGTGACAGGATGATGAACCCTGAAGTGAGCGTGTAAATGCCAAAGAGCTTGAAGATGCCCGCCAGCAGGAAAGTGTAGAGCGGGGGCACCATGGCAGTGGGCCCGGTCAGCGGATACACCGGCGAGGTAAATCCGTGGCCGCTGGCGAGGGCGCGCGCCACCCAGCCCACCTCCCAGCCGAACTGCTCATAATCCTGGTCGGCGTCCGGAAGCTGGCGAAAATAGAAGTAGACGACGATGAGGCGGATCGCGAGCGCCGCGAAGACGATCATCGCCAGCAGCCGGACGGGAGATTTTGTTGCCGCTGTGAGTTCAGCGGGTAAGGTGTCTTTGGGCATATTTCGATTCACATCGCGTTGATGAGAGTATTTCTTCAATTGGAACATAAAGCTGGGTGCCCCACCCATCGAGCGTTTTCTTGCTCGATGGGTGGGAGACCCCAAATGCCAACCTGGGGAATGGGACCCCATCGCAAGATGCGGAGTCCAGTAGGGACGGCGCAAAAGCATCGATTCGCAGGAACCAAAAGCTTATCGGCGGCTCTTGCGGCGGGCGTCGAACTTCGGCCAATATTGAAATTCGTCCGCAAACAGCTCCCCGTTGAGGTCGCCCACCCGCTGCTCCATGCGCGCCTGCGCATCGGCAATGGCGCGGTTGTAGATGGCCGGGCCAATCTCTTCCACGAAAAAGTTGAGCAGCAGCCCGGCTGGCAGCTCGCCGATCGGCTCCGGCATATTCTCCTGGAAGAAGCGTTGGATCGACACAATGGCCTGCGCGCGCGCCGGTTTCGGGAGTTCGATGGTCATGATCCTTGCGGCTCCTTGAAACGAGCTTACATGTCGAGGTCGGAAGTGATTTGAAGACGAATCGATATTCGCACCCTCCGAGGCCGAAAGCCACGAGGGACCGAGGTGTTAAGATTTTCTCCGGCGACGGGTGCTGAATCGTTCAGAACGCTCGGGAATGGAGAAGACAGTGCGCGCAGGCTTGTTTACACGCGAATATCCTCCGCAGGTCTACGGGGGTGCCGGAGTTCACGTCGATTACCTCAGCCGCGAACTGGCGCGGGAGATCGAGGTGGAAGTCCACTGCTGGGGACCGCAGCACTCTGATAGCGGCAATCTGCACGTGCGCGGCCAGGAACCCTGGGCTGAAATCTCCGACGGTACCGAGGGCAAATTCAAAGGGGCACTCGAGGCTTTGAGCCTGAACCTCACCCAGGTGAAAGCTCTCAAGGGCATCGATGTCGTCCACACCCACACCTGGTATGTATCGATGGCCGGCTATCTGGCCAAAAAGCTCTACGGCGTGCCCTTTGTCCTTACCACCCACTCGCTGGAGCCGTTGCGCGCCTGGAAAGCCGAGCAGCTTGGCAGCGGCTACGCCATGAGCTCATGGATGGAGCAAACGGCGATTCTGGACGCGGACGCCGTCATCGCTGTCTCCGAGGGAACCAGGGCGGACATTCTCAACGCCTATCCCGACGTCGATCCAAGTCGCATTCACGTGATCTACAACGGCATCGATCTGGCCGAATATCAGAAGACGTCGGAGACCAAGGCCCTCACCGACTACGGCGTGGACCCGGCTGTGCCTTACGTTCTGTTTGTGGGCCGCATCACGCGGCAAAAGGGCGTCACGCACCTGGTGGACGCCATCGACTTTCTGCCCGCGGACACACAGGTGGTGCTATGCGCCGGAGCGCCCGACACCCCCGAGATCGCCAATGAACTGCGAGCCAAGGTCGATCACGCCCGCCAGCGAAATCCGCGCATCGTGTGGATCGAAAAGATGGTCACCAAGCCGGAGGCCATCCAGCTCTACAGCAACGCCCGCGTCTTTTGCTGCCCCTCGGTGTACGAGCCTTTCGGCATTATCAATCTTGAAGCCATGGCCTGCCGCGCCCCGGTTGTGGCCAGCTCGACCGGCGGCATCAAAGAGGTTGTAGTGGACGGTCAGACGGGCTACCTGGTGCCCTTTGACCAGGATCCGATCACCGGTTTTCCCAGCGACCCGGAGCGATTTGCGCGCGACCTGGCTGCGCGGCTTACCGAGATGCTTCAGGACGAGGAAAAGTGCCGTCGTTTCGGAGATGCCGGACGCCGCCGGGTAGAGGAAATCTTCAGTTGGACTTCGATTGCGCACCAGACCATCGCCCTCTATCGACGGCTGCTGGAGCAACGAAAAGCGAGCGGTCGGCCTTGAGAATCTTCGCTGGCGGCGCCGCCCGAAGTTGAGCGAATCGCAGACTCTGGATGCGGGAGTGGAGTTTTAGATATGGCAACCATAGAACTGGCTGGACGGAAACGAGTCGTCATCGAAGGCATCACCCCTCAGGTCGACGGCGGGCGCTTTGCCGCCAAGCGCACCGTAGGCGACCTGGTGCTGGTTGAGGCCGACATCTTTACCGACGGCCACGATGCCATCGCCGCCTCGCTCCTGTCTCATCGCGAAGGATCCGGCCAGTGGTCTGAAACTCCCATGCAATTTCTCGACAACGACCGCTGGACAGGCTCGTTCCAAGTCGACGAACTCGGCCGCTACGGATTCAAGATCCAGGGATGGGTCGACCATTTCGAGACCTGGCGCCGCGACCTGTTGAAACGCATTGCCGCAGAGACGGACACCGACGTCGACTATATGATCGGAGCCGATTTTGTAGCCGAGGCCGCGGAGCGCGCTTCCGCCTCGGACGCGAGGCGGCTCTCGCAATGGGCGGCGATTCTGCGCGGGGAAGCGGATCCCAAGGCCTTTGTCGGCAAAATTGCCGGCGCCAAAATCACAGTAGATGAATTGCGCCTTCACGCCACCGACACCGCCCTGCATGAGCTGGTGCATCGATATCCCGACAAGCGCTTCGCGACCGAGTCGGATCGCGAACTGGCCATCGTCGTCGATCCTGTGCGGGCGCGGTTCAGTTCATGGTACGAGCTGTTCCCCCGCTCAACGGCTGAAGAGCCCGGCCGTCACGGCACCTTTGCCGATTGCGAAAAGAGACTGCCATACATCGAGGAACTGGGCTTCAACGTGGTCTACCTGCCTCCGATTCATCCCATCGGGCGCAGCTTCCGCAAAGGCCCCAACAACAATCCCTTGAGCGCTCCGGGAGACCAAGGCAGTCCCTGGGCCATCGGCGCCGCCGAGGGCGGCCACAAGTCGATTCTCGCCCAACTGGGCGCTCTTGAGGACTTCCGCAGCTTTGTCGCCGCGGCCAAAAACCTCGATCTCACGGTCGCGCTCGACATCGCCTTCCAGGCCGCGCCCGACCACCCTTATGTGCGCGAACACCGCTCCTGGTTTCGCGCGCGCCCCGACGGAACCATTCAATACGCCGAAAATCCGCCCAAGAAATATCAGGACATCTATCCCTTCGACTTCGAGAGCAGCGACTGGCCTGCCATGTGGGAGGAGTTGAAGAGCGTTTTCCTCTACTGGATCGGCGAGGGCATCACCATCTTCCGCGTCGACAATCCGCACACCAAGGCGTTTCCCTTCTGGGAGTGGGCCATCGGCGAGATCAAGCGTGAGCACCCCGAAGTGCTGTTTTTGGCCGAGGCTTTCACGAGGCCCAAGGTCATGTACCGGCTGGCCAAGCTTGGCTTCAGCCAGTCGTACACCTACTTTCCATGGCGCATCCGGAAGGCGGAGACGATCGAGTACCTCACGGAACTGACTCAGACTCCGGTGCGCGAATTCTTCCGGCCCAATCAGTGGACCAACACCCCCGATATCCTGATCGAATTTCTTCAGACCGGCGGCCCGGCCGCGTTTGCCATTCGCCTTCTGCTGGCTGCCACGCTGGGCGCCAACTACGGCATCTACGGGCCGGCCTTTGAACTGATGGAGCACACTCCAATCAAGGCCGGCAGCGAAGAGTATCTTGACTCGGAAAAATACCAGATCCGCCACTGGGACCTGGATCGGCCCGACAGCCTTCGACCGCTCGTGGCCCGCGTGAATGCAATCCGCAACAGCAACCCCGCTCTTCAGAACGACTGGTCGTTGCGCTTTCATGCCATTCCCAACGACCAGCTTCTCTGCTACACCAAAGAATCGGGCGACCGCTCGAACCTGATCCTGACGGTGGTGAATCTGGATCCCAAAAACACGCAGTCGGGATTTGTCACCCTGCCGCTCTATGACCTGCTGATCCCCGAAGATCGTCCCTTTGAGGTCGAAGACCTGCTCACCGGCGCGCGCTATACGTGGAACGGCCCGGCCAACTACGTTGAATTGAATCCCGCTCGCGCTTCCGGACACATTCTAAAAATCCTGCGCGGCTAGCGGTATCGACACGGTCGGGCCGCCAGTTTATTTTTGTCAGAAAAAAGTTCCGCGCCACCCCGCATGGAACGTTAAATTTACATTACAGAATAAAGTCGAACCCGACCGATTCTGATTCTCTCGCAAAATGCTCGATGAAAGGTGATGTGGATGGAAGATTGTCCGCCTCGTGCGGGGATTCTTGTGCGATTGACCTGCAGATGCCTGCTTCTGTGTTTGTTGACCGCGATCGCTGCGGGCCCGCTTCCCGCGCAATCCACCTTCGGCTCCATCCTGGGCATCGTGCGCGATTCCACGGGCGCTGTCGTTCAAGGCGTGCAGGTGACCTTGACCAACACCGGCACCACGGCCCATCAATCCGCGCTCACCGACGGGGGCGGCAATTACGCATTCAAGAACGTTGAGGTAGGCGCCTACAAACTCACCTTCGCCGCCACGGGCTTTGAGACCGATTCGCTTCCCGCCATCGAACTGACCGCGCGCGAGACGCGCCGCCTCGATACCGCGCTTAAGCCGGGTGCGGCAGCCGAGACCGTGGTGGTGGTTGAGGATGCTGCGCCGGTCATCACCACCGATGTCTCAAACCTCGCCGAGACCAAGCTGGGCGATGAGCTCACTTCGCTTCCAGTCGCCATCTACTCGCGCTCCGCGGGCTCGACGAGCCCGATCTCCACGCTCACCACAGAGGCCGGCGTCCAGACCGACGACAGCGGCGACCTTGAAGTGATGGGCGCGCCGCCTCCCCGGCTCAGCGTCACCATCGACGGCATCTCGTCGGTGGGCGTGGAATACTCGGGCCCAGTCAACGAGATGTTTCCCTCCTTCAACTCCATTGAAGAGATTCGCGTCTCGGAATCCAATAACAACGCGGAGTTTTCCGGCGTCGCCGACATCACCACCGTCTCCAAGGCCGGCACCATTCACTACCACGGCGGCCTCTTTGAGAACAACGAGAATACAGTCTTCAACTCCAACAACACCTTCGCGCTCTCCAAGCCCCGCATCATCATGAACGACTTCGGCGGCACGCTGGGCGGTCCGCTGATCGTTCCGCACATCATGACCGCGCCCGACCGCTCCTTCTTCTTCGCCAGCTTCGAAGCGCTGCGCCTGCCGCGGCAGACGCCCATCCTCCTCAGCGTGCCATCGGCCGAAATGCGCGCCGGCAACCTCACCGATTATCTGGCCGGTCAGGGAGTCGCGGCCGTCTACGAGCCCGATGGAGTGACGCAACTCGATGCGTCGAACGTGCCGGTCACACCGGTTGCGGCTAATGTGCTCAAGTACCTGTTCCCGGCGCCGAATTACGGCGCGCCCGGATTCTATGCCAATAACTACCAGGTCGACTTTCCATCGCCCATCTCCGCCAACCAGGGCGACGTTCGCTTCGACCGCACCATATCGGCGCAGCAATCCATCTTTGCGCGCTTTTCGTACAAGAATCGTCAGGTGCTGACAGCCCCGTCGGCGGCTTGCACCTTCACCTACTGTGCCGAGGCAGGCAGCCCGCTGCAAGGCCCTTACAATACGCCGGAAATCGACGAGGGACTGACCTTCGCGCACAACTACGTCATCAATACCCGCATGTTGAACGAGTTTCGCGGCGGCTACAACGCGCAGCACACCTCCGAGACACAGTACTATTCCACTTCATCCATCCTTGCCGATACCGGATTCACTGTTCCTCAACCCGACACCGAGTGGTCCGAAGCGCCGCAGGTGCTCATCAACGGCTTCATGTCCACTGGCGCCGGCAATCCCGGCGTGCAGCGCGGACAGATCGTTCAGGCGCTCGACAACCTCACCTGGAGCCGCGGCGGACACACCTTCAAATTCGGCGCGGACTTCAAGCGGCTCTCCGATCACGACGACAACGTCTACGGCAACTATCGTTCGGGATGGTACGTCTTCGATGGCTCTTCGACCCTGGGGCAAACCATCGGCGATCCTTACACCGCATTTCTGCTCGGCGATCCCGACTACACCGAGGTCAGCACGGTCAACAAAACCACCATGGACGGTCTCGGCTACTCCAATGCCTTCTTTGCGCAGGACGACTGGAAGATCACCCCCAATCTCACCTTGAACCTTGGCCTTCGGTACGAACTGCATCCGCCCATCCGCGAGACAAACTACAATACCGCGACCTTTCTTCCCGATTACTCCGGCAACTCGGCCGGCCAGCCGTTCCATGGAGCGGTGGCAGTTTCCAATGCCCGGGCCGAATCGTTCGAATCGCAATCTCTGCTTGGGGCCATCGCGCCCACGCCCATCATCACCGCGTCGCAGGCCGGTATTCCTCAAGGGCTGCGCTATACGAAGATGACCGACTTCGGCCCGCGGCTCGGCTTTGCGTGGCGGCCCTATGGCAATGACAAGACCGTGGTTCGCGGCGGATGGGGCCGGTTCATTGAAACTCCGCTCGGCTTTTCGCTGGTCGCCGGATGGGCCGTTCAATCGAGCTATGTGGCCACGTATAACCAGGGCTACGAGGCCGACAACGTCACGCCGCTGCTCACGCTTGCCAATCCCTTCAATACAGCCGCGGGAAGCTCTACAGGCACCGCCGGCTTCTATTATTCCTACCCTATTCACTACATCGACCCCACTGTGCAGCAGTGGAACCTGACCGTCGAGCAGGACCTGAGCCACAGCATCGGCTTGCGTCTCTCCTACTCCGGCAGCCACGGGCAGGACCTCGAAGCCATGGAGGACCTCAACCAGGTGCCCGCGAATCCCTATGGCTACTCGAACCCAACGCCTTCCGACCCGGCTGTTGACGCATGTATCAGTGATGGAGGCGCGCTGGTCTCCGATCACCGGCCCTACCCCTGCTGGAGCGTGATCCAGAGCGTGGAGAATGCCGACGTGAGCAACTACTCGAGCGCCACGGTTGAGGTCTCGCGGCATAGCGGCAAGTCGCTTACCTTCGACGCCAGCTACTCGCTCACCCGCGACCTGTCAAATGCCGGCGGAGCCACGCCCAGCGCCTTCGCGGTCTCCGGCGGAACCTACTTGACCGACCGCTTTCATCCTCGCCTCGACTATGGAAACGTGATCTACGATCGCCGTCACCGTTTCCTTGCCACCTATCTTTATAACCTCCCCTTTGGAAAGGGACAGCGCTGGCTCGATGGTGGCTCGGTGGCCGGCGTGCTTGCCGGCGGATGGCAGCTCGGCGGCGTTACCATCTTCCAGTCCGGCCCGTTTCTCACCCCGTATCAGCAATCCGTCGATCCGGCCAACACCAACATCCTCATCACCGTCGGCCAGGCGCGCACCGACCAGTTGACCACCGTCTCGCCGTACGCGCCGAGCCGCACCACAACGCAATGGCTCAATCCCAACGCATTCCCCTATCAGAATCTCGCCGTGAACTTCGGCACCCCGAACCAGATCGGCATCGGCCGCTTCGGCAACGCGCCGGTGGGCGGCGTGGTCGGCCCCGGGACGGCCAACTTCTCCATGTCGCTCATGAAGAGCATCCCAATCCGTGAGCAGGCCAGCTTTGAGTTCAGCCTTGAGGCCGCCAACGTCTTCAACCACCGCAACTACGAGCCGCCCAACATGCAGGTGGATTCATCGGGCTTCGGGTCGATCACCGGCCTGCAGACCGCCGAAGGCGCCGGCCCGCGCAGCCTGGAGCTGACCGGGCGGTTTACGTTTTGAGAACTTGCGCTCCCGGGAGACCAGTTCAAACCGGTCAGCGCGCTGACCGGTTTGACAGCCAGAGCAGAACAATGAACGCCACAATCTCGAAAGCGATTGAAGCGAATACAATCGTGACGGCGGCGACAGCCCTCATGATTGGTGTTGAATCGTCCGACCGCCTGAGTTCGCGATAAACGATTATAACTGCGAGCAATCCTGATGCGCCGTCCATGGAAAGGAGATAAGGGGCTTTGGAGTTCCCGCCAGGGCAGTCGCATGGGAGCCAGATGATCGAAATGGTGCAAAACGAGACCAGCGCGAATGTGGATGCGCGACTAATCCACGTTCTGACTGGAGAGTTTGTCGGCTCCGGCTTGAAATGATCGAACATTTGAGTGCTGCTGGAACGGCGACGAACCCTTTACAAAAGCGCTCGACCCGGCCGCTCAGGCGGGAATCACTGCGCTGTGTCTACGCTTCAGCGCAAATTCAAAAAGTGCCCGGTCGAACGTGACAAGCCGAGCCTGGGCTGCCTCCGCGAAGGCCAACAGCCAGCAGTCTGGCACCCATTTAGTCGCTTGCATGGCCGAGAAGGGCTTTGTTGCTTTGCGAAATTCGGCGTCAATCTGGCGTGGCTCGGGGAGGAACTCCACGCGCGAGTCTTCAAGCCAGCGCTCATAGACATCCCACGCCTCGCCGAGGGTCAGAGTCTTATCGCCCATGGCTGCACGGTTCGTGAGCAATCGCAAGATACCGAGTTGAGTGAAACGGGACAGGACGAGATGCTCATCTGCCGCGAGATTGCCAAGCCAATTCCATGCCGTGGTGTTGTGGGGATGCCCGGCGTCACAAAGAGCCAGCCAAACGTTGATTTCAGGGAAGAATAAGGTCATACGGGGTTTCGTCTGTTGGATAACGGGGACCGCGCTTCCCATTCGCATCGATCATAGGGCCCTTGACTAGCTTTCTTTTCCTGGCCGGAGCGTAAGTTTGCTCAAGGGCGGTCACGATGAGGGAGCGTATGGACGTGCCGGAGGCTTCAGCGCGGCGCCGGAGCCGGTCGTGGAGGAGTTGAGGGATGTCGACCGTGGTCCGGACGGGCATGACATGATTATGTCACAAATCCTCCGTGATTCGCCGTTGGGTGCCCCAGGTCTCGATTCTGAGACCTGGGATTGCTTGGGGTGAACCCCTTGAGTGAGACAGTCTTCTGAGGACACAGTTGCCGCTTAGTGTGATTGTCTTCTCAAGGCGTTGCTTCTCCTTGAGCATAGTCGATAGCCGGTGAAGCGGAGTCGGGCTCTGCTGGAGAGCAACCTGCCAAGGAATAGCCGGTTGGAGACTCATCGATAGGAT